>Ga0114956_1001414_pt1 | contig 18845 bp, 17 predicted proteins | sample MaitaG_FD_87304 | JGI IMG/M metagenome (GOLD analysis project Ga0114956, IMG submission 87304) | Marine algal microbial communities from Maine, USA - Maine_Asex2 metaG | ecosystem: Host-associated > Algae > Red algae > Unclassified | place: Maine, USA | collected 2015-01-05 | reverse complement strand
CCACTTTTTACCATTATCCAACCCAAAACGCCTTGTGCTGCTATTAATAAAGTGAGTAAAACGCCATGCAAGAAAAAGCCTTTTGGCAGTTTTTTGCGAATTGCAGCAATAGCAAATAAGAAAAAGAAAAAGGCAAAAACCAAGCGACCCCACATACGGTGCGTGTATTCCCAAAAGTAAATTTCTTTAAAACCGTTTAAAGTCATGTCTTCATGCAGCGCTTTAAACTGTGGTATGGTTTTGTAGCGATCAAAAGCATCTTCCCACTCAGTAGCATTCATTGGTGGTTTACTGCCTTTTACAATATTCCATTGTGTCATTGATAAACCGGCATCACTTAAACGGGTAATACCACCCAAACTAACTTGAATTAAAATGATGATTGCACCTGCGTACAGCCAATTGGTGAGTTTATGAGATAACCTTTCCATATATATAAAAACCCTCTCAAGGCGAGAAGGTTTAAAAAAGTGGTGCGGGACGGAATCGAACCGCCGACACAAGGATTTTCAGTCCTTTGCTCTACCGACTGAGCTACCGCACCAACCTAACTCACTTAATGAATTAAATAAGCGTGTGCAAAGCTAAACCGTTTTTCGTTTTTTAGCAATTAGTAGGTAATAAATTGTTGGTTATAATAATGGTTATTGTGCATGAAACTGTTCTCATCATTGATAGAATACACATTAGTGCCGCATTTTTGGACTAAAATGCTGTTTAAAACGGCATTTTGGCTTTTTAGCCTTAAGCACAATTGCTGCTTTCCTATTAAGGGAATAGAATCTATGGTGGCAAGCACATAACCTTTATAATTAATTCGCGACCATTTAGGGTTGTAAGTATCGGAGTACACTACTTTTTCATTTTGATAAACCTCTGCAATAATTTTAGGAAATGCAGCTCTTTCGCCGCTTGCTTTTACCCAAACAGTAGCATTTGTGTAATTAGTGTCATTGTGATTAGTGTTGGTTTTAAAGAAAAATTCATTGTCTAGGAACAAACTGTCTGTATTGCTAAACTGCTCGGCTGTTTGATTACCAAAAAAATTAAATTGCACATTAGGATCACCATAGCCCACTAAGTTTTTATCAATAGGCTTTAGCAACATGCTATCAACTAAGCTCAAATATTTATCATTAACTTCTTTAAAATTTGAAAATGCATCAACCCCAATGCTATAAATATTTAATGAGGTGCCATGAGCAACAGGATCGTTAAAACTGGCTATTTGAGTAGCTTTTTTAACTATTTGTTTTTCATGTGTGTTTTCAATTTCTCCAACTTCTAGCAGCAACAATGGCTTGCCGCTAGATACTTTTTTATCAATATTGCCAATATTATTCGCATAGTTTAAACTTGCAAGTGTTTGGCTTAATGAAGTTCGCGACATCATGGTATTTACCAGTGGCAAGCCGGTAGCATAAGCTGCTTTAAAACCAACATTATGACTGTGATAATCTCCATCAATATAAATTTCTTCTGAGCCAATATGGAAAAATGGAAACACTAAAATTGCCTGATAATCATCAACTTTAACTCCTGCTGAAGCTATGGTTTCGCTAAATTTTGTAAACAATGGAGCTTGCAATTGCCTGCGCTGTGCCTGTTGGCCTAAGTAACTTGAGTGAAAAAAGGCATCAGTTGCAAATAGCGCAATAAAAACTAACAGGGCCACCTTTGCGCCTAGTTGATTTTTGGCAAACCAAATCTTATAATAATGGTGCGCAATTACCACTGCACTTATGGTGCCTATATAAAAGAAGACCCAGGCAAACCTACCCAACCCTCTAAATTGTTTTAGTGGCGGAACTATGTCATAAAAAAAATCTAAGCCCCATTTAAAGGGTATTGCCATTGAAAATAGCAATACCAAAATGCCGGTAAGCAAAACCTTAAACAGTGGTTTTGGCAGCAAATATTGCTTTTGTTGCTTTTTTACTTTGCTTACTACTCTTCTTATTAATGCTAAAACAATGACTAGCAGAGATGCTGATCCAATGAAAGCAAATCCATCCCATTTGGGTTTTCTAATAGCAAAATTGCCAAATAAAAACTCGCGAATTGGACCAACATTGGGAAGAAATACACTTTCTATGCTAGCTATGTAGGTGAAAATTCCATAGGGATTATCCGGCCTATCGATAACCACATCTGTAAAATGCATTAAAACTTGAAAAACAATAACTGGAAGTATTGTTAACAAAAAGATAAACACACCGCTCAATTTTTTGCCTAAGAAAAACTCTACAAGGCTAAATGCGCCTAAAAATATGAGGGATAATGCCAAATAATACGGATGGATAAATGAAAAAACTATAATGATAATTACTAAAATAAATGATGGTAGAAATATTCGCTTAGCGGTTAATACTTTAATGAGTGCATACCAAATCATTGGTATATAAAAGCAATAGGCTAAGGCGTAATGCCCTAGCATACGGTGCATTTGGGGCGAAAGGAAAGCAATGATTATAGCAAAAACAATACTTAGCGTAACAGAAATTTTGTAATGTGCCAAAATTTTAAACAAAAACAATGCACAAACAGGAATGGAGAGCATCATTAATAAATTAAGGATACCAACCGTTTTGTGCGAAATTGGAGTGATATTGGTTTCTATAAACTGCATCATACCAGATAATAATGGTTGACAGTCGGTATAAACAACATGCTCTCCAAAAGGATGGCCCATACCGGTAAACTGGAAGCCCGAGTTATGCTTAACATAATATGCAGGTGTAAAGTAATTTTTTAAGCCGTCTCCTCCTACACTAAATAAATAACTATTGGGTTCTATTAAGGCGTTTCCAAAAAAAATGTACAGTAGCACCAAGCTGCTAGCAACTATAATTAAATATGCCAGTTTGTTATTCAGCGCAACAAAATTTTAAAGAAGTTAGCTCCTTCTTGCAAAAGCACCTTTAAACTCATTGAAGTAAAAACTACATTTGGCTTTAATTGAACAGGTACTTTATCAATTTTTAATTTTTTGCTAGCTATTTTTATTAATTCCAAATCAAAAAGGTAACGATCAATAGTGGTTTGTAAAAAAACATCTCTTCCTGCTGAGCTAAAACCCTTTATGCCGCACTGCGAATCTGTAACATCTGTTTTTAATAGTGTTTGAATTAGCTTTCTAAGAAACTTTGAGAGCCATTTCCTAAACCAAGGTATGTCTTTGTAATAATCATTGTCGCGAGAACCTACTGCCAATAAACTTCCGCCTTTTAGTGAATCATATATGTTTTTAAAACTACCAACGGTGTAAGGAAAATCTATGTCGGTATAAATTACATGACTTGCTCTACTTGCCTTAAAGCCTTCTCGCAATGCATAGCCTTTTCCTCTATTCTCACTATAACTTATTAAGTAAAAATTTACAATTTTTGCTTTGATGGTTTCAAAACCTTCTGTTAAATTTATTGAGCTGCCATCATTTACAATTATTAGGTTGAGTTTGGTGGGGCTAACCTCTTTTTCTAACTCATTAAACTCTGCAACTACATCATTAGCCCAAGCCTTTGTTAATGGATTATAACAAGGTAGTACAACATCTAAAGTTTTAATTAATAACGGATTAGTCACAACCTAACAAATGTCTAAAAATAATTGGCCAATTTTAGCACAAGTGTTGTGAAAAATGCTTTAGATTTTAGTTCCAATTTACTAGCAGTTGTAAAATTTTTGAAACGATTTAAAATTGATGATACCTTAATACGGTAACTTGATTACATACGTTTTTCCGCTAGAGTTGCCTAACTCCTTATCTCTTAACCAAGGGTTGGCGTACTTTAACTTTTTATAATTGGTACCTCTATCTTTTGCCCATTGCGATAAATCGTTGATAGATGTGGTAACCGTTTCTTCTGAATGAAACTGCATTGGGTAAAAATCACTTTGCGCTAGGTTGAAGCCATAGGTTTGAGGATTACTCATAATTTCTTTAATGGCAACGCACCTTAAAACATAGCGAGCAGTTTCTTGATTTAGCAATAAATCGTAATAATTATCCGCCTGTTGTCTCTTCAATTGGTTGCTAATGCCACCTTCACCTGCATTGTAGGCAGCTGCGGCCAATGACCAACTACCAAACCTATTTTTTGCTGCTTTTAAATACTTGCAAGCTGCTCTGGTAGATTTTTCTACATGATAACGTTCATCAACATGTGAGCGAATCTCTAATCCATAACTAGTACCAGTAGCTTTCATAAACTGCCACATACCTGAAGCACCTGCTGATGATAAGGCTTGTTTTAAACCACTTTCTGCCACGCATAAATACTTAAAATCATCAGGCACACCTTCTTCAGCCAAAATTGGTTCTATTACCGGAAACCATTGAGTAGAGCGCATCATATACATCATGGTATTTGAGTGCCAAAAGCAATTAACCAACATTTCTCTATCTAAACGTTCTCTAACTTCAAAATCTTCAATTGGTACACGTTCGTTTGCAAAATATATATCCTTAGGATAGCTAAATGGTTTTATATCTTGATTTAGCGTAATCATTTTTTCTATTGTGGCCATGTGCTCATCTGTTAGCTCCATGTTTGCAGGTTCAACTGGTGTTGGGTTTTCTGCTTTAGTTAATTCATTGGCCTCTGTTTCTAGAGCAACAGTGTCTAAGCTTTTATCATCTGAATTTTTAGCAGGAAGATTACTGCTTAACACAATACCTGTGGCAATTAACCCAATTAATACTGCTATGGTAATTATACTCTTTTTCATTTTAATTTCGCTTTAATGGCTGTTTGTAAATTGGTACGGTTGAGCATGGCTCTCCATACATTATGCTTTTTGCTGCAGACCTTAGCAATCTTGTAGCTTCAACATAGGCAACGGTTGGTATTTCAACATCACCACAACCTTTTACAACAACTCTTTGATTTTCGTATTTTTTAATATCTAACTCTTTTATGTTGTTCAAAAACAATACCGCTTTTAACTCGGCCACATTGCCAAACAAATAATTTGAGGTAAACTTGCTTAATGCTGATGCAATTACCATATAAGCCCATGCTGGAACAATGGCATCTGATGAACAAAATATGGCAACTGCCTTGCCTTTATATTGGGCCCAATCGTGCACCTTCATTGCTGCCCTAAAGTCTTTTTCTTTAAGCAATAACTCCTTAAAAAGGTATTGCTTAATATCAAAAGCAACCAACTCTTCTTTAGGTAAAAACCCTTCTAAATTGAGCGTTAAAATGCCACTTTGGGCTACTTTGTTAATTATTGGAGTATTTGACATGTTATTTGACTTTAAAGGTAAACACATCTAAAAGGCAAAAAAGTTTGTAATGCAAACACTTTTTTTACTAGTGTACTAATACTGATGCTACGTTAACCTAGTAACCTAGCCATTTTTATATGTGCAATTTAAAATTTGAAGCGGTTATCTTCCACTTCAACTGATTTAATCATTTGAGGGAAAATTTGTGCATCTAATGCACTTTCTTGCCTAATTGCTACATTTTGTTTTGCAAAAGCCGCATCAGTTGTTGGTTCGTTAATATTGGTAACTGAAACAACATACACACCATTTTCACCAGCTATTGGTTGAGATGTAGCGCCTACTTGCAAACCTAATGCTGTTGCAACAACATTAGGCTCATTACCTGATTGTGCCAATGTAGGATTAGAAAAGTTGACACCAGTTGCTGTTTTTACAGTAGTATTGTAAGTGCTCGCAAAACTGTTAAGATCATTGCCACCTGCAGCCATAATTTTTGCTGCCTTTTTTTGCTTTAAAACTTGTGCTGTTACCTGTTCTCTTACATCATTTACACTTGCTAACCCTTCTTCTTTCATTCCTGTAAGTTTGGCTATTACAAATTGATCTTTAATCTCATAAATTGGAGATGTTTCACCGATTTTAGCTTTGAACGACCAGTTTAACATTTGTGAAACATCATCACCAGCGCCTAACCTACCCAATTGAAAAGAGTTAATTGGAATTTCTTCAGTTAATAACGTATAATTTTTTGAAGCTGCCAATTCGTTAAAATTACCGCCATCATTAATTTCAGCCGCAAATTTGTTGGCTTCATTGTACATCTTTCTTCTAGTATCTTTTGTGTAAAAAATTTCTTTTTGAAGCGTACCCAATTTAACAGCAGGAGTTGTTTTAACTAAGTCTTCTACCAAATAAATTTGAAAACCAACATTGCTTTGTAATTTTTTTACATCACCTACTTTACTAGCGGTAAACAAGGTGTCTTCTACATTTTGCATATTAGCACCATATCGTTGGCCTAATTCACCTCTTTTAAAATAACCCAGCGATCCACCTGTTCCTAAGCTGCTCCTATCATCAGATGATGTTTTGGCAATTGAATCGAAAGGATATAAGTTAGATTCAATAACTTTTGCAACACTATCAACAAATGCGTCAGCTGCTTCTCTCGCATTTTCTACATTATTAAATCTATTGTAAGCTATGTTTATCACACTTGCTTTAACCGAGTCAGGCACTAAAATCCTAGATATAACCTTAGTAGTTTTCCAACTGTTGCCTTCAATATATGGCCTTTCCATATAACCAATAGCGGCCGTAAAAAAGGTGTCTTTATTTAAAGGTCCTAATTCAAATGCTGTTTTATATTGTCCATTATACGGTGCTTCTGAATTGTCAATTAAAAAATTACTATCTGAAGTTTCATTTGCAAAATCAGCTGCTAGCTCCATAAAGCTGTTTTTTTGACTTGTGCTATCATCAGCACTTGGGTTTATTTGTAGCGTTATGTATTGTATGGTTCGTGCTTCTTTTTGCTCGTACTGCCCTTTATTTGCGTTTATGTAACTGGTTAAATCAGCATCTGTTAGCGATACTTCTTTATCACTAATTGTTTCATAAGGAATTTGTACATAGCTTAAATCAACTGTTTTTCCGCTACTTGCATTTTCTTTATCGGCCAGCCATTGAGGCACATAGTAGCCACCTAAAATTGCTTGTTTGTACTTTGCATCTAAATAATCTTTAGGTACTGTTTTTCTAACATAATCCCAAAGCTCAATTAAATCGGGTCTATTAGCGGCAATAGTTGGTAAGTTTTGTACTACTTGATCTACTTGAGTTGGATCGTAGTTTTCCATAAACAAACCAAAAAACTGTTGTGCCAATGGATGTGGTCTTTCACTTGCAAAAAGAGTACCCGACTCGTCACCTGTTACTGTTAACCCTAAATTATCATACTGCTCGTATTTAACTATTTGGGTTAAAGTATCTGTCCAAGCTTCATCTCTAATTTGAGCGCGTTGCTCATCAGTTAAGTTTCCAACAGTCAATCCATTTTGAATTGAATAGTTTTTGGTAAATCTTTCTGATTTTCCTAAAAATGCGTTGTAATCAATTTTTTTACCATCAATTTTACCAACTACATTTTGGTTGCTTAAACTCGCCGGATTAAAATCACCTGGCAACATTAGGCCTAACATAGCTATTAAAGCAAAAGCTATGAAAATTAGCAAGAACATACCTGCTTTTTCTCTCAACGCAATAAAAAGTCCCATTTTCCTTGATTTTAATCGGTTTGCAAAAGTAAGCGTAAGTGCTTTAATTTACAAGCATTTCGCAGGTTATTGAAACGCTCTATTATAGGTCAATTATAGGATGTACTATTAACTTGATGGTTTCAATTTTGGTTTCGCTTACAAAAAGCATGTGGCATTCGTAATTTTTAACGTTAATTACTTCATTCATTTCGGGTATACTTTGGGTTTCATTCATAACAAAACCACTTAAAGTTTCATACTCACCCTCTGGTATGCCTAGTTCATATTTGTCATTGATATAATCAATTTCAATTCTTCCCGAAAAAATATATTCATTGGTAGATAGTTGCTTTTCTACTAACTCAACTACATCATGTTCATCTTCAATTTCTCCAAATATTTCTTCTACAATGTCTTCTAACGTTACAATACCTGCAGTACCACCAAACTCATCTACCACATGAGCTATGCTTCTATTTTCTTTGATCAATTGATTTAGTAAGTCTCGAGCTGCCATGGCTTCTGGCACTACCGTAATTGGCATTAAAATAGATTGTATGTTGGTTGGTTTTTTCCATAAATCGTAATGGTGAATGTATCCCTTTATATCATCTAAAGAATCTTTATAAACCAAAATTTTTGAATGGCTACTATTTACAATGCTCTTCTTTAGCTCATCAATTGTGGCATTAACCTCTATGGCTTCAATTTCGGTGCGGGGCACCATGCACTCGCGTGTTTTTAGCTGAGCCAAATCCAATGCATTTTCAAAGAGTTCGGCATCAATTTCGTTGGTATTTTCATCATCTGTTTGCACGAGTGAAACCAAATGTTGTAAGTCATATCTCGAAAAAACAGGGTCTTCTTCCTCAAAATTTAATCGAAATATTTTGGTTAGAAAAAACTTAGATATCCAAACCGTAAAGTGTACTACCGGCTTTAAAATCCAATAAAACACATTAAATGGCACAGCAAATAATTTAATTAAAACATTGGGTTTACTGCGAAAAATGGCCTTAGGTAAAAACTCGCCAGTAATTAAAATTAGTAAGGTAAAAATGAGCGTTTGCAACAATAGACTTAACAACTCATTGGTAGCCAAAACTGGTAATAATTTTACCAAATATGGCTCTATAGCCTTTGTTGCCAATATGTTAAAAAGAACCAACGAAATGTTGTTTCCTATAAGTGTGGTACCTAAAAAGTGTGATGGTGATTGGGTGAATTTGGATAATATTTTGCCCGCAACTGTACCTTTTTGTCTATTTAGCTCAATTTTAAGTTTGTTGGCTGAGACAAAAGCTATTTCGATACCAGAGAAAAATGCTGAAAGTAGCAAGGTTAAAACTATTAGCGCAGTTTCCATTTATAAGTTCTCAGGTTTATCTGACTCTAAACTATTGCCTTTCCAAGATTTGCGCTTTAAAAAATAAGTTGAAAGGCAACATGCGGCAATAACCAATAATATGCTGTTGTTAAAGTTTACCCCATCTTGAATAATATTTACAATACCAGCTACTAGCGTAAGTGTACCTATAGTTAGCATTGAGATTCGTAAAAATTTATTGATATTCAGCATTATCCTCTAAAATATAGTAACTATCGGTAACATTTAGTATTTCCCATGATGTAAAATCTTCATTGGCAGTCATTCCTTCACCAAAAATTATTTGCGATTCTGTTCTAATTTTCACAAATTTATCTGTTGAAAGTTGCTTTTTCTTCCTATCATAATTTAACTCTTCAGTATTTAATTGTTCACCCAAACTATTAGAAACTATCACATTGCCTTGCATTACAAACTCTTCTGTAATATCATTTCTTTTGCCATAATTGGCGGTAAGTTTGGTATCGGTTTCTAAACTATCATTAAAAAAATGAACTTCTAGTCCATCAGGAAATTCGGTAAAAGGTTTTTTTGCTAGATGCCTTTTAACAACTGGTGCATTCACCTTTACTTTAACTTGGCCTGTTTCGCTAAATATCATAGCCACATCTTTGCCAATTTCAACAAAAGCTTCAGATTTGTTTACCACTTCTTCTACCTCTTTTATGCTGTTGGTGCAAGATGCAAACAAGGTAATTAAACACAATAATATTGGAGAAATGAATTTCATTAAGGTTACAAAGTTATTTTAACTGATACTAAAAAGCACTAAACAGAATAAAGAATTAGTTCAAATAACGTACCCATTTGGTTTAACCAGAAATAGTATCATTTTTTTGCGAATAGTTGGCCTAGAAGAACTGCAGGCTTAGCATCATAATGAGCTTCATTTTTGAAAAATTGGCATTACCACAAAATAAAAGGGCTAGTCCTTGACTAACCCTTTCATTTTCCTATCTGCCTATGATATATCTTAAATGTCGTTTATTATTGCTTTCAATTATATACACGTATCTCAAACCAAAATGGTTGGGTGGGTTTGAAAAAATTATATTATTAAGTGCAATTCTAGATGAAAGTCATAGCTTGATAATGTTTAAAAGTGAACTAAAATTGCATGAGATAAAATGGCAAAGGCCACGACTAATTGAGTTTGAAATGGAACTTTGCAAACATTATATTCGCCCTATGTCTTGTTGAATCCATTTCTGACCAAAAAACAATGGCTTAATTTCTTTTTTAGAAAGTAATTCAAAAATTTTCTTGAGACTATCTTCCATATTTTCAACACTTACTGACAGAAAGTAATTTGAATAATCTTTGTTAAAGTGCCTGCCCAAGGAAAAATAGTCTAATTCATTTTCATAGGGTATTTTAACTATTGAAACAGCTAAGTCCCATGATTGCTCATGTTCGGATATTCTTATTTTTAATGACACGAAAAGATTTTTATAAACTACCTCATACCAATCTATCAAATCAGTTTTTACCAATCCACTTTTCACAAATTTAAAATTGACCAATTCAGAGCCTGAAACCTTGCTCATCATTTTCATGGAACAAATTTCAAATAGACTATAAACTTCAACCTTTGCTAGTTTAAAATTTTTATCCTTTGGTTTTGGCATGTCATATCTAATTCAAAACTATCTCGTAGAGAATTCTACCACTAATTTATATTTCAATTTACCTTTATCATTAGCATCTGCTGCGGATCATTTATGAAGCGAATATCTATTCGCCAATGTTACAATCCCAAATCTTTCAATTGCTCTGGATCAACAATACTAGGCGCATCCATCATTAAATCTCTACCTGCATTGTTTTTAGGGAAAGCAATTACATCTCTTATAGTATCAGTGCCTGCCATTAGCATTACCCAACGATCTAAACCAAAGGCGCAACCGCCATGTGGTGGTGCTCCGTATTTAAATGCATTTACCATAAAGCCAAATTGTTCATCTTGCTCTTCTTTGGTAAATCATAATAGGTCAAATATTTTTTCTTGCAATTCCTTTTCATGTATACGAATACTGCCACTTACAATCTCGTTGCCATTCATTACCATATCGTAAGTTTCGGCACGTACTTTTAAAGGATCGGAATCCATTAAGTGCTTGTCATCTGGATGTGGTGAACAAAACATGTGGTGAACAAAAATTATTTCGCCTGTCTCTTCATCTTTTTCAAACAGCGGAAAATCAACGATCCAAAGTACTGACCAACTATTTGGCTTTATCCAATCTTGGCGCTTGGCCATTTCCAACCTTAAATCGCCCAAGTTTTTTCTACACTTACGTTCTTTGTCAACTAGAATCAATAATAGATCTCCAGGCTCTGCATTAAAGTTTTCTCCTACAGTTTTTAGTTGCTCTGGTGTAAAAAATTTGTCTATGGAAGATTTTATCGTGCCATCTTCATTAAACTTTACGTAAACTAAACCGCCGGCACCTCTATGTGGTTGCCTCACAAAATCGGTTAGTTGATCAATTTGTTTTCTACTATAGCCAGCGCAACCTTTGGCATTGATGCCAGCAATTAAATCTCCTTTTTCAATGGCACTTTTAAATACTACAAAGTCAGTTCCTGTAAAGGCTTCATTTAAATCTGCAATCTTACAATCGAATCGTAAATCTGGTTTATCACTTCCATAAAACTTTAATGCATCATGGTAAGTAAGTCTTTGAAATTGGGGTAATTCAACATCAATTACACTTTTAAAAACATGTTTGGTCATGTCCTCAAACATGTTTAACACATCCTCTTGCTCAACAAAACTCATCTCACAATCGAGTTGACTAAACTCAGGTTGACGATCTCCTCTAAAATCCTCATCACGATAACACTTGGTAATTTGGAAGTATTTATCCATACCAGCAACCATTAACAATTGCTTTAATATTTGAGGCGACTGTGGCAAAGCATAAAATTTGCCAGGTTGTAAGCGAGAAGGAACAATAAAATCTCTTGCACCTTCTGGAGTTGATTTAATTAATGTAGGTGTTTCAATTTCAAGGAAACCTTTGCCCGTTAAAAACTCGCGCATGGCAGCCGTTGTTTTGGCACGCATTTCCATTCGCTTAGTCATTAATGGTCTTCTTAAATCTAAATAGCGATATTTCATTCGCAGTTCTTCACCACCATCTGTTTCATCATCCATAGTAAAAGGAGGTGTTTCTGCTGCATTAAGAATGGTTAAGCTACTTATTTCAATTTCAATATTACCTGTAGGCATATTGGGGTTTTTATTGCTACGTTCAGCAACTTTACCAATTACTTTTATTACGAATTCTCTACCTAGTTTTCGGGCAGTTTCACATAAATTTGAATCGCTATCCATATTAAAAACCAACTGAGTAATCCCATATCTATCCCTTAAATCGATAAAAGTCATGCCACCCAAATCGCGTGATTTATGCACCCAACCCGATAGTGTTACTTCTTCATTAATATGGCTTTCTCTTAGCTCTCCGCAAGTATGTGATCTGTACATTTTGTTAGTTTTAACCCACCCCTAACCCCCTCCAAGCAGGAGGGGAATTTAAAATGTAAAGGTATCGCTAATTATACCAAATTGGATGTAAAATATTGCAAAAGAAGCTAAAATAGAATTTCTGAATTCAAGACAAAAAACACAACCATAGCTATGATTATGTTTGTATTTTTTAACGCAGAAATCGGGAATTATAGCCAGCGAACTTGTATTATTTTATGTGCATTTTGGTATTACCTTAAAACTAAAAGTCTATCTCCGTCTAATCTTATAAGAATAAATAACAGAATAGTGAAACCGAATAAGGATGAACCTCCATAGCTTATAAACGGCAAGGGAATACCAATTACAGGGAACAAACCAACCGTCATTCCTACATTAATTACTAAATGCAGAAAAAATATAGATGCGACTCCATAAGCATAAATTCGCGAAAATTTGGAGCGTTGCCGCTCAGCTACCGCTATAATTCTTAGTATTAAAAAAACGAATAACCCTATTACAATTGAGCTACCTAAAAAGCCAAACTCCTCTCCTATTGTGCAATAAATAAAATCGGTACTTAGCTCAGGCACATAGCCCAATTTGGTTTGAGTGCCATCTAAATAACCTTTGCCAAATGCTCCGCCAGAACCTATGGCAATTTTACTTTGATGCACGTTGTAACCAATGTCTTTGGTGTCTTCAATCATACCTAGCACCAATTTTATTCTGTTTTGTTGGTGAGGTTGTAAAAAGTTATTAAAAGCAAAATCTACCCCCAAAATGTATGTTGAGCCTATAAGTGTTAAGCCCACAATTAAATAAACTAGCTTTTGATTGAATAGCAACAGCGCAATTGATGATATGCCCAATATCAAAAACCCCACGATCATTATTAAATTTTGCTTTTCGGGAGCAAATTGAATAACTCCAAAACAAAGAGCAGTAACCAAAATTGCAATTATCGCATAAGTTCGAGTTTCAGGAGATTTTACGCCTTTTAGGATAACCATAATTAATAATGATAGCGCGCCTAATGCGGCAATTAAATACATAACATTGAATACCAACGCTAGTATAAAAAGCAGTATAGCAAGCAAGCCCGTCCAAAAAATTGATTGTGAAAAACCCTCACGATACATTACAAATATTAATGAGCCATAAACGATTGCCGATCCGGCATCACCCTGTAACACTATTAGTGCACCCGGCAATGCCACAATGGCCAATGCCCAAACATATGTTTTTATGTTGCTGAATGAGGTGTTTAAACCACTTAAATATTTTGCCAATGCTAAGCAGGTACCAAATTTGGCAAACTCAGAGGGTTGAAGGCTAAACGGTCCCAACCTAAACCAACTCCTAGCACCTTTTATTTCAACACCTAAAAACAGCACTGCTACTAGCATTATTATGGTAATGCCCCATATGTAATAGGAGAAATTATGAAAGAAGCTACCATCAAAAAACATGATGATAAAAGCCAACATAAACGCAATGCCTAAATACACTATTTGCTTTACATAGCTGTGTTTCATAGAAAACACAAAATCTTCACCTTCCCTAAACTCTGATGAATAAATTGCAATTACGCCTACAAAAACCAATAAGCCATATACTGCCACTAACAACCAATCAAGGTCTAACCATGTGTTTCTTGACCTACTCATTATCTGTACTTAATAAATTGGCGTTAAACATTTTTTCCTCCAAATAATTTCTTTTAGACCTTACCTTTCGGTTCATATAAAACTCAGTCATTAAACTTGCAATTGGAGCTGCATAGCGTGAGCCATATCCTCCATTTTCAACTATGGCTGCAATGGCAATCTTTGGATTTTCTAATGGTGCGAATGATACAAAAACTGAATGATCTGTACCATGCGGGTTTTCTGCTGTGCCCGTTTTTCCAACAATATCAATACTATCAATTTGGGCTATTCGTGCAGTTCCATTTTGCACCACCAACAACAAACCTTCATTAACTGCAGTAAAATGTTGAGGTTCAATATCAACATTTAACTTAGTGCTGTAAGTATTGCCAAAAACGGTATCACCTTTCACCGGTTTTATCAAATGTGGCGGATAATAATATCCTTCATTGGCAAAAATGGCCATCATATTAGAAAGTTGCAATGGCGTGGTAAGTACTTCACCTTGTCCGATACCTAAAGAGATAATGGTTTGCGAACCCCAACCTCTTTTGCCATACAATCTATCATAATATTTATGATCGGGTATGTTTCCATCTTTCTCATAAGGAACATCAATCAATGTTGGTTTTCCAAAATTGAACTTATCTGCATAGTTATACCAACTTGTATACGATTCTTGTATACTTTCAAATTCAGGCAAATCAATTGATTGCCTAAAAGCGTTCCAAAAATATGGGTTACATGAATGCCTAATTGCTTGTTGCACATTAGTTGCTGAAGCATGGCCGTGTGAACATTTTAAGAATCGCCCGGGTATTGAATAACCACCGTTACACGCATAATACGTATTTTCAGTTATTGCTTTGTTTTCCAATGCAACCAAGCCAACAAATGCTTTAAATGTTGACCCTGGCGGGTAAGTTGCCATAATAGGTCTATTAAACAAGGGCTTCAACGAATCTTGATTTAAGATTTTATAATTCACCCCACGATCTCGGCCAGTTAATAAGTTTGGATTGTAACCTGGGCTGCTAATCATGGCCAAAATCTCACCAGTAGAAGGTTCAATTGCTACCACACTACCCCGTTTGTTTTGCATTAACTTTTCTCCATAGCGCTGCAACTCAATGTCAATGGTTGCTTGCAAACTTATTCCTGAAATGGCATCTTCATCCAAATCGCCATCCATATAACTTTTTACTTCTCGGTTAAACTTATCTCGCAATACATATTTAACACCGCGCTTTCCTCTAAGCAAGTGCTCATACGATTTTTCTAAGCCATTGATACCAATGTAATCGCCACTTTTATAGTACTCGTTTTTCTTAAGTTGCGATTCGCTTATTTCGCCAGTGTAACCAACAAGGTGGGCCGCATTGGCATATGGATAGGTTCGAATTGTACGTGCCTCCGAATAAAATCCGTTAAACTGGTACATATTTTCGATTACCGGCACAAATTCTTCTGGTGGTATTTGGCTTGCAAATAATGAAGCCTTGAAGTAGGAGAACTTCTTGGCCTTATTCATTCTAAGGTTAAAATCCTGCTCCGTTATTTTTAGCAATTGACAAAATTGGGTAGTGTCTAAATCCTTTACCTCTCTGGGGATAACCACCAAATCATAAACTGCTCTATTGCCAACAATTAGCTTTCCGTTTCTATCAAATATTAATCCTCTAGCAGGATAAGTATTAATTTTTCGAATGGCATTGTTGGCAGCCAAAGTTTTAAACTTGTCATCAATAACTTGTATGTAAAAGAGCTTTCCTAAAACCAGCAAAGCTGCAATTGCAACAAAAATTATAATTACCCACTTTCTATTTTCAAAACTTTGCATTCGTCTTTTTTAATTGAAATAGAAACTGAAGCAATAAAATTATTAGCAATGAAATTATAGAAGTGATTACAAATTTTAATATGAAATAACCTATACCCGCGCCACTTGCAATTTCTATTGCAAAGTATAGAAAGTGATGTGCCACAATTAGTATTGAGGTGTAAGCCAATATCCATTGAAATCCTAAATATTTAATGCTTGGACTATTGAGCATTTCATAACCACCTCTTGGAGTTAAAATTTGCATAACAACTGGCCTTAAAAAAGCCAATAAGGTTGTTGCTGAAGCGTGCATTCCTATTGAATTTGAAAATACATCAACTACTAAACCAGTTGAAAAACCCAATATTAACAGCAACCACTTAGGGGTTGATATTGGCAATAATAAAATAAATAAAGGATAAACGTACGGGTTGATGGTGCCATTTAATTCAACATTATTGAGTACTAAAATTTGAAATGCTAGCAACGCCACAAATCGGATGATGTTTACTGGAATGTTGTATATCATTTGATATTTTTTTCCAGTTCAATAATTTCATCTGCAAACAAATTGTTTACTACGTACACATAATTTAGATTAGAGAAATCTGAACTTAGGGTAACCTTAACCTCATAAAATGGTTCTCCTTTTTTGTTATCGAAAGACTTAATAACTCCAATCATAATTCCTTCAGGAAAAATATGGCTGTAACCCGTAGTTTCAATAGTATCGCCAATATTTATAGAGGCGTAATCGGGAATATTGGTTAGCGTAACTGTTTTAATATTGTTGTTGTTCCATAACATTGGTCCAAAATAGTTACTGCCTTTTATTTTACCACTTGTGCTAAATCGTTTATTTAAAAAAGACATTGCCAATGAATAATTTTCGGAGGTATTTGTTATTATTCCCACAACACCATTTGGACCTAACAAACCACTGTTAACCTTTACTCCGTGACTGCTACCTCTGTTAATGGTTATGTAATTGGCCGACTTTGTAAATGTATTTTGCACCACCTTGCTAGCTAAATAAGTATAGCTTTGGTTGTAATGTGCTCTGCAAGCTGTATCAATTTTTGACTGATTGTAGTAGTATGAATTATCCAACAATTGATACAATCTTTGATTCTCTACGGCCAAACTATCATTCACTTTTTTAAGGTCTAAGTAATCTGCAACATTGGTGGCAGATTCATTCATTTTACCTACTGTACCATTGGAGGTACTTAAAAAACTTGCTTGCTGATATGGATTATACTGGATAATTAATATTGCACATACAACTTGCAATGCAATAAAAAACAACAGGTTACTTGATTTAAGTAATAATAAAAATAGTTTTCGCATTCAGCAAGTACGTCAATAATTTATTAGCTCATTAAAAAAGGATACTTCTCGGTATTTTTTAAGGCAATACCTGTACCTCTTACCACCGCGCGCAATGGATCATCAGCAACATGAACTGGCAACTTTGTTTTTTGGGCAATTCTTTTATCCAATCCTCTTAACAGTGCACCTCCACCTGTTAAATACAGGCCAGTTCTATAAATATCAGATGCTAGCTCTGGTGGCGTAGTTTCTAAAGCCCTTAAAATTGCCGACTCAATTTTAGTTATTGATTTATCTAAAGCATGCGCAATTTCAGTATACGAAACCATGATTTGTTTTGGAATGCCCGTCATTAAATCTCTACCATTCACAGCATAATCTTCTGGTGGTTCTGCCAACTCTGGAGTAGCAGCGCCAACATGAATTTTAATATTTTCTGATGTTCTTTCTCCAATTAAAATATTATGTTGTCTACGCATATAGTCCATAATGTCTGCTGTAAACTCATCACCAGCAATTCTAATGGATTGATCACATACAATACCTGATAGTGCAATAACAGCAATTTCAGTGGTACCACCTCCAATATCAATTATCATATTACCTTCTGGTTCTTCAACATCAATTCCTATACCCAAGGCTGCTGCCATAGGTTCAAAAATTAAATATCTTTCTTTTGCCCCAGCCTGCTCAGCTGAATCAAAAACTGCTCTTTTTTCCACTTCTGTAATTCCAGATGGGATGCAAATAACCATTTTATAGGTTGGTTTGAACAGCTTCTTACTTTTGTACAGCATCTCAATCATCTTGCGAATCATTCCCTCTGCTGCATTAAAATCTGCAATCACACCATCCTTTAGTGGGCGCACAGTTTTAATATTATCGTGGGTTTTTTCATGCATTTGCATTGCCTTTGTACCCACGGCAATTATCTTATCCGTTTTTCGATCGATAGCAACTATAGAAGGTTCATCAACTACCACCTTACCATCAAAAATGATAAGGGTGTTGGCTGTTCCCAAATCAATTGCTATGTCGTCTTTTAAAAAATTAAGTAGTGCCATTTATATTATAATCTCAAAGTCTTTTTAATGTTTAAAATGTCTTATTCCTGTAAAAACCATGCTCATATCATTGCTATTGCAGTAATCTATAGAGTCTTGATCTTTTTTAGAACCTCCAGGTTGAATAACGGAATTAATGCCCGATTGGTTCGCAATTTCCACACAATCTGGAAAAGGGAAAAATGCTTCAGATGCCATAACCGCGCCAGCCACATCAAAGCCAAAGTGTTTTGCTTTATTTATTGCTTGGCTTAACGCATCAACTCGTGAAGTTTGACCACAACCCATGCCTAATAATTGTCCGTTTCTAACTAAGGCAATTCCATTTGATTTTAAATGCTTTACAACTTTATTCGCAAACAATAAGTCTTTTACTTCTTGCTCTGTTGGCGATTTAGTGGTAGCAGTTTTTAAATCTTCTTCCGTTTCTGTTGTATTGTCTCTTTGCTGCTCAACAACTCCGTTTAAAACGTTTTTGTAAATTTTATTGGGTAGCTCTTTTGAAACCTGCTCGCAAAGTATTCTATTCTTTTTTTGCTTTAACAATTCCAAAGCATCATCATTAAACTTGGGTGCAATTAAAACTTCATAAAACAGTTTATCAATTTCTTGAGCT
>Ga0114956_1001413_pt1 | contig 18846 bp, 12 predicted proteins | sample MaitaG_FD_87304 | JGI IMG/M metagenome (GOLD analysis project Ga0114956, IMG submission 87304) | Marine algal microbial communities from Maine, USA - Maine_Asex2 metaG | ecosystem: Host-associated > Algae > Red algae > Unclassified | place: Maine, USA | collected 2015-01-05 | reverse complement strand
TCTAAAGTTTTTAATAAATCAAATGGCGTTAAATTTTAATGATGTGTCAGCAGGTTTTTATAAGGAATGCGAACTAAATAAATGCAGATTCTTGACAGGATATTTTTTCCATATTTTTCACTTTAAAACCCTGAAAATATCAACATTTATGCGGCTTTCAAAGCAAAACTATGAACAAAACCTCTCTCTCAAAAATCTGCATTTATTTTATTCGCATTCCTAAGCTATTTTTTGATTTGGAAAATGGGGATTTGTTTTGGCAAAATTTATAAATTGATCCTGCTGCTGCTAATTTTCCAACGTTTGACTTTTTGGATAATTTGTGTGATTAATTTTTAAATTGCTAAACTGTTTTGACTGCTAAGGAATGGTCAGAGCAGTTTAACAATCCAACAGTCAAAACCATAATACTTCACCGCTTCTTTTTCTTCTTGTGTCTTTTTCGACTAGATTTTTCATGTTCCTCAATCTCTTTCAACATAGATTTAATATCTCCCGATGTGTCATTAGAAAAATCAATCGTCTCGAAATATTCTTTTTTTCCGATGTCTAAAACTTCAATTTTTTCTCCTAAAAATTCTTGAATATCTGCCAGCATTTCTTCCTCTTCCTTGCTGCAAAATGAATAAGCATTTCCTTTATTTTTTCCTCTACCAGTTCGCCCAACTCGATGCACATAATTTTCATCTTTGTCTGGCAAATCATAATTGATCACAATGTCCACATCTGGAATATCAATTCCTCGTGCGCTGACATCGGTTGCGATGAGCAATTTCACTTCACCTGATTTGAATTGGTTCATCACTAAATTTCGGTCACGTTGATCTTTGTCTCCATGAATGGTGATCGCTTCAATCGCAACACGTCCCATCGCTTTTTTCACTCTTTCCGCACGTACTTTTGTTCGGACAAAAACCAAAATTTTACTATCTTCATTTTCGTTGACTATCCTTTCTAGAAAAAATCTTTTATCATCCATCGAAACAAAAATGACTTTATGATTGACATTTTTAGCGACAGGATTTTTTGGGGAAATCTGAATTCGAATCGCATTGTGGACTAGCGAATAAGCCAATTTTTTAATCTTTTGATTGATCGTGGCTGAGAAAAAAAGTGTCTGTCTTTTTTTAGGCAAGTGTCTCATCAAATCTTGAATGTCTCCGATGAATCCTAAATCCAACATATGATCGGCTTCATCCAAAATCAAAATTTCGATTCGATCTAAATTCAAATATCCTTGACTTCGCAAGTCAAACATTCGTCCAGGAGTTGCAATCAAAATATCAACTCCCTTATTCAATTTTTCAATTTGAGGTTCTTGCTCCACTCCTCCGTATATCCCAAACGTTGTCACTCTAGTATGCCGACTTAATTTGATAAAAACTTCAGTCAACTGAATCACTAATTCGTGCGTCGGTACCATCACCAAACATTTAATTCCATCAGGTCGTTTGATTCTTTTTTTTGCATCAATCATATCAATAACAGGAATGGCAAAGGCAGCTGTTTTACCTGTCCCAGTTTGCGCAATCGCTAGCACATCTTCTCCTTTTAGAATCGAAGGAATCGATTTAAATTGGATATCGGTGGGTCTTTTGAAACCAAGTTTCGAAAGGTTCTTTTTGATTTCAGGAGAAATACTGTATTCTTCGAATCTCATTTTTTCTGTTTTTGAATTAAAATCTTTTTCAATCTCACTAATCGTGATCGATGATGTCGCTGCAATAATATTGGGTAAAAATTAAAAATCACATTCACCAATGTCGTAAAAAAAACAGCCCACCAAAAACCTCGAATCGCAAAGTAAATACAAAGCATAGTAATTAAAACAAATGGAATCAAGTGTCCAAATTCTGCTTTTTGCGTTTCTATTTCAAAGTCTTTTATTCCACTAATCGTTCCATCAAAGAACTTTTTTTGATTTGTTTTTTTTCGCCAAACAGTTGCGAGTAAAAATTTTCGAAACGATTCGACTTTTAATTTTTTAAACCAAAATTTAATTTTTTTTGGATCATTGATTTCATAATATTTCGCTGGCATCAATTTTTCTATTGGCAATGCAAATCCTAAAAAGGCAAAAACTCCTGTGATAAATAAATTAAATATCAAGGCAAAAAATAATTGCAAATACCACGCAGGATTTTCAACAAATTCTAATCCTAGAAAAATGCCATAAGACTGCCAAGTTAAAAAAATTGACATTCCAATAAAAAATATTCTTTGAATAAGAGTTGGATTTTGAACCATGTTATTTTAATTTTCGACCCACGCACCTTCAGGAATTTCAAAAATTGTCTCCTCCATTTTCTCTTCCGAATAACTCACTTTTTCAAAAGGTGATTCATATCGAATTTCTCCTAGCTGTTCATTTTCCCATTTGTAACCAATATATTTTTCTGGAAATAACAAACCATTTACATTTTGCCATTCATATTTTAAAGCGTTGTATTTCGTCGCTTTTGTTTTATCAAAGTAGGTGACGGAATAATTAATAAAATCAATTTTGTTCGTATTTGGATTCACGTAAAGTATGTATTGATCTTCTGAGGCATCACCCACTCCTTCACCAAAAGTCGCTTTTATAACATTATATTTACGGTCGTTCACTTCCTTGCTTCCGAGGTCTTCTAAGTTTACGCCATCATCTGCTAAAACAAAAGGAATCGCTACAAAATAGAAAGTCAAATTTTTCATAAACCGTGGATTTTTCCCTGGAAAAGAATCTCGTGCAGGACTTACCCAAACGGTTTTTCCATCATTTCCCAAAGTGTACTTTCCTTCGGCTTCAATGATTTCTTTTCGATTTTTTAGATCAATAGAATAGTTTGTAGTAGGTGCTCTTCTAGTACTGGAAAATTTTAAGGTGTTCATTTTATTCCAAGTTTCTAAACCACCATGAGCGTCTAAGACTTTTTGAAAAAATGCAGGAAATTCTTTTGGCTCGACAACTGAAGTTTCCGTTTTTGGAGTAGGTTCGTTGCAAGCATTTAAAAATAATAAAGTAACAATTAGAGTAACTAAATAAGAATATTTTAAATTCATTTTATTAGATTTAAAGGTAGTTCGACTCTCCGAGTCGTTTACTGTTTGAATAATTTTCCAAGTTGTTGGATTTATATTTTGAACAATTTAGAAAATCGTTTTGTGAAAACAAAAATAACATTTTATCAATTAAAAAAAGCTGTTGAATTAAATCCAACAGCTTTTTTATTTTGTTCAAAGACAAGTTTAAAAAGAATTATGTATCCAATTTCAAAACTTGTAAAAATGCTTTTTGCGGCACTTCTACATTTCCGATGGAACGCATTTTCTTTTTACCTTTTTTCTGCTTTTCGAGGAGTTTACGTTTTCGAGAAATATCACCTCCGTAACATTTGGCGGTAACATCTTTTCGAAGTGCAGAGATGGTTTCTCTCGCAATAACCTTAGCTCCGATGGATGCTTGAATCGCAATCTTAAATTGTTGTCGAGGTAAAAGTTCTTTTAATCGAGAACATATTTTTTTACCAAATGCTTGTGCTTTATCTCGGTGTACCAAAGCGGAAAGTGCATCGACAGCTTCGCCATTGAGCAACATATCCAACTTCACTAATTTCGATTGTCGATAATCCAAAGGGGAATAATCGAAGGAAGCATAACCTCTCGTAATTGATTTTAATTTATCATAAAAGTCAAAAACAATTTCTGCCAACGGCATGTGAAAAGTTAGCTCCACTCGTGTTTCTGACAAATAAAGTTGCTTCTGCATCTCTCCCCTTTTGTCCATGCACAAGTTCATAATCGAACCAATATATTCTGGCTTCGTAATAATTTGAGCAATGATATAAGGTTCTTCTACAAAATCTAACAAAGAAGGATCAGGCAAATCTGCTGGTGTGTTCACCAAAAATTTCTCACTCCCTTTCTTGGTGGTTTTCGCAAAATACGTAACGTTTGGAATCGTCGTGATCACTTCTTGATTAAACTCTCTGGATAAACGTTCTTGAATAATTTCCAAGTGCAACATTCCCAAAAATCCACATCTAAATCCAAATCCTAAAGCGACGGAAGTTTCTGGTTCAAAAACTAGGGAGGCATCATTCAATTGTAATTTCTCCAAACTATCTCGCAAGTCTTCAAAGTCTTCATTTTCAATTGGAAAAATTCCAGCGAAAACCATCGGCTTCACATCTTCGAATCCTTGAATTCCTTCTACACATGGATTGTCGGTCAAGGTGATTGTATCTCCAACTTTAATCTCTTTGGAAGTTTTGATACCGGTGACGACGTAGCCTACATTTCCGGCACTTAATTCTTTTTGAGGAATTTGATTGAGCTGCAAAACGCCAATTTCATCCGCCGAGTAATCATTATCAGTATTGACAAAATGAATTTTATCCCCTTTTTTCATTGTTCCATTTAGAATTCTGAAATAAGCAATTACCCCTCGGTAAGAGTTAAATTCTGAATCAAAAATTAATGCTTGAAGTGGTGCATCTATACTCCCCTGTGGAGCTGGAATTCGATCAACAATAGCATTCATTATATCTTGAACTCCCAAACCTGTTTTTCCACTTGCCAAGACGATATCTTCTTTGTCGCAACCAATCAAGTCAATGATTTGATCTGAGACTTCATCAATCATCGCACTTTCCATATCTACTTTGTTCAGAATAGGAATGATTTCTAAATCATGTTCAATCGCTAAATATAGATTGGAAATCGTTTGTGCTTGAATTCCTTGAGAAGCATCGACTAACAAAAGTGCACCTTCACAGGCAGCAATTGATCGAGAAACTTCATAAGAAAAATCTACGTGCCCTGGAGTATCAATCAGATTGAAAGTATATTTTTCGCCATCGGTATGGTTGTAATATAATTGTATCGCATGGCTTTTAATTGTAATACCTCGTTCTCTCTCAATATCCATATCATCCAATGCTTGGTCTTTCATATTCCGCTCGGATATGGTTTGGGTAAATTCTAACAGTCTATCTGAAAGAGTACTTTTCCCATGATCGATATGGGCTATCACACAAAAATTTCTAAAGTTCTTCATATTGGGCGCAAAGATACGCTTTTTTGGATTTTTTACTGGAAAAAATTATTATTTGAAATTCTTTTTTGGAACGTTGAAAATGGGGGATTGTTGAGATTTTTTGGAAAAAAAATTAGAAAAATTAAATACAATAGACTCACTACGTAAATTTTTTCAATTGCCTTTTGTTGTAACTCTAAAAGGAAGTGGATTCTGTGGAGATTGTTCTTTTTGCATTGGCAAAAAAGAACCAAAAACCCTAGACGAAAAAAATGCTAAACACAAAGCAAGCTCCCGCACCCTCATTTTTCGCCGTTCCCAACCCGCCCCACTTCTCACAGACCATCACGCATAGTTACTTCTAAAAACCTGAAAATTACACCCCCTCTTTTCTTTTTTATGTTTAAACAAAATTGCTTCGAAATAAAAACAAACTTTTCTTGAAAAGAAAACTATGAGTTCTGGTCTGTGAGAAGTGGGGCGGGTTGGGAACGGCGAAAAATGAGGGTGCGGGAGCCTGCCTTGTGTTTAGCTATTTTTTCGCCTAGAATTTTTTGTTTCTTTTTTTTTCAATGAAAAAAAGAAAATCCAAAAAACAGGTACAAAAAAACCAAGCCTCCATCTCTGGAAACTTGGTTTTTATTTCTAAAAAATAATTAGATTTTACATTTTTACAAATCGCCCTCTTCCAAACATTTCCCCATCCGAAAGCATCACCTCATAACTTCCTGCCGCCAATCGAGAAACATCTACCTGCTCTTTCAAGTAAGAATTGTTTTTAGTGAACTGAACCTCTTGAACTAATTTTCCTGCCACATCAAAAATTTGGAAAGATAATTTTCGCTCTGTAGCTTGATTTAATTCAATCGTCAATTCCGCTTGTGCTGGATTTGGAAATAAATCAAATGACAAATCAAAATCAATTTCATTGAGACTCGTAAAGTCAATTAAAATATTTCCCGAAACAGAAGTACATCCATTTTCATCAATCACCGTAATGTTATACGTTCCATTTGGCAAGTTTAGAAATTCTGGATTTGTTTGAAAGTCAGTACCATTGATACTGTATTGCAAAGTTCCTGTTCCTCCTAATCCTGTTGCGGAAAGGTTATTATCATTTGCCATTCCTGTTACCGAAAGAGAAGGCGCACTTCCTACTAAAAAAGAACCAACGGTGAACATACTTCCATTAGCATCCATCACAGTAACGGTATAATTCCCCACAGGCAAATCTATAAATTCATTACTCGCAACAAAGTTAACGTTATCAAGACTGTATAAATATGGCTCAACTCCACCAACTACATTACTTACCGTCAAAGTTCCATCGCTACCATTTTCACATGAAGTTGCCGTAGTCGCCACAGCTGCACTTTGAATCAAGTTGATCGTTTGCATAATTGTAATTGTACATCCATTTTCATCCATGATGGTAAATGTATAAGTGTCATTTGCCAAATTAGAAAACATATTACTTGCTTGAAAAATAGATCCATTACTACTATAAGTTAGTGTTCCAGTTCCACCCATCGCATCAATCATCACAGAATTTCCAGCCAAACTTGAAGTCGCAGTTAATTCAGCTGGATTATTAATCGTAACAGAATTTGTCGCAACTACATTTCCCATGGTATCTTTTACTTCAACGGTATAAGTATCCGCAGCAAGGCCTGAGAAAGTATTATCAGTTTGATAAGTTCCTCCATTCAAACTATATTCAAACGGTGGATTTGCTCCAGTTGCGTTTACTGTGATCATTCCATCTGTTGCATTAAAACAAGAAACTTGTGAATCAATAAGTGTGATAGCAGAAATAGTTACCGTTCCTATTACGATATTAAATGGTTCATTTTGAATCCATCCACCATCAAAAGTTACGATGTCAAAATTAAATTGATCTACTGTTGCCGCAGCATTTGTATTCGTATAAACTAAAATATTATTATCAATATCTGCTTGCGTAAAAGTCGAACCAATTACTGCTGTCATTCCATTGATCGTCAAGTTCCCTTCGATTGGTAAACTCAAAATGAAAAAAGCAATTCCTGAAGAAGTACTCGTTGGAGAAGTTGCCACTAAGTTACTATTTGGAACAGTAGAAGTTCCATTTGGTGCTACGGTCAAAGTGTTGTTTATCAAGTTAGGTGCGTCTGCTGCTATTGCACTAAAACAAATTTCTAAACTCCATGTTTCTAGAGCTCCTCCATCTTGATTAAATGCATCTGACATTTCTAAATCCCAAGCTCCCATTAGGCTTTGCCCTGCAAAAACTGACATCGCATCAATTGATTGAAAGGTACCTGAAATTGCAGCACTACCAGTATCGTCACAAGTTCCTTCTAAATCAGCAGCAGTATTAGTTGCAGCATCATCAAAAGTTAATAATAAATTATTCTCTCCACATCCAAACTGAGATTCAGGCACACCTGGCTGCTCAAATAAACTGACACTTGAGCCAGCTGGTGATGTTAATGTTGCATTCAAATCGCCAATCCAAGTATGACTTACTTCCATGGAAGCTTTGACATCAGTAATGACAAAATTATCAATAATTGATAACGCTGAATTAATCGTACTTACATCATTTGGGGAAATCACTACTGGCGTATCTGTACTCGTGTAAGTGTTACATTCTGTCCCAGCAGTTTGGAAAGAATACCAACTAGAAGAAACACCTTCGCCACAAGGATTGATTCCTCGCACTCGCCAAAAGTAAACGGTCAAAGGTTGTAAATTCATTGGCGTGTACATATTGTTATTAACTGGTACTGTTTCTACAATATTACTTCCAAAACCTGCAGTAGTCGCAATCTCAATCACATAACTTGCTGCACTCGCAATCGCATCCCACATCAAAGTGGTGTTCAGCATTTGGTCACTCGATCCACTTGTAGGTGTAGTCAAGGCTGCTACCGATGGCGCAGTATTATTGACAATTAAAGTAACCATTTGCTCCACCGTAATAGAAGTAGAAGTTCCCGTAATTGTAATGTTATAAGTTCCATCTGCGATGCCTGATAAGTTTCCAATCGTCAGCGTTGTTGAACCTGTTGGCACAAAATTATTTTGAGAAAATGCTTCCGTTGCTCCTGCTGGAACTCCAACTGTAGTCAAAGTAACAGCTTCATTAAATCCAGTCAAAGAAGTCAAATCAAAATCATAATCTACTGACCCAACCGTTCCACATACATCATGCATATCAGGTGCAACACCCATTATAAATGTAGGGACTGCCGGTGCTTCAATTGTAAAATTTTCATTTGAAATATCAAAGAAAATATTATCAGAACAAACCACCATCACTCTCGCAGTTGTCGTCGCCTCATTTGGAACAGTCACATCAAAAGATCCATTATTTGGAACACCTGTTGCTAAAGTAATTGGATAAGTGAATCCACCATCTGTCGATAAAATAATATCCACATTGGCACAACTAACTGGAGCTGCATCAGTTCCTGCCACATCCCAAGTTACAGTCTCAGTTGTTCCGATCATCCAAGACAAAGCCATATTTGGATTTTGAACTAAAAATGGTCCTGCTGCATCTGAAAAAATCAAATCAACATCATCCTCAATCGTACATCCACCACCTAGATGATTGTCTCTAACCGTCACTCTAAAATTCATATTTCGAGCAACACTTGGTAACTCTTCCCACTCATCGTCGATGCCATTTACAATATCACTTAGTTTTGGAAAATATCGAAACGCATCTTCTGTTGGATCATAAGTTCTAAATGTTGGGCCACCAGTATTGGTTGACACAGGAGGCATTGTTGCAACTTCATTATCCATTTGTTCCCAACAATAAGTAAGTGCATCACCATCTGCATCAGTTCCAACTGCAGTCAATCTAAATGGAGTAGAAATCGGCAAAGTATAATTAGCCACATCATCCACCGTTGGAGGAGTATTTCCAATATCAGTTGCTACAGGACAGTTATCTCCATTTCCATTATTGATATAATTTGAAATTTCTTGAATGCTAATTGCATGAAAATAATCATCACTATTAAATTGAATATTTGGATTACAGATACCTGCATATCCCATAATCGTAGAAGCACTTCCTGGTTCCATTGCGGTTGAACCATTTCTATTACAATTATTATTTTGAGTATGATTTGCTCCAAACTGATGTCCCATCTCATGACATACATAATCAATATCAAATGGATCTCCAACAGGATTATTCGTTCCAGTCACACCATTCCCTTTATTTCCTCCACTACACACCACTCCTAATCCTGCGAGTCCTCCACCTCCAGTACTGAATACATGTCCAATATCAAAATTAGCAGAACCAATAATAGCTACACATTGGTCATGACATTCACCGATCATTTGTCCCGGGCTTCCATCTTGATAAGGATCAGTAACGGTATTCAAGAAAATCAAATTTTCATTATTATCTACAATAATCATATTTACATTTACTTCTCTTTCATACACTCCATTTACCCGTGTCATCGAAGTATTAAATCCAGCCACGACACTTGCTGTATCTCCACCATGAAATATTCCATATTCACCAGTACAACTCAAAGCCAATCGGTAAGTTCGCAACATACAATCACCTTGTAACAATGAACTTGCATTCGAATCCATCACACCTGTTCCATCATCAACATTGTCAGTATCAGCTCCGACATGACATTCAAAATTTGGATTTTCTTTTTCAAAATCCTTTTTATAATAAGAAATATAATGCTCCGTATCTGACTTAGAATATGGATCAATATAAACAGAACTATGTCTCGCCGAAATCACCATCCCATGAAATCCAAACTGAGTAACATCAAATCGTACACTCGCCGTCGGATCATCCAATCCAATTCCTGCATAAGAATGTATCATCGGAAATTTTGCAGCCAAACCAGGTTCCATGATTGGTGCATCAAAAATTTGAAAACGTTCCATCTCCCCATTCGGCATTGGTAAAAGAAAAACAACTGCCTCTTGCGTCTCAGCTTCTGCTGAAAATCGCATTGGCGCAGTATTCAACAACTCCTGCAAATCAAGCAAATTCAAATGAAATGTTTTGTATTTTTTCGGAACGATTGGTCGCTCCATACTTTTTCTGGCAAATGTCCTTTCTGTCTTGGGCGACCAAGGATTTGAATTATTTGCAAAAGCGAATTGAAATGAGAAAGCGAAAAACGCCATCAATAATCCAATTGATTTAAAATTTGGTTTTGTTCGGTACATCATAAATTAGTTCTGGTAGATTAAATAGTCAAAAAATATTCATCAAAATTAAAAAAATTACACATATCTAAGACATTGACTAACAAGGAATTAATCAATAGTTTAAGTTTTCAATCTTAGTTTATATATGAAATCCAGAGGGGAGATTTCTTGAACGAATCTACTCCTTTTAAAGAGTGTCAATAAATATAGATTAAATGAAAAAGATATTTTAATTAAATTGATAAAGATGGAAGGAGATTGACATTTAGTGACCTGACATTTGTTGTTTTTTGAAAAAAAAATAAATTAAATAATGGGTAAATTAGTACTCTGTTTAGATTTTAATCAGTTTTATTTTTTTCAATAAAGACGAATACCGTGGTCTAATCTACCGGGATTTAAAATCCCTATTCTCATTCCTTCAAAAAGAGAAGAGAGGTTTTAAACCTCGGACTATTTCCACCACCATGTCCATCTATATCGGAAATTTTATGGCATCAAATAAAACTATCTCAACTATTTCTAATGAAAAAGCAATTATTCCTCCTCCTCACCATGTGCATTTTTTTAGGAAAAATAAATGCCCAAACCACTTCAATAATCGAAGGAATCATCCTCGATGCAAAAACTAATTCCCCTTTAGAAAGAGTAAATATTTTTAATCAAACTTCTAACATGGGAGATTTTTCAAACCTAGATGGCACCTTCCAAATTGAAGTAGAAAAATATCCCTCCATCATTATTTTTTCCTACGTTGGTTACGAAAATTTTCTTTTAAAAATAGAAAAAAAAACTACCGAGCCAATTACGATAAATCTTCAACCTTCCTCGTTTGGACTTCCCGAAATAGAAATTACTGCACAACCAAAAATTGAAAAACTAACCAATAAAACTTTTACAGTAAAAGATTTTCTAATCCTTGACGACCAAATATTAATCCTCACTTTTGCAGATATTTTTTCAGGCAATAAATTAATTCTGCAAAATTGGCAAGGGGAAATTTTAGATGAACTTCCCTTGAAAAAAGTAAAAGTCAATAATTTACATCAGGGCTGTTTGGGAAGTATTCACCTACTCGGAAAAAGTCACGGCTATGAAATTAGTATCGCTGAAAACAAGATTTTGTTCCTCGTAAAATACAAAAAGAAGCAATTTGAAAAACTCATCGAACCTTGTGTCGAATCTTCTAAGGATTTTATTTATCGAAAAAAATATACCGCAAGAGATCAAATTCTCACCTATCAAATTGTTTCCAAAAAAGAAAAAGAAATCCTCCACACCCTGCGTGTCATCGACGAACTTAATTTAAGCAGAAGCAAAGACGATTTTGATTTACAAAAGCAAATGGATATTCCCATCTCATGGGGACAAGTTCAAGCATGGAATAATTTGATGTACAAACCACTTTATTCACCTCTCATTAATATGGGCGAAGAACTTTGTTTATTTAATCACACGGCTGGTTATTTAGAATTTTTTAATTTGGAGGGAAAAAATAAAAGATACACTCCAATCACTTACCACGAAAATAAAAAATGGCACCAACAAATACTTTTTGACAAAAAAAATAACAAGGTGTACACGGCTTTCAATACGAAGAAAGGAAAGACCATTCATCGCATTAATTTGACCAAAGGAACTACAGCACCTGTCTTACTTTTGGAAAGTACTTTTGTAGAAAAGATGGTCATTGAAGATGGGTTTTTATTCTATTTGGAATCAGGGAGAATTAATGCGGAACGGAATCGGATTTTGCAGCGAGTGAAATTGGATGAATGAATGAGTGGGAATATCGAATATCGAATATCGAACAAGGATTTGAGAAGTTTGACGGTGCTAATATAATTATGGTCTTGAGGAGTTTCGTCAAACTTCTCAAATCCTTGTTCCTTGTTCGATATTCGTTATTCAAAAAACTACCGCACCACCTCCAACGTCTGACTCCCCCACTCTTTTCCATTTTCATCACGAATAACTGCCACATAAATCCCGTTGGATAATTTTTGTAAATTCATTGTTATAGAAAATTGTTCTGTCGAAACTTCCATATTTTTTTCCAAAACATGATTTCCTCTAACATCATAAATCGACACATCATAAGTTCCATTCACAGGAAGTGAACCTTGCAATTCTACTTGCTCAGAAGCAGGATTTGGGAAAATTGTCCAATCGATTTTTTCTTCTAAAATATTTTCATTCGCCACAGGAATAATATCAGCATTCGCCAACGTATATTCTCCCAGTTGCATGTTTTCAATAAAGATAAAACCAGTTCCATTGGTCGAACTTCCCAAAACTTTAACTTCATAATCATCATATTCCACCCAATCATCTTCTGGATTTGCTCGATATAAAACCACCAAACTATCCTCCGTAACACTAACCAAGTCATAATCCAAATCCCCAGGGTCGCTTCCATCATATGAAAGAGAACCTCTAATTTCCGTATCAGGATTCAGCACTCCCGCCACTCTAAAATATCTTCCTGTTGCAATTCTCGCATCATAAATATTAGTTGGGGAAGGATCAGCAGCTACTCGATATTCTTCAATTCGAATAAAGGAAGAATCCACATTAGTTTGCACACTTGCGCCAATCGCTCCATAGGCAATTCCAGATGGGCCGTCATCGATCAACATTTTTTGATCGCCAATAACTGCCAAATTTAATTGATGATCTCCATTCATAAATACTGCCGATGGTTCAAATGGAACGGAAACGGTAACTGTTGAAAATTCTCCATCTGTCATAATTATATCCTGATGCACATTAAAATCTTCATCCATAAAAGTTACTGCCAAAGGAGTTTGTTTGTGAAAAACGGTAGCAGCATGTAACTTCTGTTGCACTTGTAATTCCACCTCAAAATTGGAGCCAGCAGCCGTCGAAGTCATTTTATCAATTTCGTAAGCAGCATATCCCGGTGCAAAAATCCATGCATCAAAATATGGTCCCATATCTATCCCAGTTGCCGTAGTCAAATGATCTCGAAATTGTTGCGCATCCATATGTCCATATGCAAACTCAGCCAAAACCGATTGCATCCCAACTCGAAATAAAGAGTCCCCTAAATATCCTCGTAAGTTATGAATCACCAATGCTCCTTTTTGGTAAGTGTGCGTTCCATAAGTTTGCTCATAAGGCATCGGCGACAACGCTTGATAACCACTATCATCAATATGCGCTTCTTCTATCACTAGCAACAAATTATTTTTAACTACTGTCAAAAACTCGTCTCTTCCAAAAACATGCTCATAAAAAAGATGCGAACTATATTCCGCCGGCCCTTCTTTAATCCACATATTTTGCGGTCCATTTAGCGTCACTACATTTCCCCACCAATGATGTCCCAATTCATGCGCCATCACTTCATTATGAACTGGAACTGGCCCATCGTCCGCCAAGGAAAGTGGATAAGCAACATTCGTCGGATGCTCCATCGCACCATTTCCAGTCATCACATATCCAACCCGTTCCCAAGGATATTCTCCCCACCAATATTCCAAATTGTCAACTGACTCATCCAAATATTGAAATGAATTAACTACCGTTGAAAGATCATTTGGCTTCGCTAAAATTTCCAATTCCACATCGCCAAACGCTCCTGCATGAGTGGACTGCCAACTATCAAAATCACCCACCGCAATTCCTGCCAAATAAGTTGGCAACTGTTGATTCATTTCATAACTGCGTAACAAATTACCATTCGACAAAGTATCTTGTCCCATAAAAGTACCGACGCAATAAGCTCTTTTCCCTGCATTAGAAATGATGTTAAATTCATAAGTCGAGCGTTCCACAAATGTATCAAAACATGGAAACCAACCTCGACCATAATTATAAGGTGTCGCTCCTAAACCAATACCCAAATTATAAGCAATTCCATTTCCCCAAACTAACCCTCCAAATCCTGAAGCGGCTGGTGTAGGTTGTCCATTATAAAAAACGGTAAACGTATATTCTTCATCAATATTTAACGCATTTGGAAATTGAATGGTCAACAAATTTCCATCATAAGAATAATCTAACAATACATTTTGAGCTTCTACCGAATCAATATTTAAAGCCAATAAATCGAGTGTGATAGAACTCACATTATTCATTCTTGATTGGATCGATATTTCATTGCTTCCAGAAATTTCTTGTTGATTGAATTGCGTAAAATCTAAACTAATATTGTAATGTAAAATATCAATGGTATCGCTTCGCTCATTGCTAAACGTGATTGTTGTCAATTGCTCAGGAGTAAGTTCTGGCGCTTTGCTGAAGTGGTGATGGTGCTTGTTTTTGCAACCATAGTATTCTTTTTCAGGTTGTGCTTGTACATTTGAAAATGTAAAAAACAACATGGTAACAATACATACACGTATCATAGATTGAAATGTGTAAAGGTTATATTTTTTCATAAAAAATGTTTTTTGTAAAAAAAGGATTTGAAAATTTTTTTGTAAAAATAACAAAAAGTGGGGATAATTCCTATGTGGTGGTCTGCTTTAGCTGACCGAAAAAAATCGAGCGAAGCGATATTTTTTTTTAAAACAATTCTAATTCAAAGAAGATCGAATTCAAAAATCTATTCTGTTGGCAAGAGAAAAAAATCAGTTTTTTTTGATTTCGCTTCGCTCGATTTTTAGGTCAGCTAAAGCAGACCACCACGTGTTGTTGATCTCGTTTCTAGTTTCCACAATCCAACCGCTTGGTACAACAAACAAAGTATCTGCGAATAAACCACTACTTTCTGACTCGTCGCTTGCAACAACAATGCATCAGGCGAAGTCCACGATCTCGGCCCATAAATCATTACCAAAATCTGCGGAAATAATATCATCATAAATATCAAAAATGCCCAACCATATTTATTCGGATATTTTTCCTCTTGAAAAATCGCAATCGCATAAAAAAGACTCATCAGCAAAAATGAAATAAATCCCGCTTGCACAAAATACCGATGTTCCCAAAATGCCACATCGTAAGGTAACCACGACAAACCGATATAACATGCACCTGCAATAATTCCAAAAAAAGTGGCAAAAACTGCCATCACTTTGGTCAATCCTTTTTCAAAAAAAGAAGACAAGGTGATAAAAAACAACATGATACAAATTCCCGAAATCGTCAACGCTGTTTTGAATAAAGTATGGCAAGCCCAATTGGAAGTTCCATCAAATGTTCGAGTTCGCCCGAGGTCACTAAAGTAATTGGTAAAAAAAGAATAAGTTTCCAAACTGTGATTATGAATCGTTCCGCCTGGGTAAATAGTCATGGCGTAGGTGGTAAAAACCAAGAATTGGAGCGCACCGAAGATGCCGAGGAGGAGGAAGATTTTTTTTATTTTCACGGAGCAAAAGTAGGAAATTAGTTTTGTACTGGTTAAACTATTTTCTCCAATAATAAATTAGGAAAATCAAAACTATATTTTAAAACAGATTAGCTTTGCATTTTAATTGTACTTCATTAAATCAATTTATGTCTTTTACAAACTTAGGATTACCTCAAACTTTAGTAGCTGCTTTGGCAGAACAAGAATATCAAACTGCTTATCCAATTCAGGCTGCTGCGATTCCTGCGATCTTAGATAGAAAAAATATATTGGGAATTGCCAAAACAGGTTCTGGAAAAACAGCCAGTTTTGTACTCCCTATTTTAGCTAATTTACAAGGAAATATTTTCACTAAAAATAGACATCCTTTAGTTTTGGTGCTAGTTCCTACTCATGAATTAGCGGTGCAAGTCAACGAAGTTTTTCAAGTATTTAGCAATGCGCTTCCTGAGCGAATAAAAACCTTAGCTGTATATGGCGGAGTATCCATCAACCCTCAAATGATGGCAATGAATGGCGTACAAGTTTTAATAGCAACGCCTGGTAGATTATTGGATTTGATTAATTCGAAAGCAGTTCATCTGTCCAATGTAAAAACTTTAGTTTTAGATGAAGCGGATAAATTGCTCAACATGGGTTTTAAAGAGGAGATGAATCAACTGTTAGAACTTTTACCAAAAAAACGACAGAACCTTTTATTCTCAGCAACTTTGAGTCCCGATTTAGATAGTCTTTCTACTATCTTAATGAAAGATCCTGTGGTGATCAAAATTGAAACAGAAGAAACGGACATTGACCTAATTCAACAATCTGGCTACTTCGTCCCCGATGAAAAGAAAGGGCCTTTGCTTCGGTATTTGATTAAAACGAATGATTTAAAACAAGTTTTAGTTTTTACTTCCTCTAGTTATAAAGCAGATAATGTCGCCAACAAACTCCGTAAAAATGGTGTGAATGCCGCAGCAATTCATGGCAAAAAAAGTCAGTCGGCTAGGAATAATGCCTTGAATCAATTTAAGGCGGGTAAGCTTCCCGTTTTAGTAGCGACGGATTTATTGTCAAGAGGAATTGATATTGCTTTTTTGCCTTGTGTGATTAATTACGAATTGCCTCGTTCGCCCAAAGATTATATTCATCGAATCGGAAGAACTGGTCGTGCTGAAAATGCAGGAGTAGCAATTTCTTTTGTCAATCCTGAGAGTGTTCAACATTTTAAAGTTATTTTGAAAAAAGGAAAGCAATGGATAGATATGATTGATAGCTCGACGCTTGATTTGCAGGGATATTGATATACTCATGTTAACCTAAAACCAAATGTGATTTACTCCTCAGCAAACAAATAAAAAATCCAATGGAAGAATTTAAACTACAAATAATTGAATCGATTGTATCAATAATTATTCTCACTATTATATCAAAATTCCTTCAGCGAATAATAGATAGAGTTGGAATAAAGTTTTCGTATCATAAAACGAGAATAAAAATAGTGAAGAAAGTGACAACCTTTGTTTTGTATCTCATATTCGTTGGGATTTTACTATTAGTTTGGGGAATAGCTCCAACACAATTAGCAGGCTATATTGCTTCACTATTTACAGTTTTAGGAATTGCTTTTTTAGCTCAATGGTCAATAATTTCAAACATCACCTCCACTTTAATAATTTTCTTTAATCACCAAGTAAATATTGGAGATAGCATTGTTATTTTAGATAAAGACTTTCAGGTTGAGGGAAAAATAAGTGACATTGGAATATTCTTTATCATCATCAAGGTTAATGATAATGAATATGTCTCTTTGCCAAGCAATGTCTTTATGCAAAAGATGGTAAAAAAAATAAAACATTGAAAAGGCTAAAACTATTCAGTATATAAAAGAGTAAAATAAAATCATCAATAATTACTATTTTTAAATAAAAAATAGCTTAGGCATAGTTCAATAATAACTTTACATTGAGAGTGTACAATGAACGGTGTCTCAAATTTTTACTAAATCAGTCATAGTATCAACAATACTCCTTCTTTTAAAGAAAAACTAAGAACAAAATAATCTACCCAAGAATGTAAATTTATTAATGCACTATGCCTTATGAAAAATTACTTATCCATTCTCTTCCTCTTCTTTTTTAGCCAACAACTATTTTCCCAAACCAATACCTATATATTAAATGACACGATCTGCTGCACCAATACATTTGGCGAAAAACTTATCGACATCGATCAAGATGGAATCGAAGAAATAAAAATTGCAGGAACAATACTAACTGATATAGGTTATTATTTTGTTGAAGCTTTGACCAATGATGTCAACGTAACTGCGGTCACCGATCAAGGAGAACCTTTTGACAATTTTTCTATGCAGGAAGGGATAACAATGGCAGGAGTAGCTTGTACATGGTGGTCTCCCTTTTCTCTTGGTGATCCGAATAAATTTATTGGGATTCAGCAAACTAATGGAACAGATACGATTTGGAGTTATATCGAAATAGAATTTTCAGAGGAAGATACTACTGATAATTCATGTTGGGATTCGAGAGTAATTGTTTTGCAAGCAGTTCAAAATTCTACTCCAAATCAGCCGCTTATCGCAGATGAAATCATCACTTCATTAAATCATGGTATTCAAGAAAATGAACTTAGTTTTTTTCCAAATCCAACTGCTGATTTTATTTATTTTAATTCAAGTTTTGAATCAGACTTTTTTCAGGTTTTCAATCTTGAAGGCAAGGAAATTAAAAATGGTCAACTTAAAAATACTCGTTTGGACATTTCGAATTTGGAAAGAGGGATTTACTTTATTCGAATAAAAAAACAAGGAATTGTATTTTTTGGAAAAATATTAAAAATATGATTCTGCCTCTCGACTAGTCTTCATCAGATTAAAAACCTCTAATTTTTTTCCAAAAAAGAAAACTTAAGCACCACCTACTGAAAGTTAGGTGGGTTAATTTGACAAACGAAAAAGTCGTTTATATAATTTTTTGAATAACGAATATCGAACAAGGAACAAGGATTTGAGAAGTTTGACGAAACTCCTCAAGACCACAATTATACTAGCACCGTCAAACTTCTCAAATCCTTGTTCCTTGTTCGATATTCGTTATTCCCTTTTTTCCATTAATAAATTTATCGCACTAAAGTGCGAGGTTTTAAACCTTTTCTGAGACCAACAAACCTACTATTTCTGCACCACTACTCTACCTAAAATCCTCCCTCTTGAACTCAACCAATACATTCCATTTCCAAAATCAGAAACATCCAATTGCATTTTTTCGGTCAATTGAAAACTGCGAACTTTCTGCCCCAGCGCATTAAAAATATC
>Ga0114956_1001412_pt1 | contig 18856 bp, 15 predicted proteins | sample MaitaG_FD_87304 | JGI IMG/M metagenome (GOLD analysis project Ga0114956, IMG submission 87304) | Marine algal microbial communities from Maine, USA - Maine_Asex2 metaG | ecosystem: Host-associated > Algae > Red algae > Unclassified | place: Maine, USA | collected 2015-01-05 | reverse complement strand
TTTGTTCATAGTTTTTGCTTTGAAAGCCGCATAAATGTTGATATTTTCAGGGTTTTAAAGTGAAAAATATGGACAAAATATCCTGTCAAGAATCTGCATTTATTTAGTTCGCATTCCTAAGACCGCTATTGGTGAAAAAAATAAAAATAAATTACACCTACGACACCGTTACTTTTTTGCTTTTTCTCCAAAGAAAAAATCCTAATACTACACCTATTGTAATCAGTATTACTGCGATTAATTCTGCTTGTGTCCAATTGAATGGCAACCAATCATAGCGATCATTTACTCTCCATGCTTCGATCCAATATCTTTCTATTCCGTTAAAAATTAAATAAATACAAAACAGTACTCCTGGAATTGTAATCTTTTTTCTGATGCTCCACAAGATTCCAAAAATGGCAAACGATGCTGCAATTTCCCAAATCGGTGTGGCGTAAACTGGTATTGCTAATTCCATATTATACTGCCATGCGTAGTCCGGAATTCTGACTCCATCCATATTTACATTGTGAGGATATGTCGATGACCAAACCCAATCAGGTGCCCATGATAACCAAGAAGGTGCTTCACTAAAATCGTAGTCAGCGGTCTTCACAGGAACTCCCCAATCACCGTCGCCTGACAATTGGCATCCCATGCGACCAACTCCGTAGGATAGAATTAATCCTGGTGCAACTGCATCTGCAAAATGTGGAACGGAAATGTTCTTCCATGAAATATAGGAAATTACTCCAATCGCTCCTCCGATCAAACCACCATAAATAGCGAGTCCACTTCCTGAAAAAAGTTGCCCAATTGGGTCAGCAAAAAATTGGTCAGGATATTCGATGAGGGCAAAAATCTTAGCTCCGAGCAATCCTGTGATCGCTGCCACGACGGTGATATCGCCGGTGCGATCACTTGGAAAAACCTTGACAGTTTTATCTAATGGTTTTTCTAATTTATCACTATTCTGTTCCCAATATTTATATCCTGCAAAGATTAATGCTATAACAATTCCTCCAACAATATTTCCTGTGCTAGAAAAAATCGTACCTGGTAAATCATTTTTTACCGCATCAAAATTTTGGAAAATGTATAATAGTTTAAAGCCTACTAAAAATCCAATCAGTCCATTGATAGCTACATCCAAAGGCTTGACGGGTTCGCCTACTCTAATTTTTTGTGGCGTAAATGTGAAAATACCTTGCTTTTCTTTTCGCCTCAATTCGGAATATAAATTCCATGCTGCTGACAAAAATGCGAGTGCCATAAACAATCCGAAGGTTTGAAAAATCGAAGTCCAATTATCTGGATTTGTTCCGATTAAATCATGGAGTAAGTAGGAAAGATTTGGATACATATTTTTTCTTTTAGCATTCTAATTTGGTTCTTTGACAAATTCCGTGTTTTAAGTCAGCTAAAAGTTGAAAATAACACTTCCTTCGGTCGTTTTTATTTCCAACTTTTGTCTGACCACGGGATTTGTCAAAGAACGTCTAATTTTAATCACTTGAATATCAACGCATTAACTTCTCTTTCAGTTGGTCAAATGATTTGGCAAAAATAGATTTCTTGGAAAGAAATCAAAGGATTTAAAGCGTTTATTTTTTCCAAAAAAAAATGACAATCAAACGTAAATTAATTGATTGTCATTTTGTACTTCGAAGTCTTCGTTTTGATGAACATCGAAGCAGGGGCTTCGAAGGTACTAATAATCAAAAATCGCCTCAGGAATATCTGCCAACATCGCTTCAACATTTCCGTCTTCATTGATATTTTGTAATTGAACTGTAGCGATTTTATTAATCATTTCTGCTTGGAAAGACATTTCTACTTTTACATAATTATCTGTAAAACCAGTCATCTTCGTTTCATCTCGATGCGCTTCAAAAAGTACATCTCGATAGCGACCTAAGTATTGTTTATAAAAATTTGCTTTTTTCTTGGCAGACAAATTCCGAAGCATCTCATTTCGCTTTTTTCTTTTTTCCATCGGAACAGCATCTTCCATTTCGGAAGCAGGAGTATTCGCTCTTTCGGAATAAGTGAACACATGCAAATATGAAATATCTAAACTTTCTATAAAATCAATAGTCTCCAGAAAATCTTCATCCGTCTCGCCTGGAAAACCAACAATCACATCTACTCCGATGCAAGCATGTGGCATCAAGGATCTTATTTTTTCGACTCGTTGCATATACAATTCTCGTTTGTAACGACGACTCATCATTCTGAGTTGTTTGTCATTTCCAGATTGCAAAGGCATGTGGAAGTGCGGAACAAATCGTTCTGAATTTGCTACAAATTCGATGACCTCATCGGTACATAAATTTGGTTCAATTGACGAAATTCTAAATCGTTCGATCTCTTCTACTTTGTCCAACTCCTTGATTAAGTCGATAAACATAGCTTCTTTTTTTGGACGCACTCCTTCGATCACTTCTGTTCCATTTCCAAAATCTCCTAAATTTACACCTGTCAAAACGATTTCTTTCGTTCCTGCTTCGCCAATTTTTTTCGCATTAGAAATTACATTTTCGACGGTATCACTTCGACTTTTTCCACGCGCTAGAGGAATCGTGCAAAAGGTACATTTATAATTACAACCATCTTGCACTTTCAAAAAGGAGCGAGTCCGATCTCCAAATGAAAATGCATTGACAAATTGATTCGCCTCTTTAACATCACTCGCCCGAACCATTCCTTTGTCTGGCGATTTGCTCAAGTCATCAATAAAATCTAAAATTCGAAATTTCTCCGCAGCTCCTAGCACTAAATCTACTCCTGGAATTTCAGCAATTTCTTTTGGCTTCAATTGCGCATAACAACCAATCACCACCACAAATGCTTCAGGAGAAAGTCGCAATGCTCGACGAACTATTTGCCTACATTTTTTATCTGCAAAGTCAGTCACCGAGCAAGTATTGATGACATAAATATTTGCTCCTTCCTCAAATTTTACTTCCGCATATCCTCGATCTTCAAAAGTTCGACCGATTGCCGAAGTTTCGGAATAGTTGAGTTTGCAACCTAGTGTGTAAAATGCTACCGTTCTTGGCGTTGCCATTTCTTTATTTTTTAAAATGAATTTGTAGGAGCAATCCCTTGTGCTTGCCCAACATAATGGGTAATTGTCCACAAGGTTGGGCAAGCACAAGGGATTGCCCCTATGAATCCAACAGGTTTTTTTTTATAAAAAGATGCGCAAAGTTACTGCTTTTTAAAAATATTCAAACCTTTCTAAAAGGTTTTAAACAAAGATGTTTTTAAAACAGGATGGAACGTTATTGGGATAAAACTCTAAAATGATATTTTTTTACATTTCTTTTTTTGATCCAATTACAACCTTTGTTTTTAGGCAATGTCTTTGAAAATAGAATAACTAAACAAGCTCATCCCTTTTTTTTTCAAAAAAAACACTTCAATAAAACTCCGCTTTTGTAACCTATGATTTTTTAAGCAGTAATCAATTTAATTGTTTTCGCACACTATTTATCATTTCTAAAAGTACACCTAATGAAAAACCTATTGCTAACTGCATTTGCAGTCACCTTTCTCTTTTTATCATTTTCACAAGCTCAAGTCGATTCTTTGGTTGTAAAAACTAAAAAAGAATTAGCTGCATTTAAGATTGAATCTAAAATCATAATCAATGGTGAGTTGGATGATGTAGACTGGATGAATGCAGCAACTGCCACTAATTTTGTGCAAAATCGCCCCAACCCTGGGACGGCTACGACGAATAAATCTGAGGTAAAAATTTTATACGACAATCAAGCAATTTATATTTCTGCTAGACTTTATGAAAAACCAGAAAATATTTCTCAACAATTAACAGAGCGAGATGCGCTTGGAAATGCTGATTGGTTTGGAATTATTCTTTCACCCTATCAAGATGGAATTAATGGTGTGGGATTTTTGATTACGAGTGCAGGGGTACAATTTGATACAAAATATTCTGCCTTTGGCGAAGACTCAGAATGGGATGCGGTATGGAAAGGAGAGACAACAATCGTGGATGATGGATGGATTTTGGAAATGGAAATTCCTTATGCTGCAATTCGTTTTCCAGATCAACCGAAGCAAACTTGGGATTTGAATTTCGTTCGTTTTACCAACAAAACCCAAGAGAAATCTTTTTGGAGTGAAGTTGATCCAACGATCAATGGTTTTCTACAACAGTCGGGAGAACTGACTGGCATCGCCAATATCAAGTCGCCAATTCGATTACAAGCAACTCCTTTTTTAGCTACTTATGCACAACATTATAATGACAAAGCTGAAATACAACCAAAAGCAGGATGGGGAAGATCATTCAATGCAGGAATGGATATTAAGTATGGATTGAGTGATGCATTTACTTTAGACATGACTTTGATTCCAGATTTTGGAGAAGCGGTGTCTGATAATCAAGTATTGAATTTGACGCAATTTGAAGTTCGATTTGATGAGAATCGACAATTTTTTACTGAAGGAACGGAGCTATTTAATAAAGGTGGTTTATTTTATTCTCGTCGTATTGGTGGTTCGCCGATGCACTCCGCTTCTAATTTTTTATTGGATGGAGAAGAGGTTGTGAATGAACCAGGAGAAACACAATTGTACAATGCCACCAAGATTTCGGGAAGAACTTCGAAAGGAACAGGGATTGGGTTTTTCAATGCAATTTCAGGGGCGACTAATGCGACGCTTCGTGCAGAGGATGGTTCAGAAAGAAAAGTAGAAACCAATCCGCTGACAAATTATAGTGTCATTTCTATTGATCAAAATTTAAAAAATAATTCCTTTGTCACTTTGATTAATACTAACGTGGCAAGGAATGGTTCAGATTATGATGCGAATGCAACGGGTTTGATTTTTAATTTGAGAAATAAAAAAGAATCTTATCGAGTGCGAGGAGATGTAAAAGTGAGTCAGCAATTTTTCTCAGATAACAATGCTTTTACAAGTCATGTCAATAATTTATTTATTACTGATGAAGACTTGGCTGATTTGACCGATAGTCCTAATAAAAAAGTTTTGCTCGGACATGCTTACAATATTGGTATTTCTAAAATTAGTGGAAATTTTAATTTTGGAACTGGCTACGGAGTGGAAAGTCATACTTACGATATTAACGATCTTGGTTTTCTCTACAATAATAATGAGCAAGACATGGATTTTTGGTTTGAATATGGTCACTACAAACCTTTTGGAAAATTTAATCGAATGGGTGGAGGATTGTGGAGTGGCATGGAAAGATTACATAGCCCAAACAAATTTTCTGAATTGGGAATCAATCCTTATTGGTGGATGCAGACAAAAAGTTTTTGGAATATCAACCTCTTTGGGTATACCGAGCCATTTAAAAATGGACGAGATTACTTCGAACCACGAACACCTGGTCGATTTGTTAAAGATCCAAAAATGTGGAATACGGGTATAAATATCGTTTCTGATCAACGTAAAAAATTCGTTTGGCACTTCAATACGAATGGTGGAAAAACGATTGATTTATATGATGCGAACTGGTGGAGTTTGAGTACGATGGGTGAATGGCGAGCGACTGATCGTTTTAATATTAGCTTAGATACTCGAAATATTTTTGATTATAATGATGTTGGCTATGTCGATAATTACGGAACAAATGGGGAAGATATTATTCTTGGAAAACGAGATCAACGAACGGTCATCAACACTTTGAGAGCAGGTTATAGTTTTACCAAAAATATGAATTTGAGTTTCCGATTGAGACATTATTGGTCATCGGTAAAATATAGTTCTTTCCATAATTTATTGGAAAATGGAGAACTTGGAGAAACTGACTATAATGAATTTAATGACTTGAGTTATAACTTTTTTAATATCGATATGGTTTACCGATGGAGATTTGCACCGGGAAGTGATATATTTTTTGTTTGGAAAAATGCGATTAGTGATGTGAGTGACCACACGGATTTTATCCAATATGATTATAAAAAAGGAACGAGTCAGCTAGGTCAATTCCCTCAAAGTAATAGCTTCTCATTGAAAGTGATTTACTTTTTAGATTATCTCTCATTAAAACGGTGAACTGTTAACGGTGAATGGTTAACTCCTTATAGTATGATCTCGTTTAGGATTAACTTTACCATAAAAAATAACGCCCACTAATGAAAAGTACATTAGTGGGCGTCATCGTTAACAGTTAACCGTTAAGCATTAACCGTTATTTAAGTAGTCTAAGTAGATATTCTCCATATCCACTTTTGATATATTTTTGACCTAATTTCTCTAATTGTTCGTCGTCGATGAATCCCATGTTCCAGGCGATTTCTTCGATGCATCCAATTTTCAAACCTTGGCGATCTTCGATTACTTCGATGAATTGTCCAGCTTGAACAAGTGACTTGTGCGTGCCTGTATCTAACCAAGCAACTCCTCGACTCAACACACCCACTTGCAATTTTCCTTGTTCCAAATAATATTTATTGACATCAGTAATTTCATATTCACCTCTTGGACTTGGCTTTAAATTCTTCGCCACTTCCACGACTGAGTTGTCATAAAAATACAAACCGGGAACGGCATAATTTGATTTTGGCTTCTCAGGTTTTTCCTCAATCGAAAGTGCTTTGAAATTTTTATCAAATTCAACTACACCATATCTTTCAGGATCTGCTACTTGATAAGCGAAAACAATTCCGCCCGTTGGGTTAGCACTCGCTTGCAATAATTCTCTCAATCCATTTCCATAAAAAATATTATCTCCTAAAACTAAAGCAACACTATCATCTCCAATAAAATCTTCTCCCAAGACAAATGCTTGTGCCAAACCGTTTGGGTCATGCTGAGGGATATAGGTAAAATTACATCCAATATCGCTACCGTCTTTGAGTAATTTTTCAAAATTGGGTAAGTCATGCGGAGTAGAAATAATCGCAATATCTCGAATACCAGCTTGCAATAAAATTGACAACGGATAATAAATCATCGGCTTGTCATAGACTGGCATTAATTGTTTACTAACTGCGAGGGTCAATGGATAAAGTCGAGTACCTAATCCACCTGCAAGGATAATTCCTTTCATAATAATAATTTTTCTGTTTCACGGATTAAAAAAATAACAAACGATAATCTATTAAACTCAATCATCGCTACTAAGTTTCACGCAAAAATAGTCTCATTTTTAGGGAAATAAGAAAATTTGGAAAGGAATTTTGGAGGGGGATTTTTTTGGAGGAAAGATTTAGTTGGCAGTTTTCAGTTGGCAGCTTTTCAGTAGGCAGTTGGCAGTAGACAGTTTTCATTGCTACTGCCTACTGAAAACTGCTAACTGTTTACTGAAAAACTGGGAACGGTTAACTAGCAACAAGTTCCATTTCTTGGAAAACCATTTTGATTCGAAGAACCAATTCGGAAGGCTTGAATGGTTTAGCTATAAAATCAGTCGCACCTAATCTGAATGCTTCTAAAACAGTATCATCATTTCCCATTGCTGAAATCATAATGATAGGCAAGTTGCTTTTCATCTTTTTTCGAACAAAAGTAATGAGTTCCAAACCTGAAACCTGAGGCATCACAATATCTGCTACGATAAGATCAGGAGATTCTGTTTTTATTTTTTCCAAAGCTTCTTTTCCATCTTTGGCTAAAATAATTTCAAATCCTTGTTTTTTTAATCGAAACGTTAAAGAAGTCAATAAGATTTCCTCATCTTCACAAACTAAAATTTTCATGGGCAATCGGTCTTTAAATATTTAAAAAAAATGAATATTATTTTTACAAAATGTAAATATATAGGAAAAATATGATATTTGTTTAAATTTTATTTATCGTCGTTATACACAAATCCTTTTTGTAAAATGCTTTTAGAGTTTTTTAAAAATAATTTAAATTTACCAGATGAAGTTTGTGAAGCTTTACTTGCTTCTTGGCAACATTCGAAAGAATTAAATCGAGGGGATTTTTTGATCCAAACCAATCAAGTGGAGCAATATTTATATTTTATTGAAGAAGGAACAGTTGGTATTTTTTATCCAAATGAAGATCAGAATCAATGTGTGGGATTTGGATATTCGCCATCTGTCATTTGTTCTTTTCCTTCTTTTGTGAAAAAACTTCCGTCGGAATATTTTATCCAAACCTTGAGTAAAAGTAAAGTCGTTGGCATTTCTCGAAATGATTTTTATCTGCATATGGAAAATTTTCCAAGCTTAGAACGCTTGTGGAGAAAAATGTTGGAAGAAGCACTTTTGGGAAGAATCGAAAGAGAAATTGATTTGCTGACCATCGCTCCATCCACTCGAATCCAACGATTACTTAATCGAAGTCCTCACATTTTTCAAATTGTTCCACTCAAATATATTGCCTCCTATCTTCGCATGACTCCCGAGACTTTGAGTCGAAATATGAAAAATATAAAATCTTAATTTCAATCAAGGTTTGGGAAATCAAGCGTACCACCTGCCATGGCAGAGATAGTTCAATCGTGATATTCGTATTTTTTTTTCTGACTCTCTTTCGATGACAACATATTCTTTAACTGAAAGATTAATGAATTTTTCTGCTTCCATTTTATTTATTTTATAACAATTTACTTCATTTTTTTCCTTGCTTCAAATCTTCCTATTTCTCAAAAATAGAAACGCCTTTCTCAAACAAATGAAAAAGGCGTTTCTATTTTTTTCAAAAAAAACACTTTCGAAGCTCTCGTTTTGTAATCATAATTCCTCCGAAGCGGGAGCTTGGGAAGTACTAAATCAACAACTCAAACAAAGTCGGATTATCTGTCAAGGTTTGAAATTTAATTTCATGTTTTTTCATTCGTTCAATCAATCCATCATAATCTTTTGGATCTTTTAATTCGATCCCAACCATCGCTGGCCCAGCATCTCGATTTGTTTTTTTCGTATATTCAAAGTGTGTGATATCGTCATCTGGCCCCAATACATTATTTAAAAATTCTCGCAACGCACCTGCTCGTTGTGGAAATCGAATCAGGAAATAATGCTTCAATCCTTCGTACAAAAGAGAACGTTCTTTGATCTCTTCCGTTCGAGTAATATCATTATTTCCACCACTCACCACGCAGACCACATTCTTACCTTTTATTTTTTCTTTATAAAAATCCAATGCTGCAATCGTCAACGCCCCCGCAGGTTCTGCTACAATTGCTTCTTCATTATACAGTTGCAAAATGGTCGAACACACTTTCCCCTCAGGAACCAAAATCATGTCGTCAATAATATTTCTGCAATAATTAAAAGTGGTCTCTCCTACTCGCTGCACCGCTGCACCATCGACAAAGGGGTCAATTTTTTCGAGGGTTACCAATTCATTTTTTTGCAAAGCTTCGTACATCGCAGCAGCACCTTTTGGTTCGACTCCGATGATTTTTGTTTTAGGAGAAATCTGTTTCATACAACTTCCCAAACCTGATGCTAGACCTCCACCACCAATCGCAACAAAAACGAAATCAATATTTTCCTCGCAGTCTTCCAAAATTTCTAGACCAACAGTTGCTTGCCCTTCGATCACTTTCTTATCATTGAATGGATGAACAAAAACTTTATTATTTTTTTCAGAATCTGCCAATGCCATTTTGTACGATGCATCAAAAGTATCTCCTCCCAAAATGATTTCTATTCGCTCTTTTCCAAAACGTCTAACTTTATCAATTTTTTGTTTTGGTGTAGTTCCAGGCATATAAATTTTTCCATTGACGCCTAATTTCTGGCAAGCCAAAGCGACACCTTGCGCATGATTTCCCGCACTTGCACAGACGATTCCATTTTCCAATTCTTCTTTTGTCAGCGAAGCCATTTTATTATAAGCACCTCTAATTTTGTAGGAACGTACGACTTGGAGATCTTCTCTTTTTAGAAAAATATTGCAGCCGTAATTTTCGGAAAGATTAAAATTTCGCATCAGCGGAGTGTGATCGACTACTCCTTTGAGTCGAACTCTTGCTTTGTAAATTTTTTCTATGGAAATAAATTTGCTTGCTTTGGTGGGAACTTTCATGGTATTCTATTTTTTGAATATCCAATATTCAACAAGGAATATCCAATGATGAAGTTTGACGAAATTTCACATAGATAACAAATTAGTATCGTCAAACTTCGAGATTGGAAATTCCTTGCTCGATATTCGATATTCTTAGACTTTAACTTTTGCATTTTCAGGACGAAGTGCCCGAACTGCTTTTCCAGTTTGCCACATTTCTGAATCTCGTAATTCTTTTAATTCTGCTTCCAATTTCACTCGGTAATCTGCTTGACCATTCGAATCAATTGAAGCTTGAGCTTCTCGACCTGTTTCTACTTCATCGTACAATTCTTCAAAAACTGGCTTCACCGCATCTCGAAATTTTTTCCACCAATCCAATGCACCACGTTGTGCAGTTGTTGAACAATTGGCATACATCCAATCCATTCCATTTTCTGCCACCAATGGATAAAGTGATTGAGTTGCTTCCTCAACGGTTTCATTAAACGCCTCTGAAGGAGAATGCCCTTTGCTTCGCAACAAATCATATTGTGCAGCAAATAATCCTTGAATTGCTCCCATCAAACTTCCTCGCTCTCCAGTCAAATCTGAGTAAACTTCTTTTTGGAAATTTGTCTCAAATAAATATCCTGAACCAATTCCAATTCCTAGCGCCACTACTCTTTCTTTTGCTCGACCAGTTGCATCTTGGAAAATTGCGTAGCTAGAATTCAAGCCTCGACCTGCGACAAACATTCTTCGCAAACTTGTTCCTGAACCTTTGGGTGCAACTAAAATTACATCAATATCTGCTGGAGGAATGATGCCAGTACGCTCTTTGTAAGTGATGGCAAATCCATGAGAAAAATATAATGCTTTCCCTGCGGTCAAATATGGTTTTATGGTTTCCCAACAAGAAATTTGCGCAGCGTCAGATAATAAATATTGAATAACTGTTCCTCGTTCGCAAGCTTCTTCGATAGAGAAAAGTGTCTCGCCTGGAACGAATCCATCATCGATTGCTTTGTCGTAAGATAGCGAAGGAGAACGTTGACCAACGATTACCTTGAAGCCATTATCTCTTAAATTTAATGCTTGACCTGGGCCTTGGACACCATAGCCGATGATTGCGATGGTTTCATCTTTTAAAACTTCTTGTGCTTTTGCTAAAGGAAATTCTTCTCGAGTTGCGACGTTTTCTTCAACGCCTCCAAAATTCATTTTTGCCATGATTATGATTTTTTTTTGTAAAATTTCTTACTTGTTAATAAATGTGTTTGATTAAAAGTTTTGAATGCTAAATTTTGAATTTTGAATTGCTCCCCAAGATTATAATATGGGGATAGATTCAAAATTAGATTAATTAAAATGTGAATTTTCTATTGAATTCAAATAGGTATTTAATTTTTCCATCGGTTTAACAATAGCGATTCGACCTGATCTGACGAATTCGTAAATGCCAATTTTTTCTAGTTCGTGAAGTAAAGCTTCTGTTTCTGCCGCATGTCCTGTTTTTTCGATTACGGTAAATTCAGGTTCGATTTCCAATATTCTAGCATTGTGTTTTCGGATGAGTTTCTCTAAACTATTTCCGTTGGTAAATGCTTGAGTTGGCACTTTATACAAAGCCACTTCTTGATGAATGATTTCGGAATCATCGTAGTAGAATGCTTTAATGACATCAACTTGTTTGTCAATTTGTGCGACTAGTTTTCGCACTTGCTCTTCTTCCAAATTTACTACGATAGTAAATCTGTGAATACCTTTGATGGATGCTTTTGATGCCGTAAGACTTTCGATATTGATGTGCCTTCGAGTAAATATGGAAACGACACGGGAGATTAATCCTGTTTTGTTTTCGCTGAAGACTGTTATTGTAAATTCTTTCATATTATTATTTTGGTTCTTTGACAAATCCCGTGTTTTAAGTCAGGTAAAAGTTGAAAATAACACTTCCTTTGGTCGTTTTTATTTCCAACTTTTACCTGACCACGGGATTTGTCAAAGAACGATTATTTTTAACACTTAACATATGAGTGGTCTGCTTTAGCTGACCGTACAAGAAAAGTATATAGTTATCGTTTTTGCCAACTTGCTTTAGTTGACCTTGTTTTGCTTTTTTGAGTCGCTACGCTTCTTTTGTTTATGGTCAGCTAAAGCAGACCACCACGTGTTACTCTAGTCGAATTTCCCCGACGCTATCTCCTGTTTGAATCATCGGAAAAATATTTTCTTCTTTTTCTACTCGCACATGTAATAAGTATGGCCCATCATATTCTAGCATGGTTGCAATCGCTTTTTCCAAATCTTTTGGGTCAGATACGACACTTCCTGCTACGCCAAATCCATCTGCTATTTTTATAAAATCAGGATTTTGCAAAGCAACCGAAGAATATCTTTTGTCAAAAAATAATTGTTGCCATTGGCGAACCATTCCTAAATATTCATTGTCGAGCAAAATTATCTTTACTCCAACATTCCATTGTGCGCACATCCCTAATTCTTGAATCGTCATTTGAAAACCACCATCACCTACAAAGCAAACTACCTCTCGATGAGGTTGTGCTAATTTTGCTCCAAATGCCGCAGGTAATCCATAACCCATTGTACCTGCTCCACCAGAAGAAACCCATTGATTCGTCGCTTCAAATTCGTAGTAGCGAGCGGCAGACATTTGGTGTTGCCCAACATCAGTAACGACGATTGCTTTTCCATTTGTTTGATTAGAAACTATTCGAACGACTTGACCCATTTTTATTTTTCCATCCGCATTCGCTTTCAAATCTCGTTTGATTACTTTTTCATTTTCCAACTTTACGCAAGCCTTAAATTCCTTTAACCACTTGGTATATTTTTTTTCTTTAACTAAGGGTAAAAGTTTTTCTAAAACTTCTTTTGCATCTCCTAAAACTGGAATATCTGCTTTGACATTTTTATCAATTTCTGAAGGATCAATTTCGATGTGAATGACCTTTGCTTGCTTCGCATATTTTGACAAGTTACCTGTGACTCGATCATCGAATCTCATTCCAATGGCAATCAAAACATCGCATTCATTGGTCTTTACATTTGGGCCATAATTTCCATGCATTCCCAACATTCCCATATGCAAAGGGTGCGAATTAGGAATACTAGAAAGCCCGTGAATAGTACATCCTAGCGGGATTCCTGTTTTTTCTACAAATGTTTTAAATACATCTTGCGCATGTGCAATTTGGATTCCATGACCTGCAAGGATGAATGGCTTTTTTGCTTTGTTGATTAAATTCGCAGCAGCTTCCAATGAGGTTTTATCTATTTTTGGCAAAGGATGATACGATCGAATTACTGGCTTTTTTTGGTAGGTAAAATCCATTTCGTTGAGTTGCGCATCCTTAGTGATGTCAATCAAAACAGGCCCTGGACGACCTGAATTGGCGATGTAAAATGCTTTGGCAAAAACGGCTGGAATTTCTTCTGGTTTAGTGATCTGATAATTCCATTTGGTCACCGAGGTTGTGCAACCAATCACGTCAATTTCTTGAAATGCATCACTTCCCAAAACTTGACTAAAGACTTGTCCCGTGATGCAAACTAATGGCGTTGAATCCATAAATGCATCTCCAATTCCTGTGATTAAATTAGTTGCTCCTGGGCCAGAAGTTGCCATGCAAACGCCAATCTTGCGAGTCACTCTTGCATAACCTTCCGCTGCATGAATTGCTCCTTGTTCATGACGAGGAAGGATGTGTTCCAATTGATCTTGGTAGTAATAAAGTGCATCGTAAACTGGCATGATCGCTCCTCCTGGATAACCAAAAATGGTATCGACTCCTTCTTCAATAAGGCATTTCAAAACTGCTTCCGCACCCGTTATTTTAACTGGTGAGGATGATTTTGTTTTTTTCGATTTCGCCTTTGAGGCCTTTCGTATCTTTGTATTTTTTTGCACTTGTTTTATTTTTTAGTATTTCCAAAGCGTCTGGTTCGGAAACATTTTTAGTTCCAAAGCCCATATGGGCAGGCAGGAACTTCTAAATTACGTTTAACATTCATCGGTGACGCATCCTTCGCTGGCGGAGGATACGGTTGCCGCATATTTTCTTAATATTCCAGTTGTTGCACGAAGCGCAAGTGGTTGCCATTTCTTTCTTCTACTTTCAATTTCTTCAGTAGTTAAATCCACATCTAATTTGTTGTTGACCGCATCAATTGTAATCATATCGCCATCTTCCAATAACCCAATCACTCCTCCAACTTGCGCTTCTGGCGTAACGTGTCCGACGACAAATCCATGTGTTCCTCCTGAGAATCTAGCATCGGTAATCAAGGCAACTGAATTTCCCAAACCTGCTCCCATAATTGCGGAAGTTGGTTTCAACATTTCAGGCATTCCTGGACCTCCTTTTGGGCCAATATATCTAATGACAATTACTTCGCCTGAATTAATTTCACCTGCTACTATTGCAGCATTTGCATCAGCTTCTGAATTAAATACTCGTGCTGTACCTTTGAAAACCTCTCCTTCTTTTCCTGTAATTTTTGCTACAGAACCGCCTGTTGCGATATTGCCATAAAGTATTTGTAAATGTCCTGTTGGTTTGACTGGATGGTTGAAAGATTTGATGACTTTTTGGTCGGCTGTAAGATGGGAAACTTCTGATAAATTTTCTGCAAGCGTTTTTCCAGTTACTGTTAAACAATCGCCGTGCAACATTCCTTTTTCCAATAATAATTTTAAAACTGCGGGAACGCCTCCGACTTGATGCAAGTCTTCCATCAAGTATTGTCCACTTGGTTTAAGGTCTGCGAGGAAAGGAGTATTGTCGCTGATGCGTTGAAAGTCATCTAAGGAAATATCTACGTTGACAGATTTTGCCATAGCGATTAAATGCAAAACTGCATTGGTCGAACCTCCTAAAACCATGATGAGTGTGATCGCATTTTCGAATGCTTCCTTCGTCATGATGTCTCGTGGAAGGATATTTTTTTCCATCAAATTCCGCATCGCTTTTCCGACTCTTGCGCACTCTTCTTTTTTATTTGGACTAGTTGCAGGATTTGAAGAATTATATGGCAAACTCATTCCCATTGCTTCGATTGCTGATGCCATCGTGTTGGCGGTGTACATTCCTCCGCAAGCACCTGGGCCAGGGCAAGCTTTTTGGATGACACTTTTATAATCTTCTTCGGTAATCGTACCCGCTACTTTTTGTCCTAAAGCTTCGAAGGCAGAAACGATGTCGAGTTTTTTATCCAAATGACAACCTGGTTGAATCGTTCCTCCATAAACTAAAATTCCCGGTCGATTCAATCTGCCCAAAGCCATCATTGCACCTGGCATATTTTTATCGCAACCGACGACTGCGACAACGGAGTCATACCATTGTGCCGAAACAACTGTCTCAATCGAGTCTGCGATGATGTCTCGTGAAGGTAATGAAAAACGCATTCCATCTGTCCCCATTGAAATCGCATCACTTACTCCTATCGTATGAAAAATCAAACCAATCAAGTCTGATTCGTTGACTCCGACTTTGATGTCTTTTGCTAAATCATTCAAGTGCATATTGCAAGGATTGCCTTCCCAACCTGTGCTCACGATTCCGACTTGTGCTTTTTTCAAATCCTCGTGCGTCAATCCGATGGCATGAAGCATCGCTTGCGCTGCGGGTTGAGTTGGATCTTGTGTGACCCTTTTACTGTATTTGTTGAGTTTCGTTTTTACCATAAGTATCAAAAGTATTATGTATTTTTTCTTTTACGTAATTTTTAAATTCAAGTTTTACAATGAGTATATTTTATTAAAATGCACTTAACTGACTAGTTGTCAAGGTTTTAAAAAGCCACCAAGACCAGTTACCAACATTCAGAATCAAATGAGTCATATTTTTTATTTGGCACATAAAACAAAAAAAGCCTTCCCGAACATTCGGAAAGGCTTTTTTATTTTTTGTAAATATGTTGTTACATCAAATAGTGCCTTTCCTGAAAATCGCTAATAATAACGATGACAGAAATAATAATGACACTAATAATAATATAACTAAACATAAAATTTATTTTAATTGAAGTGCCAATATGAGATTGTTTTTTGGAAAAAGCAACTTTCTTAAAAGAAAATAGATTTTGATTTTCAAATTTTTTACAATGAGCAAATCAATTTTTTATTTTCTAAAAATCAAACGCCTGCCAAACTACTTCATCTGGAATAGGTGCTTCTAACTTCACTAAATCATTCGTCACAGGATGCCGAAATTCCAATTTCCACGCATGCAAATGAATTGAACGATCTTTGTTTCCTCTTTTAAATCCATATCTTTCATCTCCTTTAATTGGACAATCTATCTTTGCGAGTTGTGCTCTAATTTGATGATGACGACCAGTTACTAAGTTAACTTCCAGCAAATGATAATTGTCGATGGAAGCAATTACTTTATAAGTTAATTCTGCTTTTTTACTATTTGGTTTTTCTTCATCATGAGCAAAAGCACGATTCTTTTTTTGGCTCTTTAACATATAATGAATGAGTGTTCCTGCTTTTTCTGGTGGATGATTTTTGACGACTGCGAGGTAAGTTTTTTTAATTGTTCTTTTTTGAAATTGCTCATTTAGGATCGCTAGACATTTTTTATTCCTTGCCAATAAAACAATTCCAGTCGCAGGTCGGTCGAGTCGATGAATGAGATAAAGTTCAGATTTGGTATAAATCTCAGCAATATCGAGTAGTGACTTATCACCAGATCGATCAGATTGCGTTGGTAATCCTGCAGATTTATTTAACGCAATAAGTTGTTTGTTTTTGTAAAGTACATTTTCGGTGATTTGCATATATTTTATTTGTAGGTCGGGTTTCCAAACCCGATTTGTATTCGGTGGTTTGAGAAAACTGACTTGTTTTTTAGGTAACTGTTTGTTGCTTCTAGGATTTGAATATAGCCGAATTTGGAAATCCGACCTACAATCCAAAAAGCTCTTGGACAATTAGTCCGTTTTTCATTCTTGGTTCAAACCAAGTCGATTTTGGAGGCATTACTCCACCAGAATCAGCAGTCGTCAATAGGTCAGACAGTTGAGCAGGAAAAAGACAAAATGCTACCCTTGATTCTGACTTTAAAGTTTTAGTTCTAACGGTTTCTATTCCTTGTGTTCCTGAAATATATTTAATTCGTGTATCCGTTTTTACATCTAAGATTCCTAAAATATTTTTCAAAACTTTATCATCAAGTAAACTTGCGTCGAGGACAATTTTTTTATTTTTATATTTTTCTAGTACTTCTGATCTCCATTTTAAGAGAAACCATTCTTTATTTAAAAACATGACAATTTCATGTTTCTGTTTTGGCTTCATTGGTTTTTCAATCATTTCAATTTCAAAAACCTGTGAAAGTTTTGCCATAAATTGAGTCAAGGTAATTTCACCTGACGCATCGACAATTCGGTTATAATCAAAAATTTCTAATTGATCTACTGGAAAAAAAGCAGTCAATATATTTTCATACGGATTTATTTTTTTCTTCTTTTTGGTTCGAGAATATAACAATGCACTTGCGGCGCAGCGATGATGTCCATCGGCAATGTAAGTTTCAGGAATTTTCTTTTCAAAAAGTTGTTGAATTGTCTCAATTGTACTTCCATCGTTTACTTCCCAAAGTATATGTGTTGCATTTTCTTTTTCAAAATGAACGGTATAAAAAGGATCATTTCCCTCAATATGTTTTTCAAGTAATTCATTCAGTTTTTTGACTTTTGGATAAATTAGCAGAACTGGTTTTACAATCGCTTTTCGGTTCATCATCAGATACATTTGCCGTTGCTCGGTGGCAGCTAAGGTATTTTCATGCTTTTTGATATTACCTTTTAAGTATTCATTGATGTCAGCACAAGCCACTAAACCAGTATGATGTCGAGTAGGCGACTGGATGCGATAAATGTAAATTGACTCTTGTGATGCTTTATTAAAAAAACCACTTTTCTTGTAGGAAACATATTCTTCCTTTACTGTTCCGAAAAAAGAATCATTGGAAGCAATGTAATCGGTGTTGGGATAGATCGCTTGAAATGGACGAATCTTCATGTATTTATTTTTATTAATGGGGAACGGTTAATGGTTAACTTCTTAGAGTTTAATCTCGTTTAGAATTAATCATTAAATAACCGATCACTTGACTTATTGGTTAGGTAAAATTTCGGTCGGCAATTTAAGATTAGTTTGCCAGTAAAAAAAGACTTTTTAGGTAATACCGAATTCAATAAGATATGTCGTATTGTATCAAAAGCAACGATCTCTCCTCTCCTTGCGTTTTATTGGTAACTATTTTGTAAAATAATCAACGCTAGTATATGAAAATTTTAATGGTCTGTCTAGGAAACATTTGTCGTTCGCCTCTCGCAGAAGGTATTATGAAAAATAAAATTCAAGAGCATCAACTCAATTGGGAAGTAGATTCTGCTGGCACAGCTGCATGGCACGCAGGCAAACTTCCCGATCCTCGCTCCATCAAAGTTGCTCAAAAAAACAACATTGATATCACCAACCAACGAGGGCGACAATTCATAGCTGATGACTTGGAGGACTTTGATTTGGTCTTAACTATGGATGCAACTAATTTTCAAAATGTAAGAATATTAGCTACCTCTCCTGAACAAGAAGAAAAGATTCACCTGATTATGAATTTTGTTAAACCTGGTTTTAATCAGCAGGTACCTGATCCTTATTATGGTACAAATGGTTTTGATAGTGTATTTGAAATGTTGGATGTGGCATGTGATAGGATTGTGGAGAAGTATGGATAATCCAATTCTATTTTAGATTTTTTCCAAAAAAAATAAGATAAAGAGTAAAATAAAAATTTACAAAATTTGATGATTTTTTTAAATTTCACGTATCTTTCATCTACATAACTATACTATGAAAATCAACATACGAAAACCAAAACACAAG
>Ga0114956_1001410_pt1 | contig 18861 bp, 19 predicted proteins | sample MaitaG_FD_87304 | JGI IMG/M metagenome (GOLD analysis project Ga0114956, IMG submission 87304) | Marine algal microbial communities from Maine, USA - Maine_Asex2 metaG | ecosystem: Host-associated > Algae > Red algae > Unclassified | place: Maine, USA | collected 2015-01-05 | reverse complement strand
TTGACCAAGTGGATTCTATTGGTGTTAATCAAGGATATTGGGCGTTAACTAGAAAGGAAATTTCTGTAACAATACAATCGTGTTTTGGTGGTGAAGAAGGTAGTCAATATCATGGCCCAACTTACATAATTGCAAAGGGAAACTATAGGGACGGAATTAAAGTAGGAACTTGGCTTTATTATTCAGGCGATAGATTTAACAAACTTATTAGCAAAGTCACCTATTTTGATAATGGAATAATTGAAGTTGAAAATGTTGTAGAGCTATATACCTTGGAAATAAATCAAGATTCATCAGTTATATCTGGTCAGTATTATCACGCCTTGGATAGTATTGAAATTCAATGTCAAAATGAGCAATGTTTATTCTTATTTTCAAACGGTGAGGAGTTGTTGAAGTTACCTTTTCAAGACTTTTATAGATTTGATTTTGAACTCTACCGATTGACCCAAAATTGTTATGATGGTGAAATAAGGAAGCATATAAATGCTCGGAGATTAGATGAAATTGGTAAAGACTGATAAAAACCAACCACTACTTCTTAAACATATACTTATCAATCAAACCTTTACTTCCCAGGCCTCCGCTTATTATGGTTTTCATGGTTTCTTCCACATCTGCATCTAAAATTTGAATTTGATGCTTTTTTATATGCATTATTTGGCCTGATGTTGGGTTTGGACCGGTTGGAACAAAAATGGTATAACCATAGTCATGCTCATCACTTACAAATGCCGTCATCAAAGTATCTGTACCATATAGGTTAACCAAGCCTACTTTACTAAATGGCTTTTGTTTGTTGCCCAGTATTTGCTTTATGGTATCTCTTATAGCTCGGTAAAAAGGAATGCGCTCAAGTAACAGGCCCTCCAAGTAATTGAAAACTCCCTTACCAAGGCGAGTTTTAACAACCAACCCAATAATAAAACTGAATAAAATTAATATGAGAATGGCTATGCCACTTGCACCCCATGAGTTGGGTATAAAGTTTTCAATAACATCAGGTGCTTTGTCAATAATATAATTGGTTAATGGCCTAATTAGATTAGCTACAAATTTTACCAACCAAATTAACAGGTAGATAATAATAGCTATTGGCAAAAGCACCAAAATGCCGCCTATAAATGTGGTAGAGAAAAAGTTTTTTAATTTTTTCACGCAGAGTGGTTATTGACAGCGCAAAATAGGAAATACATAACTAGGAAACTGAATAATGCTGGTTAAAAATACCAGTGTGGTGATCGCTTACTAAAGACAAAGTTTTTCAATTTAAGTACAAATGCTATGCACATGTATACAAAAACTGGAGAACCTAGGGTTAAAAAGGTGGCGTAAATAAAAAACATTCTTATGTGGCTAGATGCAATACCCAGCTTCTCACCAAGGTATGAGCATACCCCGAATAAGTTTTTTTCTAAGAAATTTTTTAAGCCTTCAAATACCATGTCTTTAACAAAAGAAAGTAATTTTTATTGCAAATTCAAGTTTTACACTACACTTTCTACGTTATTTTGACCAATACCTACTTGGAAGTCACAATTTTATGGCCTATTTGACAGCGCAAACATTGCTTTTTGTTACAGTAATTATTCTTTAATTGAATCATTGCCTGGCTTTCGTAAGCAGTTTTTGCATCCAAACCCAAATCTTTCCAATTTTTAATAATGTTGTTGTTTTCCGCAGGTAATGAATGTAGTAGTTCTAAAGATTTTTCAATCACATCATTTTTACCCATCTGCTTACCATAAACAAATAGAAATGGACAAACCACATTGATGATAATTAATTGAATGGCGGTTTTGCCCAAAACTTTTTCTTTTTTGTTTTTGGCTTCTTTATCGAATTGGTAATGATTATCCCAATAAGGTGATGCCTTAAGTTTAAACAAATTGTATATGTCTTTTACATTTGTGGTTTCGAGCAGCTTAGAAAGTAAATGATTAGATTGATAAATGAGTTGAGCTAGCAAGGCAATGCGAATGGTTGGGAAAGCTGAGGGCCTAATTTTGCTAAACTTCCAGCTATGTGCTATCTGGTCGGTAAATCCATACTTTTTCTTTAAAAATTGATGCTCTATAAATAGTGATTTACCGTACTTATCAGTCAATTTATCATTCAATAAACCTGCATTACCATATAAAATGGCTTCAATTTGGCTTAAGTTGTTTTTATGCTTTATCAGTGAGTTAAGCGGGCTATTTCTTGCCAATAGTTGAAATGGTTCGGCATTAACTTTTAGTCCGAACCCCATGGCAATAAATTGGTAAAAGGTTTCTTCCCAATTATTGTTGTTTTGCTTTAAGGCAATTTCAATGTCTAAAGTTTTAGATGATAATCTTTCTACTACCAAAGCGTCTTGCAGAAGCTTTACGGTAAACTCATCAATCTTATTTATATGGTCATGGCAAGGAATCCAATTGGCACTTTGCATTAACATTAAGTACTTGGCTACCAGCTTGTCATCTATAAAATTTTTCAATTCAAGTGTAGGTATATGCTCGCCATTTTTTCTTTGCAATTCAACATCAGCTTCATAAACAACATGCAAAATAACATTGTCATATGCTTCATCATTTTGGTGGTTGTGCTGCAACCAATTAGATGATTTAATATGCAATTCAATGTTGCCAGCCCATTTAATTCCGTCTAGTTCAATTTGACCATTAAAAAAATCTGGTCCAGAATTGGGTTGAAGTTGACCGCTGTTGACGATTTTAATAGACTGGTTATCAGTGGTTTTTAAAGCAGATAAATCGAACAACTTGTGTTGCCAAACATAATGGAGAAATTCTTCTTTAAAAGGATAGTTCATTACATGAAATTAGTTAAGCAATTTTTAATTTTGGCATCCCAAAACTAAAATTACTATGAAAAGCTTTTTTGCCTTTAACAAAAAGATTGCCGATAGCAGTTGGTTTCAAAACTTTATTATTGCCGTAATTGTACTTGCAGGTATATTGGTGGGTATACAAACCTATAAAGAATTTGCAGCGGCAAATCATAGTTGGATCAACGCACTTGATTGGTTTATTTTAATCATTTTTACCATTGAGGTTTTTGTAAAGGTGTTGGCTGAGGGTAAGAAGCCTTGGAATTATTTTACTGACCCGTGGAATGTATTCGACTTTTTAATTGTAGCAGTTTGTTATGTGGCTGTATTTATTCCAGAACTTCCTGCAGGTTTTATTGCCGTATTGCGTTTAGCTAGAATTTTAAGGGTATTTAAATTGGTTACTGCAATGCCTAAACTACAAGTATTGGTAGGTGCATTGCTGAAGAGCATTCCTTCTATGGGTTATGTAGGCTTGTTATTGTTTTTATTGTTTTACATATATGCGGCTATGGCTGTAAACCTTTACAGCGAAAATGATCCTGTACATTTCGAAAATTTACAAATGGGAATGCTTTCACTCTTTCGAGTAGTAACTTTAGAAGATTGGACGGATGTAATGTATATAAACATGTATGGCTGCGAAAACTATGGATATGGTGGAAATGAAGCATTGTGCACTAATTCAAAGGCTTCACCATTGGGCGCAGCAATATTCTTCTCTAGTTTTGTGTTAATAGGTACAATGATAGTTTTAAATCTATTCATTGGTGTTATTATGAATAGTATGGATGAAATGAATGCTGAACAAACAGCAGAAACAGAAGCCGAAATTAAACGAGCCGATAATGTTACCATGGCGCAAGAGTTAACTTTGGTAAACAATCAAATGGAGCAAATATCGGAGCAATTGCGATTGCTACAACATAGATTAAAATCAGAAATAACAGAAAGTATAATTAAAAAGGAATGACTAGAAAAGAACAGATATTAAACCAACTGAACCTTAAATTGCCAATAGTTTCGGCACCTATGTTTATAGTGTCGCAGCAGCAATTGGTAATTGAGGCTTGTAAAAATGGCATCATTGGTACTTTTCCGGCATTGAATAATAGAAGCACTGCAGGTTTTGAAGAGTGGTGCATTGAGATTAAAAATGAGTTGGCTAAGGCTGAAGAAGCTACAGGTGAAAAGCTGCCTCCTTATGGAGTAAACTTAATTGTGCATGGAAGCAACCCGCGTATGCGTAAAGATTTGGAAATTTGTGTTAAGCAAAAGGTGCCAATCATAATTACATCATTAGGTGCAGTGAGCGATTTAGTTGATGCTGTGCATAGTTACGGTGGTTTAGTTTTTCATGATGTTACCAATAGACGCCATGCCGAAAAGGCAATTGAAGCAAATGTTGATGGTTTAATATTGGTGGCAGCAGGTGCAGGAGGACATGGTGGGTTGTTAAATCCAATACCGTTTGTTAATGAAATTCGTGAAATGTTTGATGGTGTTATTCTGTTGGGTGGGGCATTAAGCAATGGTAAAGATGTTGCCACGGCACTACAAATGGGAGCAGATTTGGCTTATATGGGCACTAGATTTATCAATACCAATGAGGCAACAGCATCTGATGAGTATAAGGATATGATTATAAATTCGGCTACGAAAGACATTGTTTATACAGCAGCAATTTCGGGCATAAATGGCAATTATCTGTTGCCAAGTTTAGAAGCAGCTGGCATTACCAAAGAACTGTTGGAAAGCAAGGCCAAAATTGATTTAGGGGAAAAATTAGATTCTAATGCCAAGGCATGGCTAACTATATGGTCTGCAGGGCAGGGAGTTACTTCTATAAAAGATAGTTTACCGGTTGCTGAGCTGGTTGCAAGATTAGGCAAAGAATTTAAAGAGGCGATTAATAATCAAATAGAATATTTAAAAAAATATACTTAACCGGTTACCACTTTTTTCTGTGGCCTAAACATAAAAATAAGACCTACAATTATAAATGGTATACTTAACCATTGCCCCATATTTAATGTCATGCCTTGTTCAAAAGCGACTTGTTCAATTTTAGAAAATTCGATAACAAAGCGAGCAATGAAAATACCCGCAAACATTAACCCAAAAATGAAACCTCTCTTATTTCGCAATGCATCTTTTTTATAAAGCAAAAACACAATTACGAATAATATGATGTAGGAGATTGCTTCATACAACTGCCCAGGGTGCCTTGCTACGTTATCTATTTTTTTAAATATTATTCCATAATCTCCACCCGTAGGCTTTCCAATAATTTCGGAGTTGAAAAAATTTCCTAATCGTATAAAAAAACCAACTAAAGGAACTCCAACCGCAACTTTATCTAAAATGGGAATTAATGGCTGCTTGTTTCTTATGCTCCAATATACAATGGCTATTATAACACCAATAGCGCCACCATGGCTGGCTAATCCGGCAAAACCTGTAAACTCAATTCCACCATCAAACTTAAAGGGTAAAATCATTTCTAAAGGATGTTGCAAGTAGTATTCTGGTTCATAAAACAAGCAATGTCCTAGGCGCGCGCCAAAAACAGTACCTATAAAAACTAGTAATGTTAACTGATCAACCTTATTTCTGGTAATACCTTCATTTACAAATATTTTGCTTACCACTACATAACCCAAAATAAGGCCAGTAACAAACAACAAGCTATACCAGCGCAAGCTAAAATTTCCGAACAAATTGATTAACTCAGGGTTGGCATCCCAGGTGATTTGTAAAAGCATAACTGCAATAATAGCCAATTCACATTACTTTTTAGCAATATGTTAAGTCCATGGTAATTTCTTTAACGTTTGCAACCTCATAAAGGCTAAACTAAAACTGAAGAAGCCTAGTTAATCTTACCTAATGCCTGCTTTAAATCATCCATTAAAACATTTGGTTCTTCTAAGCCACAATACATGCGAACCAAGTTAACAGGTAACATTTCGTTTTTATAGTTGCTGCCCTCACCATGAAAAACGCATGCAGGAAAAACTAGACTTTCATGTCCGCCCCAACTAACTGCAATTAAAAAACGCTTAAGTGCATTTACAAAATTTTCAATATCAGGTATTGACTTTGTCTTCAATAAAATACTAAACAAACCACCTGCCCGGCATTGTTGTTTTTTTGCCAAATCAATTTGTTCATTGTTTTTTGCCCAAGGCCACATTACTTTTTCAACCTTAGGATGTTCTTCCAAAAAGCGAACCACCTTTTCAGTTGTGTCGGCAATTTTCTCTAATCTAATTGGTAAAGTTCGCAAACTACGCAACATTAACCATGCATCATGCGGAGAAATGCAAGCACCAAAAGTCATGTAGGTATCATCAAAAATCTTTTTAATTTTTTCTTTACTACTCACTAATACACCTGCAACAATATCGCTATGGCCACCATAGTACTTACTGCCCGAATGCATTACAATATCTACACCCATTAACAAGGGCGATTGATTTAAGGCAGTGGAGTAACTGTTATCGCAAATAGTAATTATTCCATTTGCCTTTGCTATTGCGGTAACTGCAGGTATGTCTTGTAGCTCAAATGTTAAAGAGTTAGGACTTTCTAAAATAAATAATGTGGTATTTGGTTTAATGGTGGTCTTAAAATTATCTGCAACCTTACCATCTACAAAAGTATGTTCAACACCAAATCTGCTAAGCAAGTTGATTAACAATTTATGCGTCCAGCTATAAGGCTTGGCAACACATACTACATGATCGCCAGCTTTAACGTTGTTTACAACGGCAGCAGCCATGGCAGCGCTGCCGCTAGAAAGAACTAAGGCATCTTCACCATGTGAAAGTGCGGCTAACTTTTTTCTTAATATGGCCACAGTAGGGTTGTGCCCACGAGTATAAAATGGATGCTCGGATTCATCTTTGAGTTTCTCCTTTAAATCACTTACTCCTTTAAAAGCAAAGTTGCTGCTTTGTATTAGTGGAGGAGCTACTGCATTGAAGTAATTCTCTCTCTCTTCTCCCAGTTGGTTGATAATATATGAAATGTCCATGCCCTAAAAATAAAAAAGCCATGGCGAACCATGGCTTTTAATTTTCATAGACAGTTTATATTGTTTACTGTTTGGCTTTGCCTTTTTTACAGTCTCCGCTTTTTTTACAAGCTTCTCTTTTTTCTTTCATTTGAGCCATTTGTTCTTTGGTTAAAACTTTAGACAGTTTCTCTTTTAAGTCTTTTCTATCAGCTTTTATTTGTTTCATTTTTTGTTCTTTGCTCAAGCTTGCATCTTCTCTAATACTTTTATTACTTATGCCTTGCACTTCCAAAATTCGCTTTACGTCAGCGGTTTGTTTGTCACTAAGTTTTAAGTCCGCTTTCATTTTAGCGCTCTTGTGTTCGGCCATTTTTGCAGGATCCATCTTTCCTCTTTTATCACCTTTACGTTCCATGCGCTCTTTATGCATAGTTGCTAACTTCTCAGCATTTTCGCTACCAATAACATTTAATACTTTACCATGCGCAGCCTCTTTAATTGCTTTGGCTTTGGCTCTTTTGTCTTCAACTTGAGCATCTGTGTTTTTTAGAACCATCATTTGTTGGCGAGTATCATCAAATATTTTCTTTAATTCAACTTTTTGAGATTCTGAAAGATCAAACTCTTCAGATAAATGATTTAACTTTCTTTCACCTTTTTTAGAATGATGTTTACCTTTTTCGCTTTGCGCAAATACGCTAATGTTAACCAACAGCGCCATTGCCATAATTCCTAAATACTTCATAATAATTTCTTTAATACTAAGACTAGTATTTTTTTAAATGGTTTAACTAGCCGTTAAAATATTTTCCATTTGTTGTTGTAAATCCTTGGCGGCATTCCTTATTCCTTCTTTGGCGTTTTGGCCTTTACCAGCATAAATTATTCCGCGAGACGAATTGACTAATAAACCTATATCATTATTCATGCCATACTTACAAAGCTGCTGTAAGTCTCCACCTTGGGCACCTACACCTGGCACTAAGTAAAAATTGTTAGGAGCAATTTTTCTAATGTTCTCAAACATTTGCGGGTGTGTTGCACCAATAACAAACATAAGGTTGTTAGGATTTCCCCATTGTTGGGCTTGGCTAATTACTTGCTCATACAACGGAGGGTTGCCGGTAAACTGAAAGTTTTCACTTCCCTTATTTGAAGTTAAGCCTAAGAGAATTACCCACTTGTTTTCGAATTCTAAAAATGGCAATACACTGTCTTCACCCATATAAGGTGCTACGGTAACTGCATTAAAATTTAAAGTATTAAAAAAAGTTTTAGCATACATGGTTGAAGTATTACCAATGTCGCCACGTTTAGCATCTGCAATTGTAAAGTGCGTTTTGGGAATGTAGTCCATTGTTTGCTGCAAGGCATCCCAACCTTTACTGCCCAAACATTCGTAAAAAGCTATGTTAGGTTTGTAGGCAACACAATAATCTTTAGTTGCATCAACAACACATTTGTTGAACTCAAGAACTGGATTTTCAAAGTCATTAAAATGAGCAGGTACTTTTTGCAAATCAACATCTAAACCAACACACAAAAACGAACTTTTAAGTTTTATCTGGTCAATCAATTGTTGTTTGGTCATATTGCTGGTTGTTGTAAGTTTATTGCAATTACTTTTTTTACGTCAGGTACATCTTTAATTACGGCTTGCTCAATTCCAGCCTTCATGGTCATGTAACTTTGCGGGCAAGCTATGCAAGCTCCCATGAGTTTAACATGCAATACACCGTCTTCCATTAAGTCAACCACTTCAATGTCGCCACCATCCTTGCGCAAGTATGGGCGCATGGTATCTAATGAGGTTTCTATTTTAGCTAATAGTTTTTTATTTAACATAACTGTTGCAAATTTAAACTTTTAAGTTCGGGTAATTTCTACCTTTTTCGTTGGGTCGCTTTCATTGCGTTTATTAACACGAGCAATGGTTTCATCAGCTAATTTGTTAAATTGTATAGTTGCAGGATGATCTTCATCCAACATAAAAGGCAATCCATCATCACCAGCTTGACGAATGCTTTGCACCAAAGGTATTTGTCCTAATAGCGGAACATTAAATTCCTTAGAAATCTTTAAGCCGCCATCTTCACCAAAAATGAAGTACTTATTATTAGGCAATTCTGCTGGTGTAAACCAACTCATGTTTTCTACTAAGCCCAACACAGGTACATTTATTTGTGGTAATTGAAACATGGCAATTCCTTTGCGCGCATCTGCCAAGGCAACTTCTTGTGGAGTGGTAACTACAATGCCCCCTGTAACGGAAACACTTTGTACTAAGGTTAAATGTATGTCGCCAGTACCAGGTGGTAAATCGAAAAGTAAAAAGTCTAACTCGCCCCAAATACATTCGGTAACAAACTGCCTAAGTGCCTTGGTTACCATTGCACCACGCCAAACGATTGGTTGTTTTTGATTTACCAAAAATCCAATACTTAATAATTTAATACCATATTTTTCAATAGGCACAATCATGTTTCTACCTTCTACTTGGGTTATTTGTGGCTTGGCATTTTGCAAGCCAAACATGGTAGGTATGCTTGGGCCATAAATGTCAGCATCAACTAAGCCTACTTTGTAACCCTTGCCTGCTAAGCTTAGCGCAAGGTTAACGGCTACAGTTGATTTACCTACACCACCTTTACCAGATGCTATGGCAATAATATTTTTAACACCAGGTAATACTTGTGGTTTCACTGTAGGTGCCTTGGTAGCAGCCTTCATGGTTATTAAAACATTGGCTTCTGTGCTAACTAATTTTTTAATTGACTGCTCGCATTCGCTGTGCAACTTAGATTTTATTTCGTCATCAGGATAAGGGATTTCTAAGGTGAAGCTTACGTTTAATCCTTTAACATTTACGTTTTGCACCATGCCCATTTCAACAATGCTCTTTTTGCTTTGCGGATCTAAAACCATTGCAAGCGCATCTAAAATTTGATTGTTACTTATGTTATTCATTACTGCAAATATCGGAACAACCAGCGTGATACCAATGCTACTATTAAAAATAGATTTGGCGTAAGATTGTAGAACTTAACAATTTATGGTGGGTAACTTGTTTTAGTTAAACTTGAAACTAAGGGATAATCAAATAATCTTTGTTCTGTACAAATAAATATTCTTAGTTAACTAAAAAAAATACAATGGGTAAATTAGACGAATTAGTAGAAAAATACAGAGAGCTGTGTAAAAAAAATGGCTTACGTATTAGTGAAGATTTATTGAGAGGCGTTGCCAAATCACAAGGACCTTCACTTTACAAAGCAGACGCAGCAAAGGTTGCATGTTCTGACAAATCTGAATTAGCTACAATTAAAAAAGGCTTCATGAAAAAAATTGGAGTAACAGATGAAGCAAAAGCTGACAAAGCGCTCGCTGATATTTGCGAAAAAATGAAGCCATTTAAAGGCAACAAACAACGCACAATTTTTTATGCTTTATTGGCTAAAAAATTCAAGAAAGAAGATATGTTCGTTAAGTAGTTTATCTTTTAAAATAAATTCTTAAAGCCTCAAGTTTACTTGGGGCTTTTTTTATGTTCTTTATTTTTTAAAGGACAGAAGTTGTTGACAACGGCTTTTAAGATTTTTATGATTACAATAACTCGTAACTCGTTTAAGCGTTCGCTTGCACTTTGTTCAAACATGTAAAATAAGACAAGGTGGTATGCCTGCGCAAGTTCTTTGTTATGGATTGATTTTCATAAAGCCTAAAAGTTGACCATCATCACATGCACGAAAATTGAATGATTTATAAAATGCTCTTGTCTTCTCAGTATCATCTGTCATCAATACGACTTGTCTAATAGCAGCAAATTTATCTAAAACTCTCTTCAGTAATTCCTTGCCAATTCCTTGTCGTTGAAAAGATTTTAAAACCAGTATATCTTGTACGTAAGCTATAGTGTTGTGGTCAGTGATAACGCGCACCAAGCCAACCAAAGTGTTGCCTTGCCAAGCGGTTAGCAAATATTGAGAGTTATGTAAGGCCTGTTGCAATTGCTCCGGTTTGCTAGTGTAAATCGTCCAGCCAACATTGTTGTATAAATTTAACACTTGTTCAAAGGGTAGATCAATTTTCGTTTTGTATTCAATCATAATAGTTGGTTGAGTCATCACCTAAGCTGCTAGTAGCTTTTATGTGAGTAATATTGGATGGTTCCTCAAAGACAAGTCAAATTTGAAAATAGTTACTATAAACCCAATTAAAAAAGCCAGTAGTTGTATCACAAACAATGATATAACAAGCTTGTAATCTTTGTTTGTGCGCAGTCTCCTATAAACGAGAAATACTAAAAGCAAAGAAGGTAAAACGAGTTGAATAAAATAAAGTCCATTTGCTAGGGTTGAATCAATAGAAATAATTTTAGAGAATATTATAGTTTGAAGCATTTGATGAATTGTTAGCCCAAACGCAATTATCCAAACAATTAGACTGAAAATTTCAATACTACTTAGGTTTTTTATTTGGATTGGCATATTCAACTTATTTATCAATGTAATTAGTTTTCATTTATAACAACACGTTGGATAGGCCTAGTGGACTTTGGGATTATTACCTTTTACCATTTTTGATAGGTATCATTCAATTAAACTCAATCAGGAAAATAATTGAATAAAAGAATTAATTGAATAACAACAAAAACAACAATTATAACAACACAGCCAATAACCCACTTCTCCTTTTGTGGCTTCTTTTCTTTCATAACTTAATACTGGTAGCTTAAAGTTAACTTGCCTTTTTCTTACCCTTAATAACTTTAAGTCCCTTTGTGTTTTCTGCCTTATAAGCTTCATACAATCCTCTGGTAATGCCATCCGCTAAACCTATTTTTGGAACATATAGTTTTTTGATACTTGCCCAATCCATAATACTTATAAATATTTTGGATGCTGGTATAATAACATCAGCCCTATCAGGATTTAGATTTAAGTCTTTGATGCGCTCATCATAGCTAAATGCTTGCAAGTATTTTTTAATGCCTTTCATTTGGGCAAATGTTAACGGTTCACCTTCTGCGCGGCTAGTCATTTTAAAAATTTTATTAATGTTACCGCCAGAACCAATGATGGCAATTGGTTTAAAATCTTTGGTAACACTCTTAACCCAATCTTTTAAAACATTCCATTCACTATCTGCTTTTTTCGATTTTTTAAAACGCAATGTTCCAATATTAAATGAATGGGCTCGTTGAATTTTATGATCTGCAAACACAGCCATTTCTGTACTTCCACCACCAACATCAACGTATAGCAATGATCTTTTTCCCGAAATTTCTTCAGCTGTTTGAGAGTAAAAAATGATTTCGGCTTCTGTTTGTCCTTTAATTATTTCAATGTTAATGCCTGTTTCTTCCTTAATACGAGTTACCACCTCATCACTATTTTTGGCTTCTCGCATTGCAGAAGTTGCACATGCTTTATAGCTGTGAGTTTCGTGAGCTTTTATGATGTGTTTAAATCCTTTAAGGGCACTTATCATTAACTCAACTTTTCTATCTGAGATTTTGCCAGTTTTAAAAACATCATCACCTAAGCGAATTGGCATGCGCAAAAGCGATACTTTTTTAAATACAGGAGCTCCACCATTTTCAGTTACGTTGGTAAATATTAAACGTATGGCGTTGGTGCCAATATCAATAGCAGCAAATTTTGTTGTATTCAATGCATTAAAATTTGAACGTAAAATTAAATTAACTGCAACCTAAAAACAGTTGCTTTATCAACTGCTTAAATGTTTACTTTTTAAGTAGTTGTAGTAGTCAATTTGTGCACGTTGTTTCTTTTTTGATTTACTACTGCGGTACTCATTTTTTAAATCATAGTCATGCAATCTAGCCTTACTATTATCGGCCCACTGTATGGTTAAAAATTTCTTTAGCTCATCTTTTATATCTTGATCATAAATGGGGCAAATGGTTTCAATCCTATTATCTAAGTTGCGCGGCATTAAATCTGCTGAGCCAATGTAGTAGGCAGGGTCGCCATTGTTGTGAAAAACAAATACACGAGCATGTTCTAAAAATTTATCTATAATACTAATGGCCTCTATGTTTTCACTTAAACCTTTTACGCCAGGTGTTAGGCAGCAAATACCCCTAACTATTAGTTTAACCTTAACTCCTGCCTGGCTAGCGGCATACAATTTCTTAATCATCTTTTTATCAACTAAGCTATTCATCTTTAAAATTATTTCAGCTTTGTTGCCAGCGGTTGCATTTTCCATTTCATTGTTAATGAGTTTGTACAACCTTGTTCGGCAAGTAAAGGGAGCAACAATTATGTTTTGGTATTTGTAGTTTTTATATGATTTGCGAAAGAAGGTAAATAACCTATTCATTTCAGATGTGATTTTTTCATTGGCAGTTAGCAAAGTAAAATCACTAAAAATATTGGCAGTTACCTCATTAAAATTTCCTGTTGCAATGTTGCAGTACCTTACTTTTTTGCCATCTTCAATTCGGGTTACCAAGCAAACCTTGCTATGCACTTTAATACTGGGGAAACCAAAAATTACATTTACCCCAGCATCTTGCATTTCTTTGGCCCATTCAATATTTGCTTGCTCATCAAAGCGCGCTTGTATTTCCATTAATACTAAAACTTCCTTACCATTTTTAGCGGCATTAATTAAGTTGGCAATTACTTTAGAGTTTTTCGCCAAGCGATAAATAGTCATTTTAATAGTGGTTACTTTAGGGTCAATTGCTGCTTCCCTCAGCATATCAATAAAATGATTGAATGAGTGGTAGGGATAAGTAAGTAAAATATCTTTTTTAGCAATTTGGCTTAATACACTTTTATTAATGGGCAAGTCTTTATGCCTAATTTGAGGCAATGTTCTATAGGTCCATTTAGCAGGGCCAACATCAGGAAAATCAATAAAATCTTTAAAGCTATGGTAGCGACCGCCAGGCACTAAACTGTCTTCTTGCAAACCTAGTTTATTTATAAGAACATTCCTTAAATCTTTAGGTATGCTGCTATCGTAAACTAAGCGCACAGGCTCGCCTAATTTTCGCTGCTCAACACTTTTCGATATTTTTTCGATTAAGGTTACAAACTTATCATCTTCAATATCTAATTCGGCATCTCGAGTAATTTTTACAATGTAAGCTTCAATTTGCTTACAATCAAAAACGAAAAAAATATCTTTTACAAAAAGGCGAATTACATCCTCAAGCAGTATTAAATACTTTTTCCCATCCTTATTTGGTATGGGTATAAACCTTGGCAGTGTTTCGGTAGGTACTTTTATTAAACTGTACAGTGTTTTTTCTTCTTTAGCTTTTGGAGTAAGCTTTAGCGCTAAGTAAATTGATTTATCTTTTAACTCAGGCAATGGCCGCTCATCATCAATCATTATTGGCACCAATGCGTTGTGTATTTTTTGATGGAAGTAATTCTTTAAATACTGAATTTGGGTATCGGTTAATTTTTTTTCGTTTACTATGAAAACGTTTTTGTCTTCCATTTCCTTTACAATCTCACTATAAATTTTCAAGAATTCTTTTTCTTGTTTTTTAACTTTGGCTAAAATTTCGGCGAGTAATTTTTTCGGATTTCTACCTAAAGCCGCTTTCCCGTCACTTCCAACAATTTGCATTCTTCTAACGGTAGCTACTCTTACACTAAAAAATTCATCACGGTTGTTAGAAAAAATTCCTAAAAACCTTAAACGGTTAATCAATGGCACACTTTTATCTGCAGCTTCTTGCAAAACTCTGCCGTTAAATGCTAGCCAGCTTATTTCTCTATTTAAATATTTCTTCAAACTTTAAGTTGTTTTGGTGTTACGCATTCAATAAACTCACTTTCACAATCATACACATCTGCCCAAGTATTTGCCGATAACTTAAAAATACTACAACCTGCTGTTGGTTGGTTATATAAGTCAGCTTTTAAAGCATTGCTAAAATCTGTAAAACCAGGGTTGTGGCCAAATATCATTGCTGAATCATACTTATCATTAATCCCTGCCAATACTCCTAAAATACTGTCAACTGAAGGATGGTAAAGGTTATAATCAATATGAATTAAATCGTGTTCTAAATTTAACTCTCGTGCAAAAATTAAACAGGTATGCGCAGCACGATTGGCCGGACTAGTAATCATTACAGAAGGAATTAAGTTGTTTTTAAACAAGTTGCTACTTACTAAGTGTGCATCCTTAATGCCTCTTTGGTTCAAGGGTCTGTCAATATCTGCGGCATCAATATAATCCCAACTCGATTTTGCATGACGTGTTACATAAAGTTTTTTCATCAGTTTAGATTAAATACTAGGGTAAATCATTATAAAAAAGGAAAATACTCTTTTAAAGTTAATTGTACATGAACCTTGCAAATTTAAATACAGTTAAGTTTTACTTAATAAGTTAACTTTAAACTATGCAACCGCTAAAAACCTTGGTTACCATAGTATTATGTAGTTTGATGTTTACCCTCAATGCACAAATCGATACTATGCGGTTATACAATAAAGCATTTCCGCCGGGAAGCATTGTAAACTCAGGTGCCTACCCTGAGCAAATTGCTAGGTTCGATTTAAAAAGAGGAGCAACCATTAAGGGCTTTGTTTTCTACTTAGATGGTAGCGCAGGTAGCATGGATGTTCGATTGTTTGGCCATGAGGGTGGTACTGCATTTCCGCAATTTGAAAGTGACATAGTACCAAAACAAACAATTACCAAAATGAGCACAGGTAAAGAAAAGGTGTTGGTAATGCTACCTAACTCAGTCTATTTAGCAAACAATCAGTTTTTTGTGCAAATGGAAAACATTTCTACTGGCATGGGAGTGGTGCAAGGTTTTAGCAATTATCAACCAAGTTGTGTAAGTAGCAGTGGTGGCAATTATTACGCGAGTTATCTTAGTGATACTTCAAGTAAGTTAAGCAAAAGCGACAAAATATTTTGGATAGATGTTATTGTAGAATATGACTCAATTGAACCGCAAAAATTTTATGACGTCACGGCTGCCATGCAAATTGATACCAACTTAAGCAATCGTTCCATTGCATGGGGAGATGTTGATGGCAATGGTTGGATGGAAATGTTGGTAGCTGGCAGGCTGTATGTGTTTAACCAAATGGGAGAGTTTATTGATGCGACCACATCTGCTGGAATTGGCGATACTAGTCAAGTTTTTGTAGCCAATGCTTTTGTTAATATGAACAATGATGGCTTGCAAGACATTATCATTTTCGGTAAAAAAAGTAGTTTTTTATACCTAAATAATGGTGATAGAACTTTTACAAAATCCAAATTAAATACCCCTAATTTAGGTGCATTGCATTGTTATAGTTTCGCAGATTTAAACAATGATAATTACCTTGATTTGTTTGTTGGACAGCTTTGGGGCGCTTACCCCCAGCCAAAAGCAAACTATTTGTTTTTCAATAATAAAAACAATGACTTTGCGGATGAAACCAACCGATTGTACCCGCAGCACTCACGCAATAAAAACTATCCCGATAGTACACTTTGTGTTGCAGGAAACACTGAAACTTACTTACCAAATAAAAACCGAAACAAACGGAGTAGGGGAAGTCAATTTACCGATTTTGACAATGATGGTGATTTAGATTTATACGTTACCAATTACTTTTTGGAAGAAGATGAGTTGTTTGAAAATGATGGCTCAGGTAATTTTACTTTGATTACCGCAGCTAAAAACATTGACCAAAATAAAACGGGCAATAACCATGGCACTGGGGTTGATTGGTATGATTATGACAATGATGGTGATTTTGATTTGTTATTATCACAATTAGCACACCCAAAATTTACAAGCTTAAATGACCACCGCGGCACTACCATTTATAGAAATGATGATGGAAATTTTACTGATTTAAAAGGAAGCCATGGGATAGAATTTGAAGAAACCCATGGAGGCGCAGCTTGGGGAGATGTAAACAATGATGGCTTAGCAGACTTTGCGATAACTGCATATTATGGCTGTAGATATATGGATTTGTACTTGCAAAAAACTGACAATACGTTTGAGTTAGCAACAGCACGCTACGGGCTTAATAAAGTTGTAACAGGTGCTGATGTTTGTTGGGTAGATTTTAATAATGACGGTTTGTTGGATTTGGTTAGTGGAAAAAACAATAAGGTTAGACTATATGAAAATAGAGATTTTACAACAGGTAACAACTACCTTAAAATAAACTTACAACGAATTACAGGAAGCTCTGTAGTTATTGGCAGCAAGGTAAAAGTATATGCCAATGATGGTGCAATTTACACGCAAGAAGTAACTGCTGGAAGAGGGCAAATGATGCAAAAACCATTAGGACTTCATTTTGGAATTGGCAAAGCTACAGGCATAAATAAAGTAGAGGTAAAGTGGTATAATGGAAGTGTAGAGAATTTCATAGGTTTTGCTCCTAACAATCAATACAGCTTAATTGAAGGTGTTGAAAGCCCTTACTTGTTTAAGCAAGATTCGGTTAGGGTTGACTTTATAGCTTACCCAAACGCTACCTATAAAAAATTGAATGTTAAGTTTATTGGGCAACCGAATAAGCTATATTTAGAGGTTACTGATATGGGTGGGCAAAGGGTGCTAAAAAAGAAAAATATCAGTAAAAAAGAGATAGACATCAATATTAAGTCTTTGGAGACTGGCTTGTATTATGTATCCGTTTTTGATGAACAGGGTTTTGTTTGTACTAAGTCATTTGTAGTTAATAATTAAAAGTATAGATGATGGGTGTGCTGTTGGAAGTTACTTCCGACATTGCTAAGCCCTGCGGATATGATAACCATAATACAAATCTGCGTTCTATTGTTAAAAAACTCAATTCAAATAAACCACCTCAATCTCAATATCGGTATTTCTACCCTTATCATCAGTACATGAAATTTTAATGTTGCCTCTTTTAGGATTGAAAAACAGTTGCTCATTGGCTGCTGTAGTTGCATAAAACTTATTGTTAATAAACCAATGCACTTCACTAACATCATTATTTGCATTGCAGGCCAACATCAGCTCATCACTTTCATTGGTTTGTAAAATGTATTCTAAGCCATTAACTGGTGAAGTAATAAAGGGTGCATTCTTTTTAAACACTCTTTCGCAATCAGGATTATGAGGTGGTATGGTAGTGTAAGGAATGTAATTCTCGTCATAATAAGCCAACAACTCTGGTGGGTGATTTGGATACAATTTTTTATCGCAAGTACCAGGTTTAATGCAAGCTGTGCAATGCGAATGTGTTTCTGCTTCATCAACCCAAACATATTGTTGATGGCTGCACCTTTCATTACTCGAAATCATAGGAATGTAAGTAGCAATAATTTTGTTTGCACAGGTTTTAGCGGGTACCATGCCAGTTTCAGAACAAACTGTACGGTGCTTTAAGCTAGCTGGCGCATTTACCCAACCGCCTTTAGCTAAAGGATCTATCACACTAAAAAGTTGAAACAAGAGTGGGGTAGCAATATCCGCTCCCGTAAGTTCTGGCGTGCCTTTGCCATTAAAGTTACCTACCCAAACACCAATCGTGTAATCGGCATTGTAGCCAATACTCCAAGCATCACGTCTTCCATATGAGGTTCCCGTTTTCCAAGCTATTGCAGGTACATGTGGGTTGGCGGCATATACATTAGGCAAATCGGGTCGTTGTAGTTTGGTTAAAACTTTAGTAACCATAAAATTGGCCGATTCATCTATTACAGAAATTGATAGATTAACGGTGTCTTGCTTCAACCATTTTAAATAATTTAAATTTCCATGGTTGGCAAAGCTTGAATAAAGTGTTGTTAACTCTTCTAGCGAAACACCACATCCTCCCAATGCCAATGACAGTCCCAATTTTTGCTTGTCCTTTTCAATTTGCTTGAAACCGCTTTTACTTAAAAGATTGATAAAATTCTTAGTACCCACTTCACCAAGCATTTTTACTGCAGGTACATTTAACGAGTTGGCCAAAGCGCGTTCAATAGTTACTTTGCCATGATAGGTTTTATCAAAATTTACTGGGCTGTAACCTGC
>Ga0114956_1001407_pt1 | contig 18886 bp, 16 predicted proteins | sample MaitaG_FD_87304 | JGI IMG/M metagenome (GOLD analysis project Ga0114956, IMG submission 87304) | Marine algal microbial communities from Maine, USA - Maine_Asex2 metaG | ecosystem: Host-associated > Algae > Red algae > Unclassified | place: Maine, USA | collected 2015-01-05 | reverse complement strand
CCCCCAGTGGAATACTGAGCGACTCCCTGCTCTTCTTCGGGCAGGGCAATTTTCTCGTCGACATAGAGGGAGATTAGTACGTAGTTGTTTTTTAGATGGTCGATCACTTTTTCCTCGGGCCAAACATGCTCTTCCATTTTGCGACAATTCACACAGGCATGGCCGGTAAAGTCAATCATGACGGGTTTGTTTACCTTTTTAGCATGAGCCAATCCCGTTTCAAAATCCTTAAAACAATCCAGATCATTCGGACAGGCATTGGGATAGATCCAGCTGTAGCCAACCGGCGGAGCCAATCCACTCAGAAGAGTCAGGGATTGAAACGTATTTGTCTCCTGATTTACTCGAAAGCCCGTACCAAGATAAATCGCAAAGGCGAGTGAGACAACGCCCAAACCGATCCGACCAATCGAGAGCTTTTTCAGCGGGCTATCGTGCGGAAACTTAATTTTACCAAATAGGTACAACGCCAGCCCGAGGAAGATCACTATTTCAATTATCAGAAAAGGCTCGATCTTGAGCAGACCCCATCGCTTCACGAGATCTGCATTCGACAAGAATTTAAACGCCAGACCTAGTTCGAGAAAACCAAGCACTACTTTTACCGTGTTGAGCCAGCCACCAGACTTAGGGATCGATCCCATCAATCCAGGAAAAGCCGCAAAGACAGCAAAAGGCAAAGCCAATGCCAGACCAAACCCCCCCATGCCGGCTGTGAGTTGAGTGGCACCGCCATCTGAGGTAAGTGCACCGGCCAGCAGGGTACCCAAAATGGGGCCGGTACACGAAAAGGACACCAACGCCAGCGTCAAAGCCATAAAGAAAATACCCAACACACCACCCACTCCTTCTGCGCTGCTGGCGCGATTGGACCAAGAGCTCGGGATCTGGATCTCATAAAATCCAAAAAAGGAAAACGCAAAGAATAGGAAGACGGCAAAGAACACCAGGTTGAGAATCACATTCGTAGATATGTCATTCAGGATACCTGGATTTATTGAATCCATGAGATGAAAGGGTATGCTCAGGAGCAAATAAATAATCAGGATAAAGAAGCCATACATCACTGCCTGGCTTATACCCTTGCTTTTGTTTTCGCTGCTCTTGGTAAAGAAACTCACCGTGAGTGGAATCATAGGAAACACACATGGCGTAAGTAACGCCAGCAGACCCCCGATAAACCCCAAGCTAAAAATACTCCAAAGGCCCTGGCTGGATACTTTTTCCGTGACGACCCCATCACAAGCTCCCATGGGCTCTGCCACTTTAGAGCGCTCTAACGGAAACATTGCACTCGTTGTGGCCAAGTCTTCTGTTGCTTTAGGCTGCGTCTCTTCAAAACCAATCGTCCCCGCCACGGGGTCGATTGTAAATCGTCCTGGCTCGGGCATGATGCAGCGGGAGCTTTCACAGGCCATGAAAATCACTTCGCCCTCCACTGGATCAGTGCCGGTCGGCAAATCAAAAGTCAGCTCAACTTTCTTTTTCAGCTTGGTGAGCTCCACCTCAAAGACATCGTCAAAACCAGTGATCATCTCCTCGGCTTTCTCCTCGATCGCTACACTCTCGCCATTAAGAATAACCTCCGTCGCAATGGGCCCATCATCTGGTCCGACAGTACTGGAATAGATGTGCCAGCCATCTTCGATTACGCCGGTTGCAGTGGCCTTAGCACTTGCCGCATCGAGAGAATAAGTCCATTTGACGGGATCAACAATATTGCTTTGTGGTATGACTGGAGTGATTTCCGCCTCGTGCTGGCCAAAGGCATCTTCAGTCGAAGCCATTTGCTCATCTACTGGTGCCGCTCGATCTATGACAGCTGCACCAGATTTTGAGCCATCTGGATCTGAGATTGCTTGCGCTACCGGAGTGAGGGTAAATTCGTAGTCGCTCGGTGGCAAACACTTCGTCGCATCGCACGACATGAAATTGATATAACCGCTGATATCGCCCCGCTCCAGCAATTTGATCTTTTGCCGAAAGGTGACTGTATGAAAGAACTTGGTCACATTCATTTCGAAGATCTCGTCAAATCCCTCTTTTTTATCTCCTGATTCTTCAGCCTCACCTACCAGCTCATAGTGTGCTCCATCGTCGTGATTGAGTGTGGTCGCCACGGGTCCTTCGTCACTTTCCAGAAACTGAGAATACACGGACCACCCATCTTCAATCGACGCTTTGTGAATCAGGACAAAATCATCGCCTCCCAGATGTTCAAATGAACTGCTCCATTTGACAGGATCATAGATCTGACCGGTGCTTACGGACACGGAGAATAGCAGGTAAACGAGAGCTAAAGATGCGCGCATAGATTCTACTTTGTGTGGACCAAACACCTCAAACCAAGGGTGGAATATCGGGCTAACGGTTTTTAACAGGTTTTTAATACGTTGATGGCATACTTTCTACCAGGTGTCAGCAAGGACTCCAAGAGATACTTGCCATCTACATTGCCAAGCAAAGGATCTGCAGCTCGCTCCGGGTGCGGCATCATCCCGATTACATTTCGCTCCGCATTGCAGATTCCGGCAATGTTGTCTCTGGTGCCATTGGGATTGCTTTCGGCCGTCAGCTCTCCTTCCGCGTTGCAGTAGCGAAAAAGGACCTGATCATTGGCGACTAGTGCCTGATGTACTTCGTCTGTGCAGTGGTACCGGCCGTCTGCATGAGCAATCGGAATCATATAGGCTCGATCTTGCAACTGAGCAGTGATGACAGAATTCTTGGTCTGGGGCTTGAGAAAAACATTTTTGCAAATGAACTTTTGATGGGCATTGCGGAGTAGCACTCCTGGCAGCAGGCCCGCTTCGCACAAGATTTGAAATCCATTGCAGACGCCAAAGACGAGGCCACCCTGCTGTGCAAAGCGAATCACTTCACCCATGATCGGCGAAAAGCGTGCGATCGCTCCTGCTCGCAAGTAATCTCCATACGAAAAACCTCCGGGTAGCACTACACAATCGCCATCACCCAAGCCTTGCAACGAATCGGCTTTGTGCCACAATTCGACCACAGGCTCACCCGACAGATCTTCGAGTATGTGAATCATATCGTGATCGCAATTGGACCCAGGAAAAACCACCACTCCAAACCTCATGATTCCATTTTTATATTATTGAATGCAAAAATATATAAATGCTGCTAAGCGAGGATCCATTGAAATGCAAGTGCGAGTGCCAGCAGGAGAAAATGCAGGATCTCAGCCCATTGTTTGTCCATGCGCAAGAAGAGTGCTCCCAGAAAAATTCCAAAAGGCACCGCTATCATCAGGAAGCAATCTACCCCTGCATCGGCCATGAGCGGTATGATTGCGGTAAATACTAACAGAAAAACCAAAAGGGTATTCATCTTACGGCGGGTATGAATATTGGACTTTAGGGTGAGCGCTCCCATGTTAAAGACCACCAGTATAACACCAACGAGAAAAATACCACCAATCAGGTATTGCTGCCAGGTAACTTCGTTGAAATCAAAGAGAGAAAAGCTGTTCTGAAAATGGCCCGACCACATGAGCTCAAGCTGGCCGGAATAAAACAACAAAGAAATAAGGATCAGGTAGGGACTGATAAAGCCAAGTGCAACCCGAAAATAATCCATCCGCTTGAATGTACGCACATTGATCATGCCCGCGATACCTAGTGGCAACAGGAGCACATACGGAACGAAAAAAAGCGAACCAGCACCCGCCAGAAAGCCCACATTAAACGTACGGATGAGGAGTCGCTCATTGCGCGTCTGCTGAAAAACTTCCAGGAGCACCAGGATCACAAATGAATTTGCCAGATGTATATGGTGCCAGCCCTGAAATTCAAGTGCCATGGACGAAATCAAAATGTAAAACAGCCCTGGGAAGAGCGAACTATTGGGAGTAATCCGATTGAGATTGACCAGCCGATTGATCTGAAATGCATTGACCAAGATGATCACAATGGAGAACAGGTTGGCAAGGATGCTCTGTGAGCCTCCAAAAAAGTCAGCAAGGAGCGTCGAAAAGAGATTGGAATCTGGCGAGACAGGAATTGTCTTGACGAACCCCACTAAGCGCAAGATCACGCAATAGAGCAACAATAGCGCATTGTATAGGAATAGGTTCTTGCGGAAGAATTCGAGCACCAGTCAATCTTTAGTTACCACATTGCATTTTTCTGAAACCTGCAACCAAGAGACATCTAAATTTGTTTCTCAACAAGAGCGCAAACAGCTTTCGTATATTACCAACATGCAGCCGACTAAGCTAATAAATAAGAAGCTAACGCTGGATATGATCAAGCATCCCATCTCTGTGGAGATGAAAGAGTTTGAGCTGCGCTTTCGCGATGCGCTCAAAAGCAGGGTGGCATTGCTGGATCGAATTACCTACTACATTGCCCATCGCAAGGGTAAACAGATGCGCCCCATGTTTGTCTTTTTGGCCGCACGAATGTTTGGCGAAATCAATGATTCAACCTATACAGCAGCATCCATGGTCGAGCTTTTGCACACTGCGACTTTGGTGCACGACGATGTGGTCGATGATTCAAACCGACGACGAGGTTTCTTTTCGATAAATGCACTCTGGAAAAACAAAATTGCGGTATTGGTGGGAGATTATCTTTTCTCCCGAGGTTTTCTCATCTCGCTAGAAAATAAAGAGTACCAGATTTTGGAGATACTCAGTCAGACCATCAAGCAGATGAGTGAAGGTGAATTGTTGCAACTTTCAAAGGCACGTAAGCTGGAGCCCAATGAGGAAGTCTATTTTGAAATCATTCGGAAGAAGACGGCTTCATTTTTCGGAGCGGCCTGCTCAGTCGGTGCAGCATCGGTTTTGAAAGAAGATGAACGAGTGGCCCAAGTGGGTAAACTTGGAGAAACCATTGGTATGGCCTTTCAAATAAAGGACGATCTGTTTGATTTCGAAAAAGGACCGATTGGTAAGCCTCGTGGCATCGATATCAAAGAGAAAAAACTCACGCTCCCCCTCATCTATGCATTGCAACAGGCCCCACCACGTGAGGCAAAACGCATTCTGAAAATTATTAAGAATCAAAGCCACAAACGTGGGCGAGTGCAAGAAGTGATTGACTTTACCGTAGCAGCAGGAGGTCTGGACTATGCCACAAAACAAATGCTGCGCTACCGCCAGGAGGCCCTCGATATGCTTAAGAAGCTGCCCTACAACCCTGCACGAGAATCATTTGAGCAATTGCTCATGTATGTAACTGAGCGAAAGAACTAGGAGACTATCCTTGCTTGCGTGTGATCTTCGCCCCCAGCGCATTTAAACGCACATCGATGTTCTGATAACCCCGGTCTATCTGCCTGATGTTGTGAATCGTGCTTGTCCCTTCTGCCGACATCGCAGCGATGAGCAGAGCCACTCCCGCCCGAATATCTGGACTGGTCATCTCAATCGCTCGCAGCGGATAAGAACGATCCAACCCAATCACCGTTGCTCGGTGGGGATCGCATAAGATAATCTGTGCGCCCATATCAATCAGCTTGTCGACAAAAAACAAACGGCTCTCAAACATCTTTTGGTGAATCAACACACTCCCTTTTGCTTGCGTTGCAGCAACCAGAAGGATGCTCATCAGATCGGGCGTAAATCCCGGCCAAGGACTATCGTAGACGGTCAAAATCGACCCATCAATAAATGTGCTGATTTCATAGTGATCTTGCTGAGGGACGATCAGATCATCTCCTTCGCGTTGCATTTCGATGCCCAGTTTTGCAAAGGTTGCCGGTATCACTCCCAGCTTCTCATACTGCACATCTTTTATTCTCAGCGCCGACTGCGTCATTGCTGCCAAGCCGATAAAACTTCCGATCTCGATCATGTCGGGCAGAATGCGATGTTTCGTACCACTCAAGCTGTCTACCCCATCAATTTCCAGACGATTTGACCCGATCCCGGTAATTTGCGCACCCATCCGGTTTAGCATTTCACAGAGCTGCTGGAGGTAGGGTTCACAGGCTGCGTTGTAAATGGTGGTGTGCCCTGAAGTGAGTACCGCCGTCATGACTACATTGGCAGTTCCGGTTACGGAGATCTCATCCATCATCACAAAATTGCCTGTAAGCTCGCTGCCCGACAGGTGATATTTTCCGTGTTCAGATTTGATTTGGGCCCCGAGGGCCATAAAGCCATTGAGATGTGCATCCAGTCTGCGACGACCGATCTTATCTCCTCCGGGCTTGGGGATAAATGCCTTGCCAAATCTAGCCAGCATTGCACCGAGCAGCATGACAGAACCTCTCAGACTGCCAGCTTGTTTCTGATAGTCGGCAGTAGAAAGGTAGTCCACGTCTATGATTCTCGCTTCGATGCGAAAGGTCCCGTCCGCGCCTTCGACCGTTGCTCCCAGACCCTTGAGCAGTTCCAACAGCTTGCGCACATCTTCAATGTCCGGCACATTGTCGATGATCATTTCTTGATCTGTGAGCAAACATGCACACAAAATCTGGAGCACTTCATTTTTTGCTCCTTGGGGAGTTAACTCTCCGGAAAGGGTGTGACCACCTTCGACAATAAATAAATCAGAACTCATGCAAATAGGATTATGGTAAACAAATATAAGAAAGCTGTAATGTGATAAATCACAGACTATCTCGCCACCCTTTTGCAGTGATTGAAAGAGATATGTAAAACGCTGGGCTCGGGTAATTTATTCTTACCGTCGTCTCCGGTGCTTATTGTTAGACCTTTTCTGACCTTGATGCTTCCCACGACCACCTTTCTTCTTTTTCTTGGCGGCGATCAGATTAAAGGTATTTGCAGGAGCATTGGGACCTGACATTGCAAGCAGATCAATCTTCATGTCTGCTGGCACCTTGAGTTTGCCTTTGGTCATCACTTCCAGATCCGTGCGAATGTTTTCGTCATTTACGTAGTGGTCGCGATTCCAGTTGCGATAAGCAAGCTTCATGTACGACGCAATAATCTGGATGCAGCCATCTTGTTTAGGTCCGGGTTCCATTTCTTCGGCCTTGGCGATCAGAGCGATCACGTTCTTGCCATAGTGGCGGTACTTGATGGTTTTTTGCGTGTAGGGAAGATTTTCCAGTGTCTTCGTGATGACCGGTCTTTCGATCTTTTCTCCTTTATTGGATTTGACGTCAATGTCGTAATCTGCAATTTTGAATAAGTGCACCCAAAGTTTATCGCGGTAGTCTTCGACGCTCTTGTTTTGCGGCACCATTTGATTCATCAAGTTGATGATGCTCTCTGCCATTCGCTGACGTTTTTCAGCGTCTTCCACCTTTTTGGTGTAATCGATCATTTTCTGAATATGTCTGCCATATTCAGGGATAATCAGATTCTCTCTTTGAGAATTATATTCGAAATCTGCCATGTTTAATTTTCCAATAATTTCGTGTGGGTAACGTTTAGCTTGGCACCAAACTTAGAATGTGATGGGCCATAGATGATCGACCTACTGGCTTCAGACACAGGCCGCAAGGTAGTCAAAATCATACGATTGGTCGCCTCGCCAGCCAAAACACGTTGTAAATGCTGCGGTATATTGAGGGTATAGTGGTACATACCATCATCGGCATCAAACCTTACAGCGCCATCAAAAAAGCGAATTTCATTGCCAAGAAAGACATCGGCCAGATCTTTGACCAGCTCCAAGGTGCCATCATCCTTCACTTCCGAAAGCGACAGTTGGCTAATCGGTGCAAAAATGGTGGTATCCGTCGGATCAAAAACCGCCACTGTCAAATCCAATCTTGCACTATTGATTGTCGATCCTTCCAGTGCACTCAAGTCAGTCAATAGAAATTCTGCCGAAGGGCCGCCGATCGACTGCACAAACAGTAGCGAGTCATTTTCACTCCCATCAGTAAGAAACTGCTCTACCAAACTCCCCGTGATATCATGCTCAAAATAGCTGTGTATCACGCTTAGCGAGCTTGTGGTCATATTGTATTGACCCATTGTATCATTTACAGTAAAATATACATTGAGTCGAGGTCCGTTAATCTGATCAAGCAACGTAAAATTGATCATGCCACCCGTCTCCTCGGTAGGTGATAGGCGAAGCCCGAAAAATGTCTCCTGAAAGGTGATATTGCTATCAAAGATTGAGTCTGCATATGAGATAAACTCATTGCCAAATTCATCACTTAGTCTCACTCGCATCTGAGGTCCATATAGATTCGTTACTACCTCCAGATTCCGCGGTTCTAGGACTCGAGTTGTATCCGTGTTCGTCAGCACATCCTCGCCGAGGCCCAATGGCTCTGGCTCAACGGCAAATTGCCGATCGGAAAAATAATCTTCGGTGCGAAACATCTGTTCGGAGATCCTTGACACCTCCAGGTCCTGAGGCACATCAACCTTCCCATAACCAACGGTGACTGTATCAAAATTGACAGAGAGCACCAAGGAATCTAAAATTGCTGAGGTAAAATCAGGAATAGCTGCCAGATTGAACTGCCAGTAGAGCTCAGATCTCGACTTTCCAAAAGCAGGATCATCGAGTGTGCCCACGCAATGAGACAGGCGTCGAATCGTCTCGCTCCAGGTGAAGACACTGTCGCCCCTTATGGTATGGGCTGTCATCGGAATTTCATCAAACTTAATGGGAAGGGCCGATTCTTCTTCAAGAAATGCACCAAAGTCGCTGGCCTTGTTGCATGCCAAGCCAACCAACATCATGGCAAGAAAGCCAATCATCAATAACCTTGCGATCATTCAGTAATGCTTGTAAAATCTGTGATTACTTCTCAGGACTCCAGAAGTTCTCTGTAAAACTCCAGATAAGCTGGCAGATAGTTTTCTTCATCCTGAAAATTTAAGGTTGGTTTGTCAAATGCTTCGAGCTCTTTCTTAACGGTATCATCCAAGCTATCGCTGCCCAAGATGAGTGCATCTGAGTATTCACTCGCTCCTTGGTGCAGAGTGATCCCCTTATCATTTTGGTACGACTTCAGATCGTCTGGCTCGAGATTATTGATTGATGCCTTTTGAGAAAAACGCTCTGAGAGCTCTTTTTCCATCGTCTCCTCGTACACCGAATAAACAACCTTTGAATTCTGGAAAATAGGTTCGTTTTGATAAGCCTTCTTCAGATAGAGCGGCAAAAGACTTGTCATCCAACCATGACAATGGATCAAATCGGGAGCCCAGCCAAATTTCTTCACTGTTTCGAGCACACCCTTGCAGAAGAAAATCATACGATCTGCGTTGTCTTCAAACGGCTTGCCTTTGGCATCCTCAAACACCTGCTTGCGTTTGAAAAACTCCTCATTGTCAAGGAAGTAAACCTGCATGCGTGTGCCGGGCAAAGAAGCAACCTTAATGATCAAGGGATAATCATCCTCATCGACGATGATGTTCATGCCAGATAGCCGTACCACTTCGTGCAAGCGATGTCTGCGCTCATTGATCACCCCAAATCTGGGCATCAGAACGCGTATCTCCATGCCGTGCTCCTGCACATACTGCGGGAGTTTTCGTGCTATTGCCGAGATGGCCGATAGAGTAGTGTAGGGCTCCATTTCTTGAGTCACGATCAATACGCGTTTTTTACTCATTTTCTCAGCTTATGATTTGTGATAGTGAATTTCAAAAGGAACGCGAAGATAGGGAAAAGCTGCTTATTTTCAGCATGTTATGGGCGATTGTGTGTCTGGGTCAAGTCGCCACTGCCTGCATTATGAACGCACAAATGATTGCCCCGTAAGTGCCCAATGCATATCCAAGCACGGCCATCAACACACCAACTGGTGCCAGAGCCGGACTAAAGGCACTTGCCACCACGGGCGCAGAGGCAGCTCCACCTACGTTGGCCTGACTGCCAACAGCGACAAAAAAGAAGGGAGCCTTGATCAATTTGGCCACTATCAGTAGGATAAGTACATGGATCAACATCCAAATCAAGCCGATGGCGAAAAGCCCGAGATTATCAAAAATGGTTGATACATCCATTTTCATCCCGATAGTTGCCACCAGAAAAAAAATACCAATGGTGCCCCATTTAGAGGCTCCCACTCCCTCCAGACTACGAGCTTTGGTAAAGGACAAGCCCAAACCAAGCGTAGTAGCTACCACCACTAGCCAGAAGAATCCCGACATAAGAGAGTCAAGTCGCATCTGCTGCAGGGTCTCTTTGAAACCCGCCATGAACGGTGTCATAAAATCGGCCACCCAATGCGCAAGCGCAGTTCCACCAAAGGCTACTCCCAGTAGCATGAATAAGTCGGTGGTAGTGGGTACTCGCTCTACACTAAGGCGATAGTCTTCCACTCGTCTCTTTAGCTCCTCGATCGCCGAAGTATCTGCCTTAAACCAGCGATCTACCTTTGCTCCGATATTGGCTCCATAAAGCAGAAAAGCCATCCAGATATTGGCAACAAGCACATCGACGATCACCATGGTCCCAAAGATCTTATCGCTGACTTCAAAAATCTCTTTCATGGCCGTCTGGTTGGCACCCCCTCCAATCCAGCTGCCGGCCACCGTCGATAGCCCGCGCCACAGCTCATCGGGATCGGCCTGGATCACTTCAGGCGCAAAATTGAGAATGAGAAAGAGTGCAATCGGCCCACCGAGAATGATCCCCAGTGTGGCAGCAAAAAACATGATTAGGGCCTTCGATCCGAGATTGAGGATCCCTTTAAAGTCAATGCTGATGCAGAGCAAAATGATGCTCGCAGGCAGGAAGTACCGCGAAGCCACAAAGTAAAGATTGGAGACATCGCCCGAAATCAAATTGAGCGGCCAGCGCAATAAAGCCGGAAGAAAATAGCACAAAAGGATGGCTGGAACGTAGGTGTAGAACTTCTTCCAAAAGCCCGTCTTGATGCCCGACGTGTGAAAAACCAGCGCAAGCACCACGAGCAGAATACCTGTGACAATTGCATCATTGGTAAAGAATGGTTGCACCGTAGACTCCATGGCAACAAGTTAATGGGAAAAATCGACTCCAGATTAGCGATCGGCTCACCCGACGTGCCTATCTTGCAACTAGCAAAATTTTGTAGGTATGGCTGGCAAGAAAGAAATCCTCAGGAAAATCCGCATTCTCATTACACAGAAATTTGATTCTCCCGAAGATGCATTTCAGTTTTTTGATAAAAAGGGAAGTGGATCGCTGGGTCGTAGTGAGCTACGCGAACTCATAAAAGATGCGCAGGTAAATCGTTTCATTTCCGGCATGGTCGCCGACAAAATGATCGATGGACTGGATGGCGATGGTGATCGACGTCTCAACTGGAATGAATTTAAACGGGCTACAAAAGATCTGCTGGCGGTGACTTCAGAGCAAGTTGGTGGAGACACAAACCTGAGTTAGCAAATTCAGGTCTTCACGGTTTCAATTTCGCGGGGCTCCCCTGCTCATAAAGGATCAAATACTCCAAAAGAATACTGAGATTGTGACCCTCACTATAGTGCTTGTACTCCAATAGATTCAGCCAGTCCAGCGGCTTGCGAATGATGTTGGGAAAGTAGCTCGGAGCATTGCCATGGAAAAATGAAAACTCGGAAGATCTGATCGACTCGATCGTAAAAGCTTCCTCGCCCAGTGTCGACTCCACTCCCAATTTTGCCAATGTCAGTCGCAAGATGCATCGCTCCAGCACATCTTCACTTTTATCCATTAGCTGTTTGCCTTGGGCTACCAAATCCGCTTTCGTATCTCTTAAGAACGCAGGGTCATGCCGGTCGATCACGCGAGCCAGATGATACAAAATCAGCGATGATTGAGGATAGTAGGGTGACATTGCCTTTGGCTTGCGCAGATGATCTTTGCGCTCCAGCATCTCAGCGATCAGGTGTATCGCTGCCGAATCAGCGCTGGTGAGTGGTAAATCGTAGTGGTACACAAAGTCCAGGACATTGAGCAAAACCGAGACATCAAAAACCACCGGAAATCGCTTGCCATACCAGGTAGAGTACGTTTGAAATTTTCGATAGGCTCTGGGTGCTCCCCGTACACGCTTGCCCGGCCGATTGGTATAACCTTGCATCACTGCATGGGCGCTATCTGCTTGCGTTTTTGATGCTTTGGAAACCAGCAAGGCCAAAACAGTATCATCCAAATCGTCGGGCAGTTTTCTCTTTTCCTTGGTCGACCCATTGTAATGAAAGACGAAGGTCGAATCAGTCGGCCAGAAATTGTAAGTCAGTCTGCCACTTGCATTCTGGTAGGATGGCAATCGCTGTATCACAGCTGTCACTACCTCATCAATGGCAGATTGGTCATCAGAACTAAAAAATGCGCGATTCTCTTGCAAGGTGCGGGCAATCAAGACGGGGTAAAACATATTGGCATCCCGACGGGTCTTTTTTCGTTTTCGTTTTCCAGAAAAGTACGAGGGGAAAAATCCTTCTGGGCATTTCTGCTCATTTAGTGCACATTGCTCTGTGATCAACTCACGAAGAATTTCCTCAGGCGTTGGGCTCTGTGCTGTGAGATCAATCAAGGATACCGAACTTGAAAGGAGACAGATAAGCAGCAGGGAGCTACTCTTCAATTCTAACTTATATTGTGACAGTCTACCCAAACATGCAAGGTACAAAGGCTAGCACTGAAACGTTCTGTATAAGATGAATCACCATTTTAGAATTTCTCTTGCTGCGCTATTCGTCTTCCTACTCACTTTTGTGGGGTGTAAGAAAGAAGAAACACCCGAACCGGAAACACCCCAGACAGAAGACTTTTGGGAAGAAGCTGGATCCACACTTGGGTTAAATGTAGATAGCCTTCAGCTTGCCAGCAATCTTGCCGAGCAAAGTCCCAGCTTTTATGCCCTTTTGGTGATACGACACGACAGCATCGCTTTGGAAAGGTACTATCGCGGCAAAAACGCTGCGAGCCTCTTTCACCTGCGTTCCATCACCAAGAATTTTACTTCTGCGCTGACCGGGATTGCGATCGAGGAAGGCCTCATTGGAAATCTGGATGATCAATTGCGTACCTACCTGCCAGATGCCAACAACGGAGACAAAGAAAACATCACCATCAGACACTTACTTAATATGACTTCGGGGCTTACCTGGCACGAAGAAGACGAAGTACTTCCACTCCTCAATCAGCAAATAGCCAACCCCGTGCAGACCATACTAGCTCGGCCACTTGCGACTGCGCCAGGAGAAGAATTTAATTACAACAGCGTTCTACCGCACATGGTAAGTCACATCCTTGCAAAAAAGACGGGCAAACCGTTCGAGAATTATGCCGAAGAAAAACTGTTCGATCCGCTGGGCATTGCCAAATTCGACTGGACCCGAGATCCCAATGGCGAGGTTTGGGGAGGGTTTGGTCTGCAGCTTACTGCACGCGATCTGGCCCGGCTTGGCAAACTCTACCTGGATGGTGGCCAATGGGATGGCGTGCAACTGGTGCCAGCAGAATGGGTGCAGGAGTCGGGATCATCTCAAATATCATTTGGAACATCTAACAATGGATACAGCCTGCAGTGGTGGACCTCTGAAAACTTTGGCACCATCTACTATGGTCAGGGGTATGGTGGTCAAGCCCTCATGATCTTGCCCGAGCAAGATATGATAGTCGTGGCGTGCCAAGCGCATTTTGTACCCCAATTCCAACACCTCTCGCAGTGGCGTAATTTTGCAGATCATATTTTTCCCGTCATTTTTAGAGCGATTGAATGAGTGTCTTTTGACCTTTTTAGCAACTTTTTCCCGTCTCTTTGATGTTGACATTACAACAATCGAGATTTCTTGACTTCGCAAAAAGCACAAAGCCATCTCAATGAGCTGGGAGCATCTGGTACACCTTTTCTCGCCATCATTGATTTTGAAATGGAACAACCATTGGTTTTTCCCCTCAGTCGAATACCCGCAGATATTCACTTTCAAATCGGCGGTCTCCCAAAGGGTACAGCGCTAGACTCTGAAGATCTTGCTCCAGCTCCGTTCGATAAGAATGCAATCAAGATGGAGCAGTATGCGATTGAGTATGGCAAAGTGCAGGAATCGATTCAGAATGGAGACACTTATTTACTCAACCTCACCAACAAATGCAAAATTTCCACTTCCTTTTCGCTCAAGCAAATCTACCATGCGAGCAAGGCTAAATACAAACTGCTCTACAAAGATCAATTTGTCGTTTTTTCCCCTGAGTGTTTTGTCAAAATGGAAAATGGCATCATTTCTTCTTACCCGATGAAGGGCACCATCGACGCGAGCATTCCCAATGCAGAAAACATCCTTTTATCCGATGCGAAAGAAAAGGCAGAACATGCCACCATTGTCGATCTCATCCGAAATGATCTGAGTCGTGTTTCTGACAACGTGCATGTAAAACGGTATCGCTATTTGGACTACCTGGCGACAAACGACAAAAATATATACCAAATGAGTTCTGAAGTCCAGGGAATTTTACCGGATAATTATCGCGATCACCTAGGTGACATTCTCTTCTCTTTACTTCCAGCAGGGAGTATTTCCGGAGCCCCAAAAAATAAGACGATCGAAATAATTAAAAATACAGAAGCACAGAAACGAGGATATTATACGGGTGTCATGGTGCATTTTGATGGGGCCAATTTAGACTCGGGAGTACTGATCCGATTTATTGAGAAAGATGGAGATCATTTATTTTTTCGCAGTGGCGGTGGTATCACTTACCAAAGCAGCATGGAGCGAGAATATCAAGAATTAATGGATAAAATTTATGTACCGGTTGCTTGAGAGCATCTCCCTCAAAGACGGTGTCTTAGAAAATATCGAATATCACCAAAGGCGTTTGGAACGAAGCCGAGCACACTTTGGGTACGTGGGTACTTTTGATTGGGCACCCGTCTATGCACTGGCCGTTTTGCATCCGCTGGGTTGGTTTAAAATTCGCTTCGAATATGCTCAGCAAATCGAAGAACTTACGTGCACGCCATATCTGCCAAAGGCCATTAAGACACTCAAAATTATTCACGCAGATCAGATCGACTATTCATTTAAATACGCCGATCGGACCAAACTAAATGACCTATACTCTCAGCGTGGTGAAGCCGATGATGTGTTGATTTGTCGCAATGGACTCGTAACCGATACGTCTTACTGCAATGTGGCTTTTTTGCGTTCCGATATATGGATTACGCCACGTACTCCACTCCTAGCGGGCACGAAACGCGAACAGCTACTTGCTAAGGGGGTGCTAATTGAAGAAGATATTGATCTGGGAAAATTAGCATGCTTTTCTCAGATCGCATTTATCAATGCGTTTCTTGATATCGAAGCGGTTGATTTAATTCTGGTGCCGGCAGTTGAGTGATGAAACCTTGAAGACAATTTCGAGGTATTTTACTATTTTCAAAAATAAAAACAAATAATTTACAACGAAAAGTCTCACTGTATGTCGATCCTCAGAAGGATAAGGAAGTAATCACCAAGACAATTCTCCTCCCCATAAATGGGGAGTTTAATAAATACCCATTTTAAGGATAGTGCGACCGCCAATATTGGCCTAATTTCGTTGTCAATTGCCGCCTACACATCAATTACCTTCAGTCATGCAATCATCACTTTGCTATTTTAACCCTATGGCCGCGCGCACTAAGATTGCTCTTGTGGATGACCATTTAATTTTGGTTGATGGCCTCGAAGCCCTTCTGATTATTTCCGGAGGCTATGAGGTTGTTGCAAAAAGCGGATCTGGTGAATTGTTTCTGCAAGGTGATCAATGGAAAGGAGTCGATGTGCTTGTCATGGACATTAATATGAAAGGCCGTGATGGCATTCAGATTTTACGTGAACTCAAAACTCGCGGGTTTCAAGGCAAGTGCATCTTCCTTTCCTCTTACGATGATTTGCGGTTGGTCAACGAATCGATCGAGGTCGGGGCAGATGGGTACATCACTAAAGGCAATGCCAATGAATGTTTGGAAAAAGCCATCGCTGTGGTTTTGAAGGGAGAGCGATACTACAGTCCCGACATTAGATCACGCATCATCCGTGCTTTTGCCAAAACAGACGATGCCTCTGCTGAAGCTGCTCATCAACAATCCTTAATTCGACAACTCACCGAACGAGAACTCGAAGTGCTGAGGTTAATTGGCCAGCAATATACGAGCGACGAAATCTCCAAAAAACTCTACATCGCCCGCAGTACTGTAGATACCTACCGCAAAAATCTGATCGCCAAACTGAAGGTGAGAAACGCGGTAGGTCTGGGCTTGTTTGCCGAGCGGAATGGCTTGCTGTAAGACCTCGCTCCTACACTTCAGCTATCTGACGGATCTGAGATCCACGTTTCTCGTGCCAGGAAGAATCTGCTGATGGAGCGATTTATGCGGTTGTAGTTTGTCAAGTCAGAGATTTGGAATCTCACTGATTTATAGAAACCATTTCTATAGCTCATATTTATCCATATTATGAGCTATAGAATGCCGATATTTGCCTTCATGAAGTGGAATTGGCAACACATGGATTGGCCGAATTTCGTCTACGACGCGACAGCACTTTCTATCTACGAAAGCCAGTTCATGCACAAAGCTGGAATGATGCTTGGCAGTTTCAAGCACATTACTAACGATGATCAAGCAGGCTTACGGGTTGAGCTCATGAGTGACGAGGCATACAAAACCTCAGAGATTGAGGGTGAGATTCTCGATCGAGATTCGTTGCAGTCTTCGATCAGAAGGCATTTTGGTCTGCAAACGGATCACAGGCAGATCGCCCCTGCAGAGCAGGGCATTGCTGAAATGTTGTTTGATCTCTACAAAACATACGATGCTCCACTCAGACACAAACAGCTGTTCACCTGGCATACCATGCTAACCAATGGTCGCCGTGATTTGCAGGACATGGGCCGATATCGCACCCACGAAGAACCGATGCAAATTGTTTCCGGATCTCTCCAAAGGCCCCTTGTTCATTTTGAGGCACCACCGTCAAAAATCGTGACGGAAGAAATGACGAAGTTCATTATTTGGTTTAATGAGTCGGGTGCATCCAACATGCCTCCACTGTTGCGCTCCGGAATCGCTCATCTTTTCTTTGAAAGCATCCATCCATTTGAAGATGGAAATGGACGCATCGGCCGTGCTATATCTGAAAAAGCCTTGTCACAAGGTCTGCGCCAGCCCACTCTTATTGCCCTGGCACAAGCGATTGAGGGCTCCCGCAAAGAGTACTACTCATCCCTGCAAAGAGCTACTAGCGGCTTGGAGATCCAAGACTGGCTCAAATATTATTGCCAAACTGTGCTGCGTGCTCAAGACTTGACCCAAAGCATGATTGACTTCCTAATCGAGAAAACTGAGTTTTATGTCCGTTTCTCTGATAAACTTAATCCGCGGCAATCTAAAGTTGTGGCCCGCATTTTTGACAAAGGCATTGAGGGTTTTGCCGGTGGTTTAAGTGCGAAGAATTACATCTCAATCTCAGGGGCAAGCCGGGCGACTGCAACCCGAGATTTACAAGACCTTGTTGAGATGGGTGCGTTGAGGAAAGTCGGTGAGCGAAGATATACGCGTTATTATCTCAATATTGAACATTCGAGTACGGGGGGTTAGAGAGTCTTTATAGCGTGAGCCACGGAATACAGACCGAAATTACTAATACAAGAAAATCAGATCAAGAAGAACTTAGCCTTTCCTGTTGGGGACAGTTCGCTTAAATTATCCTGCCAATGCAATAAAGGCACTAGCGCTGGGTTATAAATCTTGTAGCAAATACTTTACCCCTATGCCACTTTCCAATGCTAAAGCAAACAAGCGTTTCGCAGGTATAATACTTTTTCTTTCTCTTATCAGTCTTGATGCCGTTGCTCAGACTGAGAAGTCGAGCAGTTGGATACTGGGACTGAGAACCGCAGCAGCCATATCAATGAATACAGCTCAAGCTGAGGGGTATCTAGGTCAACGCGAAGTGGCTTCGCCTGATCTAGAATTTGGCTTTAATGTTGAACGCACAATAGATCGGGCGGGAGTTTTCTCAGTCGGGATCGAAGTAGGAAATACTACACTTTCATTTAAACATCAATTTTCTGCAATTCTTGAGCAGCAATACCTAGAGTGGACATATATTCACCGTCTCCCAAGGGCATACTATGGTCGTCTGCTGTTAAAGTTTAATGCACTGAGATCTCCGAATTGGAAACTAAGTTCTGCCTTTTTTGTGGGTATGATGTCTTTGTCAACTCATGGTCAATTTGATCCCAGTTCGTTTTGGAGCACTGCTCCAAGCAGTGCTGGATACACTCTGCAACTTAGTAGCGCAAGCTTAGGTTACGGCCTAAACAATGTCAATGTGGGATCATTGATCTCAGCATCTCGAATGATTGGAGAAAATTGGTTGTTAAGCTTGGATATAGGGATGCAATATGGCTTTCAACCTGTTCTGCAAGCCCAAAGGATTATAGCAGATGTGTTGAACCCTCGGGGAGATACGTTATCGGAAGCAAATTCAACCATAGTCACAAAGGGAGATCGTTTCATTTTCGGTCTGGGACTTGGTTATCGGATAAATTGAGAAAAGCCTTATGACAAGATCTGTGCAGACCCACTCCTATTGTCCCGGCACAGGCGATTGAGGGTCCCTCCAAGATTACAGCTCATTTCTGCAAAGAGCTACTAGCGGCTTGGATATGCAAGACTGGCCCGATACATAAGGCCAGACAGTACTAGTGGGCAAGACTTAAGCCCAAGCAATCAAAGATTTGAGTCTCATCCCGACGCTGCCGGTCGGGATCAATTCGAACCAGCCAAATCATAGATTTGGGGTCTCATTGAGTAGCGTGGGGGAGACTTGAACTCCCGACCTCAGGATTATGAATCCTGCGCTCTAACCAGCTGAGCTACCACGCCAATCGAGTGTGGGTGTGAAGTGTGGCCTGCCTGAAAGCAGTCAAGTGTGGGTGCGAGGACGAGTGGGTGTATTGAGTGTGGGTGTGAGCCTGCCTGCTGATAGGCAGGGACGGGTGTGGGTGTG
>Ga0114956_1001403_pt1 | contig 18893 bp, 16 predicted proteins | sample MaitaG_FD_87304 | JGI IMG/M metagenome (GOLD analysis project Ga0114956, IMG submission 87304) | Marine algal microbial communities from Maine, USA - Maine_Asex2 metaG | ecosystem: Host-associated > Algae > Red algae > Unclassified | place: Maine, USA | collected 2015-01-05 | reverse complement strand
TTATCGACAAAAGCATCGACGACCTTCATACCTTCACGTTGGAAGATGATCAGGAAAACACACAGCGACTCGAGTTGAGCGACATTGAATCCGTAGTCAACATGAAATCCGAGCGTGATGGGTCATTACCATTGGACGAAAAATACCGCCAATCGAATGCAGCCAATGACAATAAAAGCACGTCAGTACCGACTGACGCCGACAACCTGGACTTGTCGGAAACTGAAGAGCTTTTCGCAGAAATTCGACAGCAAAATTCGACTGTAGAATTGCCAAACGAAGATGAACTCCGACAAGCTAAGGCCGAAGCTACTATCGACGAGCTCGATCTGGATACTCAACTGATTCAGGAAGAACGCAAAAGCTCAGGCGATACGAATCAGCACAAAACCTCAAGCGAGATCATTGAAGAAGCAGAAGTAATAGAAGAAGCTGAGGTCGTGGAAATTGATGATGCATCGTTGGAGTTTGGCAACGATCTAACGGGCGCCTATGCACATCCGGTTTCAGCACTTCCCGGTCTGAATGCGACGCGTGAAACGCATGAGCCGACCCAATCTACGCCGGTGCCAAAGACACTTGACGACGCTATCATTGCAGCTAAAGCGACGGCGGTATCACTACAAGCCCAAGTGTCAAACCTGGAAGAAAGCATTGTCGAACTCGACGACCTGCGCGACTCAACAATTGACGCCTCAATTGATGCCGCAAATTTTAATGTTGAGCAAAAAGAAATGCAGCTAAAGCAAAAAGATGCTTTGCTGCGTTCGGAAGATGAAGCTCGGCATGCGGCTGAATCTGTCATCGCAGCGCAAAGTGCTCTGATTGATCGAGCTAAGCGACAACAAGAAGTGGTTAACAACCTGCTGCAGGATGAGCGCAGGCGTATGACGTTGTTACAAGTGGAAGTTGAACGCTCTCGTAAAATGGCCCGAACTGCGGCAAACCTTGCCCGTAAAGCAGCCGTTGCCCAGCAAGAGATCAGAAACATAGCCAATCGTGAGAAAAGTGCCCGGTTAAAGAGCCAGGAATCGACTCGGAAGGCTGTAACCATCGCGCGCAACGCAATCAGTGCGCTGGCTGCTGAAGAGCGCAAACACGGCATAACACGACACTAGGCGGTTATTGAGAATCATTCTCATTAAGGACACACCTGCCTCCCTGGCAGGTGTGAATTGATCGACTATTAGCACCAACATTGTGTTGGTTACCGCCTTTGCGCCAATTTCTGGCGGCGTACTTGCAGCCTGCGTCCTATGTAAAACACGGCAAATTAACCATTGGCAAGGAACATCCAGCCCAGTTTCACTGTCGTATAATCATATGTAACCCCTTCTATGAAAGGGAATTTAACCGGAGACTATCCAAAATGACTAACAAGAACCGTCGCAAATTTGTGGCAATCATGGGCGCCAGCACAGTTGCAATTCCCGTAAGTGCGTTGGTTAGTTCACTGCCAAGTTATGCGGACGATGCGCCAATGGTCGATGAGACATCAGCTGCGGCAATAAATTGGGAATACAAGGCCAAGAGCGACGTGGCAGACAGCATGTGCAGCAACTGCGCTTTGTATCAAGGTGAAGACGATTCCAAAAGCGGCGGTTGTCCGTTGTTCCCTGGTAGCCAGGTAGCGTCTGGTGCATGGTGCAAGGCCTACGCGCCCAAGCCTTCCTAGGCCAGCGTACCTGCACAAGTAACTAAGTTGTGATAAGCAGTCGATCGCGAAAGCGGTCGACTTTTTTTATGCATGCTATTGACGATCGGCTGCAGGCACACGTTGATTAGTGCGCCGGGTTCGCGCTTTGAGACTACTTTTTTTCCAACTGTTTTTCAGCCCTGTACTTTATTACCGGATGACCTTTTTCTATCCAGTCATACATGCCCTTAGTATGATTGTGAACACCCGTATACCCAAGCCGCTTGTCTAGCAGGCCAGCGATATTTTTGCTGCGATAGCCAGCCGCGCAAATCAGCACAACTGGCGTACCCTTCGGCGCAATCTCATCGAGCGCAGTCAGCCACTTGTCAGCATCATAGCGACCGTTCTTATCAAAAAACGTTAGCGTGTGGGCACCCTCTATGACACCGGTCTGTTGCCATTCATCAAGGCGACGCACATCAATAACAGCCACGCCTTTTTTAATCAGCTCCTGCAATTCCGCGTTGTCGACGTCGGTAATATCAGCACACAATACAGACGATGCGCACAGCAGGATTAGTGTCAGGGCGTATTTAACAGAGGTGATCATGACTTGCTTTTGCTGTCATCGTCAGCAACCGGCGTGACATCAATTCCCATGGCACTGGCGCGAGTCTCCCACTGCTTTCTCGCCTTGGCCTGCATGTTTACTGTGCTGTCTGATTCGTCCACAATTTCCAGGCCTAGCAGTGTTTCCAATACATCTTCCATGGTCACTATGCCAGCCATACCACCAAACTCATCGACCACCAACGCAATGTGTTCACGCTTTTCAGTGAATTCGTTGAACAGCTGTGTGATGGGATCGTGTTGCTGGACAACAGTAATGTCTCGACGCAACTCAGCGAGTGTCGTGTTGACGTGACTAGCACCAGCAGTAGATTCGAGCTGATTGACCAGACTGGTCAACAATTGATCTTTGAGCACATAACCGCTGACTTTATCGAGTGAACCTGAATACAACGGTATTCTCGAAAAACGCAAATCTGGATGTGCTTTGTGGAAATCGTGCACAGTGGTTTTTTCATCCGATGCAACCACGACGGTTCGTGGCGTCATAACATCTTTAGTCAGGATGGTATCGAAGCGGAGAAAACTGCGAAGCAAATTCGATTCGCCCTCATCAAACACACCCTGCTTGCCACCCAGCTCGGCCATGGCAGTGAAGTCTGCTCGGCTGAGCACACTGGCATCTTTGTCTTTTTTCAGTGCTTTGGTGATAATTTGACTCAGAAACACCAGTGGCGCCAGAACTTTCATGATGAGCTTTAGTGACTTGACAGTAAACGGCGCAAGTTCACGCCAGTAGTTGGCACCGATAGTCTTGGGGATAATTTCCGATAGCAGTAATATCGCCAGGGTCATGACCACCGGAACAATGGCAGTGGAGATAATCGATGCTCCCCAAATTGAACTCGCCTGAGCCCCGACACCTATCGCACCCGCCGTGTGAGCAATCGTGTTTAGTGTCAGAATGGCAGCCAGTGGACGATCAATGTTGGCTTTAAATTTCTGGATTGTTAACCCCAGCTCGCCGCCCTCTTGCTGTTTGATAGCAGCATAGGATGGTGTGATGCTCAATAGCACCGCTTCCCATATCGAGCACAAAAACGAAAAAATGATCGACACCAGAAAGAAAATTATCAATAACGTGTACATAAACTATTCACTCAATTCCAGCTACTCTTATAGCGGTTTTTCAAAATCGATGTTAGCCCATCTATACCAACGCAACACTCTATGACACCTGACAGACAAGATTTCTGGTTCCTGCCACTCGGTGGTTGCGGCGAAATCGGCATGAACATGAACCTGTATGGTCACGATGATCAATGGCTCATGGTTGACTGCGGAGTCACTTTCCGTGATCCCGATGGTACCAACAATAGTGGTTACCACGTGCAAATGGCAGACCCGAACTTCATTAGCTCGCAGGCGGAGCTATTACAAGGACTGCTGCTCACGCACGCACACGAGGATCATATCGGCGCTGTTCCCCACCTGTGGCCGCAGCTCAAATGCCCCGTTTATGCAACAACATTCACCGCTGAGATGCTCCGCCGCAAGCTGGTTGAGTACAATTTGGTGGATAAAGTTCCCATTCACATTGTGACACCCGGGGAGCGATTTAACATAGGCGTATTCGATATTGAGTGGGTCAGGCACACCCATTCCATTCCAGACCCATGTGGCCTGGTTATCCGAACCGCCGCTGGCAGCGCTTTCCACACCGCGGACTGGAAACTCGACCCCAAACCGCAAGTTGGCCATAACTTCAGTACCAAACATTATCAAGACATTGGCGAAACGGGCATAAACGCCATGATCTGCGATTCCACCTGCGCTGACCAGTCCGGTCATTCCCTGTCTGAGGGCGATCTGTACGACGGATTGTTCGAACAAGTAGCAGCGGCCAACGGGCGCGTCATCGTGGCCTGCTTTGGCAGCAATATCGCCCGCCTCAATACACTGGCCAGAATTGCTCTGGCCACCAATCGCCATCTCGGACTGCTTGGCCGCTCTTTGGTCAACACGGTGTCTGCAGCGAGAACTGTCGGGTTGTGGGAACATAAAGAGACTCTGGTCGATACGGAGCATCTTGGCTATCTGCCCAGAGATACCGTGTTGTTAGTGGCCACGGGTAGTCAGGGAGAACCCCGTACTGCTTTAAATCGATTGAGTTACGGGCGTTTCACGCACATGTCACTGGATGCTGGTGATACCGTTATTTTTAGTGCGCGCGCCATTCCCGGCAACGAGGCTGGCATTGAGCAGATGAACGATCGTTTACGCGGGCTTGGTGTGCGTATTGTTACTCCAGACATGACCGGCAAGCCGATTCATGCGTCTGGGCATCCATCCGCAGAGGAGCTGTCATTGCTCTATGGGTGGATTAAACCCGATCTGCTGATCCCGGTTCACGGTGAACCGCATCACATGCAAGCGCAAAGCGAATTAGCAAAAAATGACGGGGTTAAGACGCAATTGTGTGGCAAGAACGGGGACTTGTTTCGCATTGCACCTGGCACCTCAATTCAACGTGAGGCCATTGCTTGTAATAGACTGGGTGCGGGTCGTAAAGGGCTGCAGAGAATCAACTAGCCATTTTCTGCAGCCAACGATATCAGTGTTGAGTTGTTGCGGCTAAGCGAGTTCTCGAATTCGTTGCGCACTAATGGTTGATGGCACCGGAGTTGATCGCGCAGGAGCTGGCAGGGACTCCGCCTTTTTTGCGCGAATCTCGGTAACAGTCGAATCAACCAACTCCCCACGCCACAGAAGCTCATACCCTACGCGTCTGATCCGTCGCAAACACCAATCTTCAGAGCCGTCTCTGAGTTGCATCTTCTTTCGAACTCGACATGCAGCCGTGTCGATTCGGCGAGCATCCATCGTTGAAGGCAATGACCAAACCGAGGTCATTAGCTCGGAATTAACCACCACCCTGTGACGATTAGCAAACAGGTAGTAGGCAAACTCATATTCTTTGGGACTGAGGTTGATCAGTTTATCGTTTTTATAGACACTGCGGCGCTCGAGATTAAACTTAAACGGCGCAACGTCCAGAATTCGTTTTGCCTGAAGAGCATGCTGTCTAAGGGCTGCTTCGAGCCGAACCTGTAAAATTTCCGGTGATTCGGCAATATCGAAAAAATGGTGTGCTCCATCTTCAAGGGCCTGCACAATGGTTTGCTCTGCGGTGCAGTCGGAGAATACAACCACTCGCTGCCCACCAATGCACTCAGGCAAACCCGGGTATGGTACTGCAGGGGATCGTCGATGACATACGACCATTGCACTGTGTTTATCAGATTCAGAACTAAATGAATCGCCATTGTCGAACAAACCAGCGTTGTAACCAGCCTTCTGTAACAGCTGTGACATTAACCGTTTGTCGCTACCTTCTTTGGCGATAACAGCTACGCTGTCAGTGTTACTGGATTCCATCCAATTGCCCCGTGTTAGGTGTTAAGAGTTAGCGAGAGATTTTGCTAAGCAAGATCTCATTTCTCGTTAATATTTATTATTATATTTCCCGCAATCTGTCCGGCTTTCTCCAGATGCTATTACCGTACTAGTATTGACGATTTCCTGCGCGTTCAAGTGCGTACTTTATTAAGCATTGTCACAAGCGCGGCGATCAAAATGAACTCGTGCAACATATGAGCAATTCGGTATACCTATTTAACAATTCACGTCCGTTAAACGACCAGTGCTGTGTGATAGACAACCAGCGTTAATACCGATGAGTTCAATCAGTCAGTTGAGCTATCAAGGTGATTCAATGAAATAATCAACCCTTGACTCAGCCAACTATCTTAAAAGCTGCGCAAGTATACACAGCAGATACTTCAATAGAACAAACCGACACCGTGGTTTACAAACGTCTTTGTTTAGCGGAGTTTGGGATTTAAACGAATTAAAATCATTGTGGCATTCGATATTTTTTATGTTTTTAAATAACGTTTTTTCTACAACTTTTTTCAACAAGCAATGGTAAAAAGCAGTTTCGTACACTGTTTATTCGTTCACTTTTACAATGACTCTCTTCTTTGTTCGAATACAGGACGTTTCCAACTGCGTTATTTGTAACATATAGCCCGCGGCAAACACAATACGACGACTCGGTAATAGTGCCGAGCTTGGGCACCGTTCGCAGCGCTTCTGTTAAGGATCTGAAAATTCAGTGCGGAGAATTACTTTCAAACCACGTGCGACCATTTGCAGATAAGATCTACATACGCGACATTTGTCTATCTGTCTAAGACTCTCGGGAATTTAATATTCTCATCGGTCTGTCAGTGTGTATAACATACCGAAGTAGTAAATTTCGTCCTAGCTCAGTGCTTGATCTAAGTCGCACCACAAATCTTCAATATCTTCAATACCCACAGCAAGGCGTAAAAGATTCTCTGGAACTGCTGTTTCGGGCGGCTCTACGCTGTGTCTGTGCTCAATTAACGTTTCAACTCCACCAAGTGATGTGGCGCTGACAATCAAATTCAATCGACTGGCAACAGCGAGGGCATCGTCAGCCCCACCGTCTACCGTGAAAGACATCAGCGACCCGTATCCACCGGTCATTTGCTGTGATGCAACTGCGTGACCCGGATGCGATTCCAAACCTGGATACAAAACCTGACTCACATTGGCACGGCCATTGAGTCGCTGAGCAAGTTCCATTGCATTGTTAGAGGCGCGTTCTGCTCGCAAGCTGAGAGTACGCATTCCTCGCAGTAACAACCATGCGTCAAATGGCCCCGGTACCGCACCTGCACCATGCCGCTCAGTGACTATTTTTTCCCAGAGTTCATCCGTCTCTTTCGTCACAATGGCACCAGCGAGCACATCACTATGTCCATTCAGTGTTTTAGTTGCTGAATGGACAACCAGATCTGCACCGAGAAGCAGAGGCTGAGAAAATATCGGTGTTGGTGTGGTGTTATCCACAACCAGAGTTGCGTTTACTTTGTGAGCGATTTCAACTGCACGCGCAATGTCGGTTACGTGCATCATCGGGTTAGACGGTGTTTCAACCCAAACAAGATCGGTGCGCGCCGCCCCCTCCAGGGCATCCACAATGGACTCCGCATTTGACGTGTCGTAATAACTGATACGTATGTCAGTGCGTTCACAATACGTTCTGGTCCAGCTAAACACGCCCCAGTACATGGACTGCGGAAGGACTACATGCGAGCCGCTGCCCAGTGTATAAAAAATGCACGCGATTGCTGCCATACCCGACGCAAAAAGCAGTGCTGCCTCACCTTGTTCCAACTCTGCCAGCACACGTTCGGCCTGCACAAAACTCGGATTATCATCACGGCCGTACACGTTAGAATCGTTAATCGGGTTGTAACGATCATCACGTGCGTAAGTCGTTGATGTAATGATGGGCGGCGTAATGCCACCGGTTGTTGTATCGATGTAGTCGTCGGCTTTGGCGACAAGTGTGGCCTGCGCAAGTTTGTTTTGGGTGTATGAGTTCATGAACCAGTTGTGTTCTTGTAGGGTTGTTACTCGTTAGCAGAACGCTAACGACAAGATTTTAGCAAATCGGTCTAATAGCTGATCTATTCAGTTAAAGATATTCAGTTAAAGATATTCAGTTAAAGATATTCAGTTAAAAGATATTCAGTTAAAAGATATTCAGCTAAAAGACTTTTTCTCGCATTTGTGCAGACTCGTCAGAGAGTCTTTGACGTCCGTTATCATCGAATATTTGACTCGCACGATCAAGCGATTTTTGTGCATTTTTCATATGATCGTTAGAGGTGTAGAGCAATGCCAAAACACCGGTTTGCCGACGATGCATGGCACGCTGCGTCACCCCTCTCAGCGAATTCTGCGATTTTAGCCGAAATTGCCACGCACGCACCGGGTCACCTGCGCTGATAAAGTAGTTATAGAGTTGTTGGTAGTCACGCGCCTGTCCCATTTGCGTCACGCTATGTTCATATTCGACTTGCAAGGCCGTGCTTGATTGTTTCAATTGCAACACGCTTTGTTCATCGAGCCCGTCATTTATCAAGGACTCAAGCATGGCTTGCGCTTTCAATGGGCGACCAGAAGACGAATGTAGTTTAACGATTTCAATGCCAGCCTGCTGTGCTTCAAACATTTGCCCGTGCTTTGCATAGCCTTTGTACAAAGTTTGATAGGCAGCCGCTGCAGCACCGTAACGATTCAACGCCAGATTTTCATTAACCACCGTGTTCAACTCTTCCACGGCCTCGTGAAACCGTCCGCGCGACACTTTCCATCTGGCCAGCTGCATAGCATCATATGCATAGGCTGCACGCCGCGCTTGCGCGCGTCGCTTAAGATTCAACTCTCCTCTGAGTAACTCGACACTGGCAATGCCCATATCATCTTCGAGTTCTTCAAACACCGACAATGCCTCATCTAGATAGACTGATGCCGAGTCGATGTCCTGATCGCGCAGCGCATTAACGCCGAGCATTCTCATACTGTCAGCAAAGCCTGCATGATCTTCGTTAGCGACCGCATCGCTGGCTTGCAACAGTAAGTCATCACTGACTTGCCCCACATCAGCATCTGGCCATTGGGTGTTTAGTTTTTCTGCAAGCATGGTGAGAAAATTGGAGTTGGCAATTTCAATATCCAGTGACGCAACATGCGGTGCTTCATCGCTGTCTTGCAGTTGATCACTGCCGATGAACTTATTGCTGACCACCCACTCGGCAGCAACAATAACGGCGATGGTTGCCAATATGGCAAACCAGTATTCAGATGCTTTTCTGGGGGCAGTTTCGTCGCGCAGGCTGCGCTTGGCATCGGCAGCAGATGCCGATTTTTTTAATTGGTGTTGCTTGGTGCTCTTGCTTAAAACCATGGCAATGCGCTCCATTCCTGCTGTTAACAGTGTGAGCTGAGCAGAATGCTTAGTCAACCAGGGAATACGCCAGATCGCCGCTGCCAGTGCAATCTGGTTGTGCACAGAGCACAAAAATCGGGAAATAATGCAGGATTATGCGATATCTGTTTTGCCCGGAGACAAACCTGCGCTCCTCGCTGTTTCGAGGCTGTAGAAATTCAGTTTTTTCTGAAACTGACTATTAAGCCGACATCGTCGGAATGTTCATGCCCGCAAATGCGGTAGATGTTCACTTCTGCACAAGTCATATCGCTAATTCTTTTTTCAGCCGTTAACGAATCAAGCGTGGACGCAAAACCAAGACGAACGAAGTGCTCTTTATTAATAGACAATATGAACAACGCTGAGCGTTTGGCAATAGCGAGCAATCTGACCAGCGCGTCTGGACCTAAATGACCATGCGTGAATGTACCGCTGGATAAAACAGCGCCATAGTTGTTCATGACAGAATCTACAGACTGAGTTAAATCAACTGCGTACAGTTGCCGATAGCGTCGCTTGTTTTTCGCAATAGCAAGCATGGCTTCGGATATATCCAATCCATCGATAATCAAGTCTGGCAGTTCCAACGCATCGGCAAGCAACCCCGTGCCACAACCGACATCAGCCACTGGTGAGTCATCGCTGGTACTAAGCTCGCGATAACGTCTGGCGGTTGCTTGAGGCAATGCGTAACCAAGTCCTTCTGCAAAATCATTGTCGTAGGAATTAGCTAACTTATCGTAGTAGGCAATGTTGTCGTCTGGTGATTGCAGACGGTAGGCGTTTTCCAGCAGGTCTTTTCCCATATCTTGTTTAGACATATCGAGGCGATCTCGGCAGTTTTATAACTATCACTATAGCGCACCATTGTTGTGCAAAACACGCACCGTGCAGCCCCATTGCCGTGCACAAACCCTCTGTTGCAAACACCCACTTAACACTAAGCTCATGAATTAAAAGCATATTTTCACTTGGCACATAGGCTGCGAGTTGTACTGGCATAACCACAATACGGAAGACAAATCGATATGAAACTAGTTAGTGCTGTTATTAAGCCATTCAAACTCGACGAGGTTCGCGAAGCCTTGTCACAAATCGGCGTGCAAGGCATGACGGTCACCGAAGTAAAAGGCTTCGGCAGGCAAAAGGGCCACACCGAGCTCTATCGCGGAGCGGAGTATGTAGTGGACTTTATCCCCAAAACCAAGATCGATATAGGTGTTGACGACGCTCAACTCGAAGCCGTTATCGAAGCCATCACACACAGTGCAGGGACAGGAAAAATCGGCGACGGCAAAATTTTTGTGACCGAACTGGAGCGCGCGGTACGCATTCGCACCAGTGAGACCGGACCAACCGCACTTTAAATCAATTTAAAAAATATTAAGGCAGAAAAACTTATGGAACAGATAACTGAAATTAGCTACGCAATTGATACCTTTTATTTCCTGGTATGCGGAGCTTTGGTGATGTGGATGGCTGCAGGCTTTGCCATGCTCGAGGCAGGCATGGTTCGCGCCAAGAACACCGCCGAAATTCTAACCAAAAACATATCCTTGTTCGCCATCGCTTGCATTATGTATATGCTGGTTGGCTACAACCTGATGTATCCGGGTGACAACGTCATTAGTGCGTTTCTGCCTAGTTTGTCGTTCTTGCTACAGCCTGAAAATGCTGCTGATGCAATGACAGGAGATGATGCACCCTACTACGCAGCTCGATCAGACTTTTTCTTTCAGGTCGTGTTTGTCGCAACCGCCATGTCTATCGTGTCGGGTGCCGTGGCTGAACGCATGAAGTTGTGGTCTTTCCTATTGTTCGCCACCGTATTCACCTCCGTTATCTATCCGGTTCAGGGTTACTGGAAATGGGGTGGCGGATACCTGCAAGAGATTGGATTTCAGGATTTTGCCGGCTCTGGGGTGGTACACATGTGCGGTGCGGTTGCCGCATTCACAGGTGTAATACTGTTAGGAGCTCGTAAGGGAAAATATGGCGCTAACGGCTCCGTTCATCCAATTCCTGGCGCAAACATGCCGCTGGCAACGCTCGGTACCTTTGTGCTGTGGTTAGGTTGGTTCGGATTCAACGGCGGTTCGCAATTAAAATTGGCAAGCTTCGACGACGCCAATGCGGTTGCTGCGATATTCGTTAACACCAACATGGCTGCAGCAGGCGGTGTAGTTGCTGCTCTGCTGACCGTGCGCGTTTTGTGGGGCAAAGCTGATTTGACCATGGCATTGAACGGTGCATTAGCCGGACTCGTTGCCATTACTGCAGAACCGCTGGCACCAACTCCGCTGATCGCCACCTGCATCGGTGTTGTTGGCGGCATCCTGGTAGTCCTTTCTATCATTACGCTAGATAAACTGAAGATAGATGATCCTGTTGGAGCGATCTCGGTGCATGGTGTGGTCGGCATGCTTGGTGTCATGGTTGTGCCGTTTACCAACACCGATGCCAATTTCGGAACTCAATTAACCGGGCTTGCACTGATCTTCGGCTGGACCTTTATCACCAGTATTGTCTTATGGGGTCTTATTAAGTTGATCTTTGGTCTGCGTGTATCGGAAGAGGAAGAATATGAGGGTGTGGATATATCAGAATGTGGTATAGAAGCCTATCCCGAGTTCACCCGTAATAGCTAACGGCTTAAACAATTGGTATTCGCGGGTAGTGTATTACCTGCGAATACCAATAGAACTTTCAATTCACAAGCCTCAATTCCCACGAAGGCCAATCCAGCTACAGCACGCGAAAGATGACCCATCAACCATAAGAACATACGCAGTAGGCAGAAGAATGCGTGCGTCTTTTTTCTGTTTGTTTATCAATGGAAATACTCATGATGTTGTCGCAACTAAATTCTGCGCTTGCTTGCATTAATTTGTAGCCAAGTTTATCGGCAAAATAAATATTGTAATGGGCGAAGTCAATATTGTAATGAATGTCTAACCAATCACAGTTCATAATGATGTCGTCTGGCAATAGCAGCAGGTCTGAGTACTCTAGTGAGCTTTTTTCTAAGCTACATTTTTATTAACCTAAATGGGCTAACCAATAGTTGAATCAGTCTATACCTGATTCACTTAATTGCGTATCCCCGCTGTGGCGTGTCACAAAATTGGCATTGCAATGCAATTGTGCAATTGACCCGGCTAATTCGAAAGTGAACAATCTAATAAAAATAAATAGTCGTAACCAGTGCAAGAGATTTATAAAGATATGTATTTAGCACCTTTCCACTTTAAGCCGATACTTAGTTCGGCTGCTACGCTTGCATCAATTTACCTTTTGGCCATTTTCGGTTTGCATAGCACTGCTGCCGACGCGAACGTTGCCTCGCAAATAGAACTCATTCCGCCTCAATCCATCGTTGTAAGTAAGCCATTCGAGATTCAAATTAAAGCCAGTTTTAAAAATACGCCTCCTCGCCTGCGAATGCTGAATGCACCACAAGGCTCAAGCCTGGACGATCATCAGGATGGCACAGCAACATTCACGTGGACGCCAGATACAGATACACCCGATGAAACGGTCGTTATTTTTCAGGCATTAGATGTGGGTGCGTTGCAATCGGTCAACATCCAACGTGTCGTTTTTCGAACAGGTGGTTCGCCTGCCCCACAAAAAGCGATAGAAACAGTGCCAGCAGTAGCAGTTAAAACTGAACCTGTAGATAATGCAATTGATAACGACCAAAGACCGATAGCAGAGAACAATAATCAGGCTTCTATAGTCGAGGACAGTAAACCCACAGAGACAGAGATAGCCTTTAACGAGGAGCCGGCACCACCAAAAGTTATAGCCGTGAAAAACAATCCGGCACCGCCAAAAATTGCAACCGCTTCAATGCAGCCCGTAGTAGAGGCTGGAATGTTACCTGCCGGGCCGATGTTTTCGCAGCATTTCAAAGCCGGTATTTCATTTTTATTTATGCTTAGCTATATGGCCTTCTTCTTCATAGGAGAATCTGCTAATCCAATAAAGTTTAAAGGCATTTCTGATCTTCGCAAACGCTGGCAATTCGGGCGTGCTGCCGGAGTCGTGGTTTTTCTATCAGGGTTGTTATGTCTAATGATAAAGGAGTATTTATTTCTTGATTGGAGAACCACAGCATTGGCGTTCCTGATACTAATATTCGTTTTTATTATACCTTTTGCGTTTCAGTACCAAAGAGCGAAAGTCTGGAGCTGAGTCGAGTTGTCTCTAACGACACCGACGAAAATTAACTACTTTCGCCTGCCGTATCATTCAACACGTCCAAGACAAAATCATGAAATTCAGAAGGCCCGCACTTTATATCGACAATGATTGCAGGGTCTTTCAAAACCGGGAGAGCAACGGGAAATCCTCGATATATTTCCAAATCAGATGTTCTATCAAATGGCCCATCGCATAGTTCTAAACCGATATCAAGAAGCGCTTGAAATGTTGGCCTGCTAGTTCCATCGTCACCGTCAAAGCTAACTCGTAGTCGATAAGCACCATCATCTTCAAGTTCTGTAACTTCAGGCTCGAAAAATTCAGCAACTAACGGCTCGACGTTGCATCCAGTGATAGACAGAACCATTAATAAAGTTGCTAATCGAGTTAATTGTGCCATTAGGTTTTCCTTTTAGACCTGTAATTAGCGTGAGTGGCAACTTAACGCAAATCACGGTACCAATAAAGCAAAGCAAGGATTAACCCAACACTCTTCTACAACCAGAATTTCCCTGACCACCAACTCCGAAGTACTGATGTTATCCCCACCATTCTGTGATGCCATCAATACTTGCTGCTATTAATCATCTGTACTGTTAGTTGTATGGTTACTAATCATGGCCTGCAGGTCCTTCACGGCCCAATAATGCGACGCAGTATAAAAGTATCCTCTCGACTATCTGCGCGATCAGTCGCTAAACAGGCAAAGATAAAGAGCGCCATAAACCGGTGCAATTGAGGGGAATACCATGAAATACCGAACATTTAGCACACCCGCTTCGTACGATTCTCCGAAAGCAAAACTTGCTGGCAATAACAACACACCGGTCTCAACAATCATTGCTGTTGCTGCAATGCTGGTTATCACCACAGCATGTGACTCCGGTTCCACCAGTGGTAACTCGGTTCAAAATACGACACCAGAGCAAACGGTCTACGACAGTGTTTCATCGAGTCCAGCTGATGTAATGTCAGACTTTGTGCAGCGTAATGCCGTTGGTGTTCCAGCTACAACCAGTCCAAATACTCTGATAAACGGTAACTTTGAAAACGGAACAACAGGATGGACCAGCTGTAACAGTGGCGGTATCAGAACGGCTACTAACGCCTACGACGGAAACAATGCTTTAAAAGTAAATGGACAAAATTGCTTTTATCAATCCGTTCAGGCCACTCCGGGTGAAGAAATCGTTTTAAGCTGCTATGCGCGAGTGGTTGATAACAACATCTGGACAGGCCTGGGCCTTGGATTTTCAGATGCATCATGGCAAACGATTTCCGATACCCCTGCAAGCGTGGTCAGTGGCTCAAGCTATGCACGATATGATGTTCGAGCAGTCGCGCCAGCCGGTGCAAGCTACACGACCATGTGGTTCTATTCCGAAACTGCCGCATTGGTTGACAACTGCACGCTATTGCCTGCCAATGAAGTTCCGGCTCCACCCATTACCAACAGCGAAAACCTATTGGACAACGGCGATTTTGAAACCGTGTCCAATAATTTTCCTAACAACTGGCAGCAAGGCTGCGGTGGTGAAGCCTACACCGCTTCGCAAAACGGAGATGCCGATCTGATCATTAATGACGGTGCTTGTGTAGTCCAGTCTTTAAGTGCCAGCGATTTGGGTGCTATGCGAGGCAACCTTTACGAGTTAGCCTGCGATATCGACCTCACGGCTAACTACTATGCTTCCATCAGCTTGAATATTGATGGTAATGAAACAGTGGAAGTCGTGCCACCATTTACGTCAGACGCTGTTAGCCTTACCGTTCTTGCCCCGCAAAACGCAACCAGCGGTTTCGTTAGTATGTACAGTGAAGCCGGTCCGGATTCGCTTCGCGTTCGTAGCTGCGAGCTTAGCCGCGTGTCGGTTGAACCCAATGAAGGTGGAAATCCCGACAACAATTTGCTGGTCAATGGTTCCTTTGATGAAGTCGATGCCAACAACAAGCCTCAGGGCTGGACGAAAGGCAACAGTGGTTCTTGGGAAAGTATTGATTCCCCCTACTCATCTGCAGCGCTTGAATTGGTCGGCGACGGAATTAACAGCGTAATGCAGGAGCTTAGCTCAGAGGCCGTTGCGATATTAAGCGAAAACCAGTACACGTTGAACTGCGATGCCTGGCACTTTGGAGACGGCTACGCTGTTATCGACCTGGTCGTGAATGGCAGCACAATAATCCGAAATAGCATTGACAAAACAGCTTACTACCAGCCTATTACCTTCTCAGGCGAAATGAGTTATCTGACCAGTGCCAGAATGGATATTTACACAACCGGTACATTGCGAATCGACAATTGCATATTAGAAGCAGAAGACCTGACAACCAGACCAACCAATGTTGCCTCTATCGATACAAGAGTAAATATAGAAGGACGTGACTTCTACAGCGTAACCGGACCGTATACGTTTGAAATTGCCATAACAAACAATGGTGACCAACTGCTAACAGACGTCTCTTACAGCACGGCTGCATTACCGTGTGAGGGCACAGCTGGAAATTTGCAACCTGATCAGACTTTTACAGCACAGTGCGCCAGTGATGTTGTTGTAAGCCGGGCCGGTCAAACAAGCGTAACTGCAGAGGTTACCGCACTCGGCACAGCCCCCGATGGCAGTCAGGTTTCCAATACCGATACTGCTGGATATACCGTGGGAAGTCTCAGACCCGACCCAAGAGGCATACTGGCAATCAAGGCAAAATACAGAAAAATTGCACCCGGTGATGATGCTGTCTTTATCGTTTCAGCAGCACCCACTGGCAATGCCAGCGGTCTGGAAACAATAACAAGTGATCAAGCGGCATGCGCGAAAACCTTCTCTCCCGTTCTTGGCGGAGGTAGTTTTGCTGTGTATGAATGTGTCATTCCTAATGTTCAGAGTAATTTGACAGTTGAAGTTGAGGCTATTTTTGGACTTGGCGCTTACAAAGCATACGGTGGCGATCAGGCCAGTGTGGTTGTCGAGTAAGCTAGAGCGGTTAATGACTCGCTGGGAGCTGCAGAAGATTCAGCCATGATGAACGTTCTCGCAACTTGGCATACTTAAGGCTGTCCGCACCATCAGAATTAGCTCCACGTGGCCGATTCTTCTCAAAACCTTCCAGGCCGAATTCTGCAAACCTGTTGCGCCATCGCACTTTCGTAAGAGTACCTAAGGGGCAACTGATTTATGGTTCATTGACTATAACAGTGCCCAGAATTGGCAAAAATGGAGTGTTGTTGTGTAATCTTAGCGATATAGTGCGCATTCAAATTTTCTTCAACATGATGGAAGGTGTTGTTGTGCGATCGATTTTCGGAATTATTGTCGGCCTTCTTCTCATATTTGAAACTGCCCTTGCAGCGGATAATTACGCTGATACCACGTCGGTTAGCAGGGGTTCGATAGCGAACCTGGCAGCCAGCAGAGTACTGGATAATGTGTCCAGCACTTTGTCCACAGATGCAGACGGCAGATTCGAAGGCGTGTTCAGCTTTACACCCGATAATCTCGACGACACCGGTGAGTTTAATCTCCACATTGCTTTTAATGGCCGTGGGAAATACCGCTTCAGTGTGCAGAAAACAAATGGAAGATGGGAAAATCTACAAAGCCTGAATAATCCTTCCAATGGGTTTCAGACATTGTCATTTCAAACCAGCCAGGTTTTGTCGAACTACTTAAATAATGGTGTTGTACGACTTCGACTGACTGCCAGTAGAAGATCAAGTGGCATGAATCTCGATTTTCTATCGCTACAAACACAAGAGACTGCACCGCCGGTTAACACGGCACCCGTGGCAAGTGATATTCAATCCACCACATCCATTGGCTCTGCCATCAGGATTGATCTTCTCCAGAATGCACAGGATGCTGACGGCGATGTGCTTGTCCCGAGCATAACCGCTTTGCCGATGTACGGGTCAGTTGTGTGGGTTGATCAGACGACGGTGAACTATGTGCCATATGCCGGTTTTACCGGCACCGACAGTTTCCAGTACAGCGTTGATGATGGAAACGGTGGGAGCGCCACTGCGATGGTATAGATTGTGGTGGTTAACGATAACGTAGTTGGTTTTGTCGATATTCAGTTGGTCAGCGAAATCACAAACGCACAACCAATGACCGGCATCGTCTTGTAGGCTGCCAACCATAATGATTCGCTGCTGAAAACATCTGGCGACTATATACAGCTCGAATTTGCTTACATTAACCCGGCTCAAATAGTCTCCGGTCAAGGGCTCTACAACTGGGCTGCACTCGACACGGTATTGGAAGGTATCAGGGGCAGAGGCAAGCAGGCAGTACTGCGATGGGCCTATGTACTGCCTGGGCAGCAAACCCGAGTGCCGAGCTACATCAAGGCACTACCTGGCTACAATGAAACGACAGCTGCTACCGAAGGTGAGTTGACCCATTTTCCTGACTGGTCGAACGCAACTTTTCAAAACGCACCTCGTGATATGTTCTCAGCCTTTGCCGCTCGTTACGACAACGATCCTCGCGTGGCATTCCTGCAGGTAGGTTTTGGCTTGTGGGGCGAATACCAGATCTATGATCCGGGTGTTGTACTGGGTGTTAATTTTCCTTCGTTTAATTATCAAGCTTCGTTTCTAGATCATTTGGACAATGTGTTTAGTAACCTGCAATGGAGTTTATCCATAGACGCCGGTGCTGAGAGTGTTTCACCGTTATACGAAAATGCAGATTTGATGAGTTTGAACTTTGGTTTGTTTGATGATTCGTTTATGCATGGCTCTCACGACGCCTACAACTAATTTATGTGGAACCGGCTCCAATACCCGCAGCGCTATGAACAAGCGGTACACGGCGGTGAGCTGGGTTATTACACTGTGTTCGATCAACAACACGCGCTTGATGTGGCGGGCATCCATGGTGCTACCTTTGAACAACAAAGCGCCAAATTTCATCTATCGTATATGATGGGTAACGATCAGCCGTCCTATCAATCGAATGAGCGCATCCGTGATGCTGTCCTGGCTACCGGTTACAAATTTGAAATCACCTCATTCCAGGCGTCTGCGAACGAATCACGGGTAACTGTCAGAAACAACGGCGTTGCACCCATTTACTACGACGCCTACGTGAACGTTAATGGTGTTGCTTCAACCACAGGCCTCAAAGGTCTGCTACCAGGCACCAGTGCGCAAATGACTATCGCATCTGGTGGAGCGCTGCCTGCCTGTCAATTGAATCGAACCATCTGGTGAGTGGGCAGCGTATTGAGTTTGAGGCGAATTTGTAGTTTGTTTTTCTGCCTCGGGTGTATTGCAAGGTTGAGATTCTTGCTTGGTGAAATTTGCAGGGGGTTTGATTGGATCAGACCAAATTAAGCTATTAAAAAGTCGAAAATAATGCTGGTAAGTGTCGTTGATCGATATGCTTCGCATCCGTCGGCTTACAGCACAAAGCGGTCACCCAATGCTTTACCATCCCTGATACCAAGCCCAGTATAACGAAGTGCCCTCAACTAGCTATTTCAACGTCAAAATGTGTCTGCCCGCTAGGCAATACTTACAACGACAACAACTTGGGCGGCACAAAACCTTAAAGTGGCCATACGTGATTTTCATCCACTCTATCGAACATGAATTGGTCAATG
>Ga0114956_1001400_pt1 | contig 18910 bp, 18 predicted proteins | sample MaitaG_FD_87304 | JGI IMG/M metagenome (GOLD analysis project Ga0114956, IMG submission 87304) | Marine algal microbial communities from Maine, USA - Maine_Asex2 metaG | ecosystem: Host-associated > Algae > Red algae > Unclassified | place: Maine, USA | collected 2015-01-05 | reverse complement strand
TTGCGAAGCCACGGGTGACAGGCTCTCAACGGTGCTTCCATTGAGCGTAGGTAACGAAAGGTGACTTGTCAGAACTCCGTAACCCGTTGATACTCAATCACGAATCTACTGGCCGGGAACTGCTGGCGATTTCATGACCTTTTCGTGGAGTTTTTATATGTCGTCAGACTTTTTTGTGAGTGGTGGATGGACTCATATAAGTCAATTAAGATTTTTTGGTACTACTCATCCCCTTATCACTCTTACGGCAAGAAAATATTGGCTCGAGGAAATACGCGGTGACGATACTATGTACGTTAGTTATTACCCGACTGACGAAGCGGATAGTCTGCAGCCTTGGATTCTGGGTGATCTTGATGCTTATAAAGGAAAATGGGTTAATGTGTTTATGAGAACCCATCAATCTAACGATAATGGCTTTTTCCAACTAATTCTAAGAGACCATGTAACCGGAAACATCCTGTCAAGTCTATTTAAAGAGAATATTGATATGTGGCGACAGGATGGTAGGCTTGGGCAAAAGGCATCTTGGGGAATATACAGAAGCTTCAATGGCCAAGAAGAGCTCAAAGACGAGGAATTATTATTTGGGCATTTCTGTATCGCCAAGGGCTCTGGTAGGTGCGTAGAGAATTAGTGCATGGGTTTACAGATCCCCTGCCGGGAACTCTAAACTATGTCCTGAGTGATGAATGAAGTTTGCACATGTCGAAGAAAGATTTGAGCTCTAGACATCGATGGTCTATTTAATAAACGAAAACTTCTGTAGAGCCGTAGCGAATCGTAATGAGGATTAGGAGCTATACGGCGTTATTTCTGTTTGCATCGTTGACGGCCTGTGGCGGCGGCTCAGATTCAAACGGTAACGACGTAAATGTCGAAGAAGAACTCTCTGGTTCCAATGCGGGTGTCGAGCCCGACCCAGAGCCAGGGCCCGACCCAGAGCCAGAGCCAGAGCCAAGGCCGGAGCCAGAGCCAGCTCCAGAAGCATTTACAACCAGTGTTTCCGGCTTACAAGATTCAGATAGCGATAATATTGATGATCGATATGACGTAGATTTTAATGGAGGGCTAGACACCAATAACAATGGTGTGGATGACATATTTGAAGTAGCCGTTAGGGGCGGCGTTGATACTAATGGCGATGGCATTGAGGATAACGCACATGCAGGCTTAGCATCCGGTTCAGGTGTAGTCACAGTGGTGAGATCAGACGGACCAGACACTGTAAATGTTCCTCAGCTATTTGAAGACGCTTGGGGCAGTGTAGAGATACAAGATCAAACCTGTGACGGGTCACATGCCGGTTTCGGTCTTCACACCCAAGAAACATACGACTTTACGTTAGGTTCTAATGTATTTCAATTCATAAGCCATGTCGAGCTTGACAAGGATTGTGCAATACCAGAAAGAACCAATGTAAGTCGAATTCAAATTGTCAGCACTGGAATAGATGAAGACGTGTTGGCAACGGTCGAAGATGACTGGATGACTTACGAATTTGGAATGCTTATCCCATCGAGCTATCGTTTTACGAATTCATTTGCCCATCTATTTCAATTGAGGTTCTTTAGCAGAGCTGGACATGCTACTTTTAACTTAGCTGCAAGAACTGTATGGTTAGAAGATGAGAGGCGTTTAGCTCCTGCTATCGTACTTTACCATTCGCCTACCGGTGAAGTACAGCTGATAGAAGGAATAGATTCCTCGGTCGAGAACTATTTAGGTAAATGGGTCGATGTTTTCGTCAGAACACGAAACACACATGATAACGGTGTTCTTCAGGTGATAATACGGAATAAAAATACCGGGAAAGTTCTGACCAGTTACTTTAGTGATGATCATAATATGTGGAATGATAATAGCAGAGGACAAAAATCTTCATATGGCATCTATCGAGAGCGAGGATTCGGAACTGAAACTCTGAAAGATGAAGTAATTTACATGGATCAGATGTGTATTGCCAAGAACAACAGCCGATGTGATGACTAACTAGTGCCTGTCCATAAAGCGGTGCTTTTCGATGATGTCACATTCTTGGAGGAGCATTCGAGGACAGCTATAGGAAGGCGCAGATGAGGGTCTTGCCTATGATTTTATACTCCGGCGAGATCGAGGTGCGTGGAGAAATAATGTTATGGTGGATCTTATATTGCAAGCCTGTGAGGTGTATTCTAAGATTACCGTTTGTTGTTTTTGGTGGCTGGCTGGATCGCCGCCGCCGTTTATCATTCATGCGTAGCCGCTGAGGGAGTGAAAAATGTTGGTTGCTCGTAGGGTTACAGACACTGGCGGGGGTTGCTGACATACACAGGTTTGGCGTCGAGTCGGCGAGGTCACAGGCACGATTTATTCTCACCTCAACGAAAACGCGCCTCCGCGTGAATCTCGTGAGTCTAGTGCTCCGGACGTTGCCGCCGGCAAGGCCTATCTTCTTCCTATAAGGAGGCTCAGACCGACGAAGTTCGCAAGTTAACGGGGCGGACGCGCTATCGGTAGATTCGCCTTCAGGATCGAGCGCACCAGGGTTACTCGCGAGTTCGCCCCTGCCTTCTCCATCAAACTCTTCACCTGAGACTTCACCGTATTGTTCGTCGTCCCCCGGCTTTCGGCGATCTCCGGGTTGGTCAGCCCCTCGATCACCAGTGCCGCCACCGCAGCCTCAGCTTTCGACAACGCGTAGGCCGTTGCGAACGGCGCCACCGAACAGTTTTCGGCGTTTCTGATGTCGATCAGCCGCACCAGAACCTCACTTCCGCCTCCATCGAGCTCCGCGAGGTGATCGCACAGCGGCGATACCTCGATCAAGACAGGCTCCGCGGTTGAAGTGGGCCGCACCGCGAGCAGCGCTTCGGCGCGCGTGCGCTCGCCCTGGTTCGAAAGCGTTGCTGCTGTCAGCGCCGAGACGAGTTTCGCCTGGTCCGATGCGTCGCGACAGCCCAATGCCCCGGAAGCGAGTTTCGCGAGACCGTGCCCGGCGTCGAGGATCCGCTCTGCTTCTGAGTTGGCGACGATCAGGCGACCGCGTTTGTCGAGCACACACAATCCGAGCCCGACGTGATCGAGCGCAGCGAGCACCGCACGGTAACGCCTACGCAGTTGGCCGAACAACTGGCCCATTTCCACTGCCTTGGCAAGATGAGGAATCAGTGCCTGGAAGGGCTGGCGAGCGTTGGTGGGTATCTCGTGAACCCCGGCGGGGAACTGAAACGCTACAGTATCGAAGTAGCGAGGCGTGTCGTTCAACCGAGCGAACAGCTTGTCGCCGATTCCAAAGTGCTTCTCGATGAAGCGGTAATCAGGTCGCTCGCGCATCTGCTCGATCGGCGCGTCCCAGACATCTTCGATGGTCAGTAGCCGCCGCGCCGGAAAGCGCAGCGATGCATGGTGACCTTCACGATCGAGAGGTGCCAGATTCTCCATCCAGTGGTTGAACAGCTCCGCTGTCATCCCTTCGCGGAGCACACGCCCTAGCGCGTTGAGGGCGTAGGCCTCCGGGTCGAGCGTGTCGAAGCTGAACAACGTCGCACAGCGGGACCCAACTATTTCGGTACAGCGATCAAGCGTCTCCGGCCACGCCTCATCCGCGACCGATGCGCCGTAGATCGCGACGAGTACATCGGCATCGAGGGGTAACAGGCGACTACCACTCATCGTGCTCACTCCCTTGTTCGTATCGCCGACAGCGCTGTAGGACAGGCAGAGCCATGCTTGCATAAATTCCGAACAGGGCTGATCCGGATGAGAACGCTCCGGCAAACCGTGACGGATTAGCAGGATCCAGGCCCGGCGTCAGTGGATTGAGGGCTCGCAGCCGTGGCTTCAATCGACCGCAAACGTCACGACGGCCTGGTCTGCCTGCTCAAGCTGCTCGGCGGCATTTCCCCGATCGATCGACATGCAGTTGGGCATCACCGTCTTGGTGTGCCCTTCTCACTCTGAAAGAGAGTGCAGATCCCTCACCCGACCGGGTGATGCAGCATGGCCACCCTCCGGCATACGCTCCTTTCCATACAGTCATCAATGACTCTATTACGTAGTTTGCCAGAAAATTGACCCTGCAGAGCAATCGACTTTCACGCCTCCCTCCAGTATTCCCAACCCAGTAGACATCCCATGAGTACAAAAATGCCTGCCGGCAGCGCCGCCCTGTCCGCAATCGCCCTCATTCTCGCCACCACCGTGAGCCACGCCCAACCGCTGGAGTTTGCCGACGACTTCTCGGCCGAGTCGCTGCGCTTCACCGTCGACCGCCGAGCTGACAATCGCTCAGGACGAAGCTACAAAGTACTCGAGAATCGGGTCGTTATGACCGCCGCTGCCACGTCGGACGACGATCAGGGGCAGGCTGATCTTGACGCCTGGGGACGCAGCGACTCGATCACGGCGCGCGTAAGTCTCGACAGCGTCGATCTGCCGGTCGATCGCGATGCCGATGCCAAGGCACGCATCGCCGGAACCTTCTACAACGAGATGGCCGACGGTGGCAGCAACGGCAGCGTCGGCGACGTCTACATACAGCTCCGCCTGCGCGCGCGGGGTGACGGCAGCCGCGAGGCCGGAATTTGCGTCGACCGCGAGCTCGAGGACGGAAGCGAGGGCGTACTCCTGTTCGAGAACGGCAGCGCAAACTGCGAGAGTTTTCCGGATTTCGTGCCCGAGCTCGGCACCCCCTACACCCTGTCTGTCGCCGTCGATCGCGAGGCCGGCATGCTGACTTGGTCCATCGACGACCAGGAGCGCTCGGTCGCGCTGGAACAGCCCGTGTTCATGCCCGCGCGGGACCGTCGCAGCGTGCAGGTAACGCAAGAGGGCATGCCCGGTGAGGCTGTCGCCAGTGTTTACTCGGTCGCCACCGACGATTACACGCAGGATTTTGCGCTCGAGGCGCCGGTGATCGGGCCCTACCGTCCCTTTTTCGATCTGCAGAACCCCGGGCGCACACTGTCTGTCGTCGACGGGCGAGCACGCCTCGAAGTGACCTCTGCCGTGGATGGCGACGAGCGACTCGCACTGCCGGTCCTCGGCGACAGTGATCGGATCGAAGCCATGCTAGAGCTCTCCTCAGAATCGATGATCGCGGCCACGGGCGCTGATGGCGAGGAGGCGTCTGTGGACGTCAGCCTCGGCGGCACGTTCTACAACGACACCGCCGAGGGCGGGTTCAACGAGAACGAGGGCAACGTGTTCTCTGAGGTCTTCATCGGTCTCGACGACGGCGAGCCGACGCTGCGCTATTGCATGTTCCGCTCGAACACCGCCGACTTCTCGGACACCAACGCCCTTGTCGCCGTTGGCGATGACGACTGCGCCGAGATTGGTGTCGCCGCAGCCTTCGACACGCCCTACCCGGTCACGATCGAGCTCGACCGCGATGCCGGACTGATGCGCTTCACCGCTGGCGATACAGAGCGCACTCACACCATCGCCACCCCGATCTTCTCGCCCGAATCTGACCGACGGTTCATCCGTGCCCGCGCACGCGCGCAGAGGGGTTCGACGGTGGTCGCCTACGTCGACGATTACCGCACCTCGGCCGATGCCCCGTTGGTGGCGAACTACGGTATTCCGGACACCACCGCCGACACCGATTCCACGACCTCATCAGATGGCGGCTCCGGGAGCAGTAGCGGTTGCTCAATCCACGGCAATGGCAGTGGCGGTCTGACCTGGCTACTCGGCCTGTCTGCCGCCGCTGTACTTATCGTGCGACGGCGTCATGGCGACGCGCTCAGAGCGCGTCATTAAGATTGAAACCATCATTTGGCTCTGGGAAATTCATCCACTTCACGAATAATAGGTGTACTGCATCTCCAGGGGCAACGCACAAAGGCGATACGGTATATATTTCGATAATGATAAGCTCGGCTCAGCTGAGCTGAGTGATTCGTAGTTAACGCGAGTCATGTGATTGATCGAACGCGGCAGTCTCGCTCACCTGTGCATCGATTCCACGGTGATGGAAAAGAACATCGCTCACCCTACTGACAGTGCCTTGCTTGAGAAACTCCGTGGAAAGCTGGTTGCTTTCATGCAGGAACATGAGCTGAAGATTCGGCAGAGCTACTCCCGACAGGGTCCTCGCCTGGCGCAGCAGATCGGTGAGCTTGCGGTCAGCATGCACAACTTCCAGGCGTTGAGCTGATTAACTCTGTTCCACGATCAACTGCTGTCGTGGAGCAAGAGGATGAAGTCGAGCGATTCGTATACTCCTGAGCGGGCGGCGCTGGTTTTGCGAACTCTACAACGCGCACGCACGAGTGGTGGGCTACCTGATTTCATCAGGATGCCGGACACGGAGATCAGAGAACGCCGCCAAGTGATCGTCGAACGGTATCTGTTCGAGCACGCACTATGCTGACTGATCTCTATCCCTTCATCTCGCTCGGGGCGCAACAGCCGACGTCTCCGCTACGGCCGTGAGCGTCACGGTCGGTATTGTTCCGCATGTTGCCCCGTTCGGCGACCAGACCACGGTTGGGGGCTCGCGTCGGCACCGCGACGTCGGCTTGGCAAAGGTGTTGAGGATCTCGTCAGGCGGCCTGTAGGCCAGCTGCAACGCGACCATTGCCGCCTCAATGCCGGAGCGGCTGAAGTTGGCCCGAGGCACGGTCTGATCAAACAGGCGTAGTTCGCCGCCGCGAACCTCAATGCGCCAGTTCTCGGCCGAAGCTGACGGGCGGTTGTAGCGTGTCACTTCAACGCAGTGGTCAGCGACTTGGCCGAGTTGATCTTGTCGGGTAACTCTTGGCGGTAGACCTTGATGTTTCGTGGTGCCTCGATGCCTATCTGCACCGTGCTGCCTTCGATTTTCGTGATCGTGATGACGATGTCCTTGCCAATGGTGATCGACTCGTCGAGCTTGCGGCTCAGTATCAGCATTCCCTTGCTCCCGGCACGTGAGTGGAGTTGACGGCCAACCCGTCCCGACATCCGTGCCGATTCAGTCGTTATACCGCAGCAGCCCAGGTGACGCAGTCACGTGCGAGCAATCGCATCCAGAAACGAGAGCCAGTCATCATAAAAGGATGAAGCGTTCGCTACTGGATTCCTGCGCTCTCTGAACGAGGTCGAGTCCACGGACCGCCGGATGCAGCGAACGAGTGCTCTCCGGAGGAGCCGTCATCGTGCCTCGAGCGTACTGCAAGCTTGATCCAAACGATTCCGATGTACGTGCCACTCGCGCGACGCAACAATATCCCTCCTTAGTGTTCTCCACGAATGACAAGCCACTGGTCGCGGCGCTACGACCAGTGTGTCCAGACGGGAGCGGACGATGCACTACACGTCAGCAGGGTGCTGATTGATTCCTGCCCGTATCGCGTCACGTACCTCTACGCGGAAATACCCGACGTGCGCTGACGCATGCTACGCCGTCAACCCTCTAGGCTTTCCGGCGGTGTACTGAGCGTCGCTGCTATCGAGGTGTCGCACAGGAGGTCCGCTAGGGTGTGCTGGTTGTGTCGCCTCACTCTGGCGTCCAACCACCACAAACTATTTCACTCGGGTGAAGCGAGAGGCTCTCGTCGAGCTTGGTGTCGAGTGGTACGGCGAGACCTTCCGGGGCGCAGGTCAAATCGGCAACGAAGGCGTCGATTGTCGAGCGATTCGAGCGACTGTTCCACGGACCTGACGAGCATTTGTCACCGGCGCTCCTTGAGCGGCACGAACGCCGAACGATAGACGACCAGCTGATGTCAGTCCTATAGACCGACCCGAAGCTGCTCTCGGCGCAGCGCTTCGGCGTTGCGAGCTTCGCACACTGTTCCCAAGGTGACGCAAGCGATGATCCAACCAACCATAGCGAAGGCGAAGGGTTCGATGTTCGGTTGCAGAGCAACTAGATCCTCCATTGCAGGCTGCCCACCGACTGGTGTGACCTGCATGGTCATCCACACGAGCGGCATCATCAGGACAAACGCTCCCCCCAGCATCCAGTGAAACGACCTTTCGATAGGGCCTTTGGCCTTCGCCGGCTGAATGGTGACGATGTCGATGTAAGGGCTGCCACGAAATCCCGACGGGTAGATGACGTTCGCCGCTTTCAAGTACTCGACTCGACCCTCGGGACTAAGCACCCGGTACTCCTCACCCTTGTCCGGAACGCGCCGGGGGTCTTCGGTTTCGAAGACGCTTCCCTTGGACACGCCGAACCGCCGTTCCGTCACGACTCTGATCATGATCTCTACCTCTTGGTCGAGGCTTCCTGCCGAACAAGTACTGGTCCTCCATGCAGGTTACCAGACTCAAATTGTTGTGGTGCAGCCCTACGTCAGCTTCTTCGCCCATGTTCGAGCCATGACAGGTAGGTCGTGCCACCAGAAGTCGTTGGCTTACTGATCCGTACTGAGATGCCGCGCGCCACCGCCCTCGTCAACCCCTTTCCCTTCGGCTCGCGCCAGCCCGGTCACGGCGCTTCGCGCCGCGCTGCGGCCAGTCGTCTCGGAGGTGGACGACGTCGGCGACGCGCAGCGTTTGGAGCCCATCGGGCGGCAGCGGCAGAGCTGCCGTGCTTCGCCCGACCAGACTCCATTCATAAAAGGAACAGTGACATGACAATTCAGACCCGCAAAGACTCCGATGCGTCCCTTGCCCAACGACTCAACGCGTACGGACCAGCAGCGCTTAGTGATGCCGAGCTTCTGTCCCTCTTCATTTCTGGCGGTTCAAGCACGGCACGGATCGACAAGGCACGTAACGCGCTTGTATTGTCGGGTGGCATCGTACCCCTCACGACCGGCGAGTGGATGGGCACGTACAACGCATCCCCGTTGACGGCACGGACTTCACGCCTCTTGCAAGCAGCGCATGAAGTCTCTCGGCGGTGCCTGTTGGCTCCGTTGCTTGAGTCGGATGTCTTGACGACACCCGAGGCCGTCAGGCGCTACTTCGCAAAGAGCCTGAACGGACTGCAGGCTGAGGTGTTCGCAGCACTGCTGCTCGACAACCGGCATCGCGTCATCGAGTATCGAGAATTCTTTACCGGTACGATCAGTTCTGCAGCCGTCTATCCGCGTGAGATTGTGAAGCACTGTTTATCGAGGAACGCGGCGTCAATTGTCTTCGCGCATCAGCACCCAAGCGGCATAGCCGAGCCTTCGGATCTTGACGTTCGACTCACCCGGAGACTCGTGGACGCGCTGGCGCTGGTCGATATCCGCGTGCTCGATCATCTCGTGATCGGCCAAGGTCAGCACACGTCACTTGCCGAACGCGGGTTGATGTAGTTCTGCCACCATAGGTGAACAGGCCCGGGCCTCGTGCCCGGGTTCTTCTACCGGGAGGTCGCGCCTGGCGTAAATACTCTCGAGCCTCACCGGCTCGCGGGTTGCCGGCCAGAGGACAAGCCGGCTGCTCTGACGGCTGTGCCCGTGATGACGACGTCCTTGCTAATCTTGATCGACTCACCGACCTTGCGACTCAGTATCAGCAGTCCGTTGCTCCGTGCACGTGAGCGGCATCGACGGCCAATCCGCTCCGACATCCGTGCCGATGCTTTTGTTATACCGCAGCAGCTCACGTGATGCGGCGGCGAGCGAGCGATCACGTCCTAAAGCGAGAGCCAGTACTCAAACGGAAGGAGCGTTCGGCAGCATGTGACATGCTGGCAGCATGGATTCGATCGTCGTCTATCTGTGCGTCAGCACCGCTGCCTGATAAGCGACGAATTTGGCCGAGCCACGAGGGACACTGATGAAGAAGATCTTGAAGCTTCCGACTGGAGATCGGCGCACAGACGATGCGCGCGAGCGATGGATCCATGCCGCCTGTCAGGGGCATTTGACCAGTGAGCAGCTGGGCGAAAAGCTCGGGTTTCCGGCCACCGAGGCGCAGGCGATCGTCGACGCTCAGCTGCGGGACGCCATCAAAGCCGTCGTGGACGGAAACCGCGATTCGAGTTCGTGAAACCTGATTCGTGTCGGTGAAACCACCGTGATCGCGTTTAAAGATCGGGCCTTGCAAGGCGTGCTCGCGGGGCACGCCTTGCCCGACACGTGCAGAGTCATCGGCGGCGACCCTATCCTCACGTCCTGACGACTTCGCTGCCGATGTGCCAGATGACGGCCCCGGGGACGAAAGCCCCGAGGCCAGTCGTGCATTCAGTACGTCACGCTGCTGATGACCTTCTCGATGCCGTGTGTGGCAAGGGCCGCGCGATGGGCCGCATTCCGGCTGAGTTGATCCTCGACCCGACCGGACAGGTAGGCGGTGTCGCCACGGACCGTGACGCTGACGTTGCCGCCACCGCTTGTCGCGCTCTGGATGCGACGGTTGATATCCGACTGCGAAACCATGGCGAAAGCCGGAGCGCTGATGACGGTAGCAAGGGCGAATGTCGCCGCGATGTGTCGAAGTTTCATGGCAACGTCCTCTGAGTGATACTCGGTTCGGAAGGGCTGCTGCGCTTCACTTGACCATCACCACCGAGCCCCCCACCTGTCGGGCACCTTGCTGGAAATTTACGGATCCGTAGTGAGGGCCATGACGGGTGGCTTCTGCGTGGCCCATGCAAGTTGGCTCAGACCCCGTGGACACGTCACACCAGGCACGAAGCTGGTATAAATGCCAGTATTCACCACTGTCGATCAATACCCACCGTGCATGTCCTCTACCGAAGGCAGAATTACAAGAACGTCCGTCTGTGTTCGGACACCCGGTTACGCGCGAGCGTCGGAGTCGTCATGCGTAGTGGTGAGATCAGGCTCGTGCGCTGGCTCGGATTCATCACGGTGTTCGATGCTCGAGAGCGACAGAACGATGTCAGACCGGTGAAATTGGTTGTCTCACGTGTCGACGGGGAAGATCTGCAGCCAGGCGAGTACGTTCAGGGGTGTCTCGGTGATGAAGGCGTGTGGGCCGTGCTGGACACCACTGTGCGCGTCATCCGGCCGCAGACGGAGAGTCCGGTATGAGGCTAATCACAACCCGGATGCCCCCTACCGCTTCGTGCCGATGATCGCCGCACTTGCGCCGATTGCGTTGGCTGACGACCTTTCGACTGGTCAGGACGTACCGCATTCGATCCCAGCAGAAAACGACGTGTTCAGCGCCTTTGTCTCTTGCTTCCCGAACCCCTGGCGCAGTTCCCTGGAGCGATCACCACTCAGAGGTGCCTAGTGTCCCGAATGCAACTTGACGAGTGTTCGGACTCGAATACGATTGATCCGCCTGACATGCCAATATCCGAGCAGCATAGGCCACGCAGCAGAAGAGATGACGACACGTGACGATGCGCCTCAGGCGCTGAACTACAGTGCGCACGCGCTCGAGGATCTACGGCGTCTTCAGGAGGCTTGGTGGACGTTAGCGCCGAAATCCGCAATGGTCATGACGCGAATCCTCGAAATGCTAGAGGAATCGACTAAGTTCGTCCTGCCGAACTGTTGCGAGCTGATAGCGCCGGGTGAGCTTCGCCAGGCGCATGTCGATATTGCACGTCTGCCTTTCCCGTGCGTTGCGTTCGAAGCACCCTGGCAGGTGAGCAAAGCCACTCCGCAGAACGTTGGCGGCATCGATCAACAGGCTGCTACCAAGCGAATTGCATTGTGTTGGGAAGCTTGTCCAGAGTTCGAGCCACGGCCCGGACTGAATGACTGGCTTGAGTACTACCCTCAAGGAGGCATTTTCATACTACCGATTTTTTGGGGTCCCCAGACGCCTGGCTGGTTGCCGGGTGTCGGCGGTGTCTTCTGCCCCTACGACAACATCCTTAAAGAGAGGCCGATCGGAAAGGAGCCGATGGCTAGCCAAATGGCGATTGCAGCGGCTGTCGAGGCCGGCGTCATCGAGCCGGACGCTAAAAGATTGATTGGCGAACCCTTCGTTCTATTTCCTGAAATGTTCGACCTGCTCGTTCAGGAGCTCGGGAGTAAGGACAAGGCGAATTCCTCAATCATGCTCGATTCCAGAGACGAGAGTTTTATGCAGCTCCAGGTCTGCGCCGTGCTGGGTTGCGCCAACGTCGGCACCGTCGACGTTGATCCGTCTGTGAAGTTGAAAAAGAAGCGTGTTTCCAAGGGGAATCAGCCCTTTTTCAGCTACAAAGTGCTCGAGCTGGATGACGAACGCGCGGCTCCCAGTGGACCTGGCCAGGGCGGTCAACACGCCTCCCCACGCAGGCACCTTCGCCGCGGACACATCCGGCGTCTGCAGACCAATCGCGTCGTATGGGTTCGTCCGTCGATGGTCAACGCGAACTCGCCGCGTGGCGTTGTCGACAAGGACTATCGTGTGTCCGTACGAAAAGGCGAATCTGTGTCTAGCTAGAGACAGCGACAGACAGTCCCACTGAGTGGCGCGTCGGACCCCGCTCGTCCCCCTCGGACGCATGACAGCCCGCCCTTCATTGGGGGAGTGCGGCCTGTCGTTCGTGACGAATCCCCAAGCCCACTAGCGCGAGCTGGCGTTGATCGCATCAATGGCCAGGTGAACCTGCTCGATGTAGTCGCGGCGCGTCAAGCCGACTTCAGGGAACAGGTCGTCAAGCTCGCTGTCGTCCGCGTAGCGTTGCAGGGTGCCGAGCAGGAAAACGACGGACTCGTGTGGTGATGTGCAGAGGAGCGTGAACAGCGGCTCCTTGGGTCTCACCCGTTCCCTCGACGTCGCGACATCCTGCCCGAACAGATCCTTCAACATGGTGGTATCGACGCGATAGATGAACGAGAGGGTTGCAGCCGCTCCGGCCGCTGTCAAACCGAAGACGTCTCTACAACTGAATCCGCGCGTTGATTGTTGACTGCTTGCCAAGACCGCACCGATGGAGGCCAATCCCTCGATCCGGTCGATGAAGACGTCCCTGATCTTTCGTCTCGCCTACGGGCTCGAAACCGCTCTGTCATGCCGGGAGGCGCCCCGTCCGTCAAGTGCTGAACCCTGCGGGCTCGACAGCATCCCGTTCCCCTCGCTCCGCTCGGCGCATGCGGCACACCGTCTCGGCACTGGACGGCCGTGTCACCGCCCGACAGGGGGTTGCCACAGGCAGCAGCAGCGGCCCTGCCGCGCTGTTGCCCGACCAACCCTCAATCAATCAAGAGAGCGCACACACCCATGACCGAACTCGTCATAGACAACACCACCAACGCCACCGTCGATTCAGGTGACATCGACGCTCAGACGCCGCCCGAACCCTCGACCGACAAGACCTGCCCTATCGGCGGAGAGACGCTTCTCGTTCCGCTCGATCATCTCATCGCCTCGCCCGACAACGTCCGGACGTTACGGCCAAAGAAAGATCCCGCCGACAAGCAGCTCATTGCGTCGATTCTCGCCACGGGCGTCATCCAGAACCTGATCGTCATCGCTACGACCGACGGACGCGAGCAGTACGAGGTCGTCGCCGGCGAGCGCCGCCGCCTCGCGCTGGCACACCTCGCCGCCACCGGCGCGATTGAGCCCGACACGCCCGTCCGGTGTGTTGTTCGAGAGAGGATCGATGCCGTCGCGGTATCCCTTGCCGAGAATGACATCCGGAAAGCCATGCACCCTGCCGATCGTCATGCCGCGTACGCACAACTGATCAAGGACGGTGCGAGTGAGGCGGACGTCGCGCGCCAACACGGGATCACCGCGTCCGAGGTGCGACAGATACTGAGACTGAGTGCTCTCGCGCCTGCGCTGCTGAAATACTTTCGCTCGGATCGATTGTCGTTCGACACCGCGCTTGCGTTCGCGTCGACGCCAGACCAGACGCGACAGCGAGCCGTCTTCAAAGCGCTTGGTGGACGCCCGGACGTATCACCGCACGCTGTCAGGAATGCCCTTCGGCAGACCCGCGCTGTGGCTGATTCAGCGGCGGCGCTGTTCGTGGGGCTGAACGCCTACCGCGAGGCAGGCGGCCTCACCGAGGACGATCTGTTCGAGGGCACGACGCATCTCGTCGATTTGCCGCTACTCAGTCGTCTTGTCGACGAACAGCTCGAACGCGCAGCGGCGCTATTGACGGGTTGGGGTTGGGTCGAGACCGCCTACCCCGAACAGACGAATCTGTATCGGTACGCGCGACTACCGAGAACGGCGGGGGAGGTTCCCGAGACGCTCGCGACGGAGCTTGCGAGCCTGAAAGAACGGGAAGCTACCCTGAATGCGACGGACGGTGGGGATCTGACCGAAGAACAGGATGCGGAATACGACGCTGTGTTCGAGCGCATCGATGCCATCGAATCCATCATCGATTCAGAGCACTCGCACTACGACGAGGCGGACAGACTTCACGCAGGCTGCATCGTCTCGTTTCATCCGACGACCGGTGAGCTTGCCGTGCACAAGGGGCTACAGCGTCCCGAGGACAGGCGTGCGTGTAGAGAAGCGCAAGCGGACGCTGATGGCACCTCTGACGAGCTGATGGCGTTCACTCAACCCAAGGCGCCGGGTGTGTTCGCGCGGGACATGGGGCTTTACCGCCGTGCGGCGATTCGCGCAACGCTTGCCCGGACGCCGGACACTGCCTTGACACTGCTGCACTTTCATCTCTGCGTTAACGCGTTCGGTGGATACGCCCTGCGATCCGATCTCTTCTCTCTTCACGGTGAGGCGGTGCGGGACGAGACCAGCCGGGACGACATCGATCAGACACAGGCGCGTCAGCACCTCGCCGAGCGGATCGAGTCGCTCGATCTGCATTGGATCGAGAAGGACGATGTCGACAGACGATTCGCGGCGTTCATGGCACTGTCGAGGCCAAAGCGAGACGCTCTTGTTGCGTGCGCCGCCGCACTCACGCTCGTCGCCGGCGATAACGTACAGCACGACGATGTCCCGGCAAGGATCACGAGCGAGCTGTCTGTGGACTATGCCGCCGAGTGGCGTCCAACACGGGCCAACTACTTTGAACGCCTGAAGAAGGATGATCTGATGGCGCTCGGCATCGAGTGGTACGGCGACACCTTTCGAGACCAGCATCGACAGTCGAGCAAGAAGGCTCTGGTCGATCACTTCGCGCGGGTTTTCGAATGCGATGCGACGGCGCTGGACAAGCGGGATCGCGCGTTTCGTGAAACCTGGATTCCTGCCAGCCTGAACTGATTCCGCTCCGCTCGGGCCACACGGATGTGGCTCGGTAAGGCCGAGGGATCGGTGAACCGAGTCGATCGGTTCTCGTGAGAGGAGACGCTCCGGCGTGGCTGTTCGCCTCAATCGATCGAGTGCCGGCGCTGTCGGCATGAGACGCATGTCGCGCATGCGGTCCTCGCGTACGTCAGCCCGCCGGGCTGTCATTGTTCTGCTGGCGCGATCGCCATCGTCAGATGTCGAATCCCTCGACAGTGCCTGTCGTCAGGCAGTGCCGATGCGAATCAGCGTAGCAGCGACATGTCGCTGCGCGTATCGATGACGACGGTGCGACGGCCGGGTGCTGCGTTCGGCACGTGATCACCTGTTGCGGTGCGTGTGTACTCAACCAACGCTTGCATCGTCGCCCGGCGCGGACAGGGGTCCAGCCCAGGCGCTGTGCGGTGGCCGTTCCCGTGTTGTCGCGCTCGCTCCTGCCCGCTCCATTCACTAACGCAGCCTGGACCCCTGCCCTACTTCGCCGTGCGCTCCTGTCGCGAGTCTCGCACTCATCACTTACCGCAACAGGAGAACCCTCATGGCACCGAACACCCCGAAAGGCCGCAAGCCCGACTTCCACCTCTGGACACAATCGGGCGAGAACGCTCCGAAGATCCGCATCGGCGCCGCCTGGAAGCACTCCAGGGGCGATGGATTCAACATCCGCTTCGATGCCCTGCCGGTCAACGGGCAAGTGGTCGCCTTCCCGCCCAGGGAAGACGACTCGGCTGACGCCGACGAAACGGTGGTCTTCACTTAGCCCACCACCCGGACCGCAAGGATGCGGTCCGATCCTCACACCGGAGCGCCAGGACCGTTTCACGGTCCGACTGCCTGTGGTGGATACCGATGCGATGCTGCCTGAAACGACAGTGCGCGCGCCTGTCGAGACTACGCTCGTTCTCGTGAAGGCTGATGACGTGTACGGGGCGTAGCCGTTCGCTCCTGTGCGAATTCGATTCTCCGAGCGTGAATTCCCGTACTGAGTGCAACACGCGCGCGCTGGTTCGCCAGCCGTCGGGGCGCGAAAGCGTCGCACTGTCCGCACGTCAATCAAGGTGGCGCGTCCGACGCCATCGATATCTCGACTTCCACTGAACGATAGCTCCGCGCACTCGGCGCGCAAGGCCAGGCTTTGTCGGGCGATGCCCGAGCCTTGCGCCCCTCCCTCAATCGCTCCGCCATCGGTCAGCACGTCTCGACATCGACGGCTACCGACAGGCGATTTCTCCATGATATACAGCACTGACACCACTCCCTGCCTCTACACGATGTGGATCGAGGAGCAATACGACGGCACGCCCTCGCGTCGCTGCGTCGGGTCCACTTACCGCCCGGCGGGACTTCTCTCCGAGACGCGATGGAACGTCGTTGGCGAGCATCGGACTGTCTACTTCTCCGTTGTCGATCTCGATCTTCCGAACCCGGAATTCGCCTTCGACATCCCCTACTAGGGATGACGACAGGAAGCGCCTTGCAGCGCTTCCTGGTTGCTCTGCCGAACGACCGGCCCGGTGCTGTCGGTCGCGCTGGATGTCGTGGCGGCGATGAAATCCGAGGAGACAGGTCTGGACACCTGTCGACTCTGTTGGGAGTCTGATCCTGATTCCCTTGTCAGATCGCCCTCCGAGGACAGGTCTCGAATGGCCTTGTCGATTCAGGTACGTCTCTACGGATGCGTCCAGGGGGCGCTGCCGTTGTATTCGTTCTGCAGGGTGTGGGTTCGTCGGCATGAGCGCGATCTCCAGCTACACGTTCGGTCTCTTTCGCACGTCATGTGGTTCGGGAATCTTCCGTCGCGTCACGCCCTCCGTTCGACCCTCAGCACGATGCCGATCGGTCGATTGATGCATTCGAACCGTAACCATCCGGGCCGTCTTCACGAAGTGCCTCGAGGCGATTCCTCGCTTCGTCTGTCGGATCTCTCCAGAGTAGCGTGGGGTCGGTACCTGTCAGTTCCTGCTTGCCGGATTCATGGCGAATGATTCGGTTCACTGATGGCCTATGGCCCCCTACGGATGGCTTGTCGTCGGTAGCGCTCTATCGGCTGTCAGTGAATACCGGCGTGCCGGTCGCGAGCGACCGTCGGGCCCCTCCGGGTTCGCGAGTCCGCTCATCCCTCCGCTTGCGCGACGGGACGCGGCAGGCCGCGCCACTCCGGACCCCTCACGCGAGGAGAACGACAGGGTCGTTCAAACAGGGGCCCGCCGCGCCTGCGCGCTGTGTGACGGGCGCGGGCTAAGGCTTTGCCTTGCGCGCGTCAGTACGCGATGACGTCATGACGTTCGATCCCATTGGGGAATCACAACTGAACTCGCTTGTGTGTGATCACCACTCCCCTGCTCGGCCATTGGCGATCGTTGTAGTTAGACGCCCAGCAGGCTTCGGACATCACACTCTTGGGATCGACGCCCAGGTAGACGAGTTCGTTCTTGACACGCTCCGCACGGCTCAGGGCTATGTGTTCATTACCGCCGGGGATTTGGGTACGCCCGTTGCTGCATCCGATCAATGATATGAGGTCCGTCCGTTCGTTGAACCGATCCAACAGTCTTCTGAGCGTCGCCTTGTTCTCTGGCCCGAGATGATCGATGTTTCCCCTCGGGAATACCAGGACGTCACGCGTCAGATCCTCGTACTCAGCGAACAGATCATCGAAATTCGACACGTCACGATTTGCCAGATTCTCCTGAATGCTCCGGTAGAACGATCGATCAGCGGTTGCGACAGGAGGGATCGCTGGGAGGCGCATGGCGTCTCTTCGCGCTCCGGATGTATCTCTCGCCGTCGCCAGAATCGCGTCGATCTCCTCAAGATCTCTCACCACCGGCGCGGTGTCGATGTCAGAGACGACGAGCGACGAGAAGACGTGAGGATTGCCCTCCTTGAAAATTTCATCATTGAGGGCGATTCCGTCGGCTGGTGTGCCTTCCAATCGCATGTCAGATTGTGGAACGAGGTGCCCCTCCACCTTGAGGTACTCCCGTTCGGTCGCGACTGCGCCGATCTGGAGTCGGTATCGCGTCGTGTGCCCAAGTTCGGACTCCTCTTGTGAGATACGGTACTGAACGACATTCGACCCTCGATCACCCTCCGTCATCTGCACACCGTACCCAGCGTCACGCAAGCACTGATGAACGACTTCTCCGAACTCTGTTCGAGCGGGGATCATCTGAACGGTCGTCTGCAACGGCGACAACCCGTCAACTTGCGCCATCGCGAAGACGAGGTTCTGAGCGATAACGCCGAGATCGTCTTTCACAATCGCCGAGTCGTCTGGCTTGTTGGCGAACCACCGACCCTCGCCGTCTAGCACCGAGCATCCGGAGGTGATTGAGCCCGCCAGTAAGCTCAACGCCAAGATCCGTTTGACTATCTTCATGACACGCTCTATCCAGATACCGTTCGCAGCAGAGTGATCACCGTACTCCGCTCGATCAAATGGGCAGTATATTTGTCATCGAAGCAACTTTCTTCACGCACCGCCTCGGTCCCCGCTCCAGCGACGACCAGCTCGTCCCGGACCCGGCGCATGCGGTCGAGCGACGCGCGCTCTGTCCCATCCCAAATCAAGCTCTTACCGTGGCTACAGCCGGTAACGCTATACGCATCCCCGGGTCGAGCGAACGCATTGACGAAATTTGCAATGGCCGTTTTGTTTGTCACTCCGAGCAGACTGACATCGTCTGTCGGGAACCGCAGCACGAGCTGCTTCACGGGTCGGTAGTCGGTGCCGATACGTTGCTGGGCCGTCTGCCGACTCGTTCGGTAGAGGTCGCTTCTCGTCATGATGAGAAAGCGCTCGTGCTGAACACGATCACCAGCGAGACGCCCCGCCATATTGTCGCCAACAACATCACCACCG
>Ga0114956_1001391_pt1 | contig 18945 bp, 17 predicted proteins | sample MaitaG_FD_87304 | JGI IMG/M metagenome (GOLD analysis project Ga0114956, IMG submission 87304) | Marine algal microbial communities from Maine, USA - Maine_Asex2 metaG | ecosystem: Host-associated > Algae > Red algae > Unclassified | place: Maine, USA | collected 2015-01-05 | reverse complement strand
CCATTTGGGCCAAGTAATCCAACAATTTCACCTTGGTTAACTTCTAATGAAACTTCATTTACAACGGTGCGCCCCTTGTATCGTTTAACCAACTTATCGCTCCTTAATTTTAATTTACTCAAATCGTATATCTTTTATATCTAATTGCAGGGTAACATTTCCTTGCCACTCATTTTCTTTAACATTGTACACTACATCAAATTGCTTGCCGCTTTTAACTTGAGCTAGTTTATCGCCTTGGTTAAATGCAATGCCTTTAAATGATTTATCGTTGCCTGCTTGATGTAAAGTTAGTTGAAGATGACTATCTCCCACAACACGCGCATGATTTTTAACATAAACGCTTTTACTTACAAATTGAGGTCGCATATTTTGCGGGCCAAATGGTGCCATTTGCCTCAATATTTTCCAAAACGAATCATTTATATCATCAAAGTCGATTTCGCAATCAATAACAATCTCAGGTATTAGCATGTAATCTTCTATACTTTTACTTACAACCTCTTCAAACTTTGCTTGAAAAGCGGGTACATTTTCAGGCTTGAGCGTAAGGCCGGCAGCATAAAAGTGGCCTCCAAACTGCTCAATTACATCACTACATTGCTCTATAGCATGGTGCACATTAAAGCCCTTTACCGAACGAGCTGAGCCAGCCACCTTATCATTGCTTTTGGTTAGAATAATTGTTGGGCGATAATATTTTTCCATTACCCTTGACGCTACAATTCCAATAATGCCTTTGTGCCAGTTAGGATTGTACAGCACCGTAGATTTTTTTTGTTGTAATTCAATACTATTGTCAATCGTTTCTATCGCTTCTAGTGTACTGGCTTTATCCAGCACCTTACGATCGGTATTGTTTTCATTAATAACAGATGCCATTTCTTCAGCCCTTGCTAAGTCAAGCTCACTCAGCAATTGCACTGCAAATTTGCCATGCTTTATTCTACCAGCAGCATTAATGCGCGGCCCAATGCCAAACACAATTTTATAAATATTGGCTGAGGTAGTTATGCCGCTTACACCTTTTAAAGCTGCCAAACCAATGGTAGGGTTTTCAGTCAATTTTTTCACCCCAAAATGCGTTAGCAATCTATTCTCGCCCGTTATGGGAACAATATCTGAAGCTATGCTTACACTCAATAAATCGAGATATTGTAGCGAAATATTCAAATCTGTTTCCGTTTGCATGCTGTAAGCATACATAAACTTAAAACCAATACCACAACCTGTTAGCTCTTTATATGGATATGGGCAATCGGTTTGCTTAGGATCTAAAACCGCAATGGCTTTGGGTATTGTATCGCCTGGTAAGTGATGATCGCAAATAATAAAATCTACATCTAAGGTATTGGCATAATCTACTTTCTCCACAGCCTTTACACCACAATCTAAAGCAATGATTAGTGCAAAGCCATTTGCCTTAGCATAATCAATACCAGCAATTGAAACTCCATAACCTTCATTGTATCTATCAGGTATATAGTATTCAAGGAGCTCCTCATCATAAACGGTTCTTAAAAAGCTATAAACCAACGAAACCGCTGTGGTACCATCCACATCATAGTCTCCAAAAACCAATATTTTTTCTTTGTTACTTATTGCCGTAACCAATCGATCAACTGCGGTTTGCATACCTTTCATTAAAAATGGATCGTGCATTTTAGTAAGGTTGTGCCTAAAAAAATCTTTGGCTTGCTCAAAAGTTGAAATACCACGGTTAACTAAAATAGTGCATAGCTTTTGATCAATGGTTAAACTAGCCTTTAGTTCTTCTACCAACTGTTGGTCGGCTTTTTTTATGGTCCATTTTTTTTGCACGCTGCGAAATTTAATGTGGTAAGCTTATCAATTTTACAAAAATTAACGCAGACTGTTTTATAAATCAACGTAAATTGTGTTTAATGAAGGTTACCCTTATTGCTCTAATGCTCCTTTTTGGAGTTAAATGCTTTGCACAGAGTGAAGATTGTGAGCCAAAAATGAATGGCGTAAACTTTATGGGAGCACCAAAACCCGTTAGCCCCGAGTGCATGAAACCTGTAAAGCAAATTAACGCCAATTGGGTGGCCTTAAATCCTTTTGGTTATGCAAAAAAAGGCCAACCCAAAATATCATTTGATACTGATTGGCAATGGTGGGGAGAAAGACCCCAAGGTGTTGTTAAGTGCATTGAATATGCAAGAACAGAAAATTTAAAAGTGTTTATTAAACCTCATGTTTGGGTTATGGGCCAAGGTTGGCCAGGTGAGTTTGAAGTTGAAACAGAAGAGGATTGGTTGGTATGGGAAGAAACTTATACTGCTTACATTTTGGCTTTGGCAAAAATTGCAGAAGAACAACAAGCAGAGATGTTGGCTATTGGAACTGAGTTTAGATTGGCCGTTAGGCAAAGACCACAATTTTGGCATCAATTAATTAAAGAGGTTAGAAAAATATATAATGGTAATCTAACCTATGCCGCCAATTGGGACAACTACGAGCAAGTAACCTTTTGGGATAAACTAGATTATATTGGAATTGACAATTATTATCCATTAAGTAAAGAAGATACCCCTAGTGTAAAGCAACTTTTAATTGATTGGGAAAAGCCCTATCAAAACATTAAACGTTTTGCCAAAAAGCACCAAAAGCAAGTAATTTTTACCGAATATGGTTATAGAAGCATAAGCAAAACTGCTGGCCCGCAATGGGAGTTAGAAGACAAGCACCGAGCGCCAGCAAACCTTTTGGCACAGCAAAATGCCTATGAAGCCATTTTTAAAACCTTTTGGACAGAAGATTGGATGGCTGGTGGATTTTTATGGAAGTGGCGACCAAATGATGCCAAAGCAGGTGGACTTGAAAACAATGACTACACCCCACAAAACAAACCTGTGGAAGAATTGATAAAGGAGTGGTATGGGCATTAACAACTTACATTTTTATATTAAGGGCGGTATAGGAAATAAGTTTACCGGTAACGTAGCAGCAATATTGATTGGGGCTGTAGGCCTAGCGGCATTTTTAGGTGCATTTTTTTTAGGTCTTTATTATTTACCTAAACTGATAGCACTTGAATTTAAAAATGATGCTGACGACCTAACCTTAACAGTTTTATTTATGGCGTTAATCGCCACCTGGGCAATGATATTCATTTCTATAAAGCAAGCAACTAAATGGCTAAAAATTAGGCAAAAATTTACCCCTGATGATTTAGGGTATCTCGAAAAAAATGTTGAATACTACAGACATTTAAATCCTAAAAACAAGGCCAAGTTTATTAAGAGAATCAAGTATCAGTTATCTAAAAAGTTTATTTCTATTGGTATGGATAGTGTTGATTCAAATACAAAGTTACTAATTGCAGCTGCGGCAACCATTTTAACTTTTGGTTTTAAAGATTACAGATTGGCTCACTTTTCAGAAATTGGAGTAACACCAGGCGCATACCTATCTGGCCATACCAAACAAAACCATCAAGGCGAAACTAGGGCTCGTGCGGGCATTGTAGTATTTTCAGCAGAGCACATTCACTTTGGTTTTGAAAATGAAACTGATGGTTTAAATATAGGCTTGCATGAATTTGCCCATGCGTTGTATGTACAAATGAAACTGGATGGTGGCCAGCACATCAATTGGATGCATCAAATTTGGGCTAATGTTGCTAAAGCCGCTATACCTGCTATGAAGGATGGAAAAATTACCTTTTTTAGAGATTATGCTTCTGCCAATAAAGATGAATTGTTTGCTTGTGCCGTGGAAGCTTTTTTTGAGCAAAGTGCAGAGTTTAACCGAGTAATGCCTAAACTTTATAATGTGATGGTTCGCTCGTTAAAGCAAAACCCAATAAACAAAAAGAACCCAGCTAATATTTAGGGTTAACTGCTTCAAATCCAACTTTTATCAAATGCCCAGTTCATCTATTTTATCCAAAAACCAATTTTTATCCGCTATAACTTTAGTATTGCTAAATTGATTTTCAAATTTTTCAAGACTTTCATTATTTCGAATGTCAAGTTTCAACAGCTTTTTAATAAATCGTAAAAAGTTTTGATAACTCTGTTTGTGGTGTTTTGATATTTTTTTGTTTCGCAGCAAGTATATTTTAAATGAATCGGCTGAGTTAAAAAGGGCCTCATCTTCATCCAATTCAAAATAAGTTTTAAGCAACATGGCTTTGCTATCTAAAGCGTAAAACACATCCTCATACTCAACGTTTAGCAAAAGCTCGATTACATTATTCCAATTTTCGTTGTAGAAATGCCACTTGGCCATATTATAGTTTACTGCATTTTGCCTTACCGAACCATCTAAATAGCTCGCATTTTCATCCATAAATTTTTTAACCCAATTCATTTCGCCTAACCTTAACCCAGTTACCACAATGTTTTTAAAATCCCATGGAGATAATTTGTTGTTATCCAATATGACTTTACTTTGTAGCAGACTTTTATAAATGCCCAATACTTTAGGTAAGTATTCATCTTCTTGCCCTCCGTTAATTTTTCTAATGCAATAGTTTTGCGCATAAATAAATAGCTCACGTGCTTCTTTAGGTTCAATTGATTGGATGTTTTCGTTTAGCATTGCTAAAAATTTATCAATTAAGTTTTCATTGTTTGGATGTAAAAAGCATTGGGCATTTATAGCGTAAATTTTAATTATCTCACTGCTGTAATAATTGTTTGTGGCAATTTCTGATAGCAATGTTTCACTGTCTTTTTCGGAAATTGCCAATCCCTTAATTTGGTTGATGTTTAGCTTTTCACAAAGCAATTTCAGTTTAGCCAAGACATAATATTTCTCCAACTTTAACAATGACTCATCATAATTTGGCAACAACATAAGGCGTTGCGTTTTTTGGGCCTGTTGAGTTTTAAAGTCATCATTTATTTGATGTAATTGCCACTCTTTTTGTAAATCGAAATATTGAGTTTCATGACCTTGTTCTAGCAATACGTATCTAATTGACTTGGCCTCTTCCTTTTTTAAAAGAGCGTTAAATAAATGGGTTTTATCTTTTGATTGCCGGAGCTCCTCCACTTCTAAGAAATGCTCTAGGTGTTTTTGTAGCAATGATAATTGCTGCCTTATTCTAACATCATTGTAAACTTTATTGGGAAATATATAGTCATGTGCTATTTGTTTTAGTTGCGCAGGTTGCTCATTGTTGTGCTTTACCACAAAATCAAAAAGGCCAACTATAGTTTGATTGGTATTGAAGTAGGGCGATTGCAAGTACTTTTTAAAAGACGTAACTTCAAATTTGTTAAGCTTGCCTAGGAGATTGATCAATTTCACTTAACTAATATAACAATTATTTAATTAACAATCAATATATTACATTTAACGTAAACCATTTAATAAGCTAACAAATAACCTAATATGTACTTTTATATCCGTGCTAGAGTAATCATATTCGTAGAGTGAAAAACCATAAAAGATTGATGATGACGAGAAAACTATTAACCAGCACTGCCATTTTATTTACCCTATTGCTAACTATTGGAACTTTGGAAGCCCAGTTGACTAAAGGAAAACTCTACTCCAATGAATTTGAAGCTAGCTTTAATTTCACCAATTGTACTTCTGCTGGAAACTGTGATGACTTAAACCCAAATACTATAGATAGTTGCATTACTAATTATTGCGTAAACTACGATACTAATTCCAACTTTGGTGACACTTCTGTTGCTTTGGGCATGTGCGTAAGAAGCGAAAACGATTTTTACGTGTACTTTGCAAATGACACCATCATTAATTATCGAAATGGCGTAAAGACAAAAATAGCTGTTCCATACCCTAGTAGTTTATCGTGGGGCACTGATTATTGGGTAGAAACTATGCACTACTCAAACCATCATGGATTAATAATTTTATATGGACGGAAAGGAAATTTAGTTACTTACAAAAATGGAATTTGGGCAGATTGGGGCTCTGTAGGCTCTCAATGGGAGCATAAAATTGATGTTGCTGAAACTGAAAATGGTAACTTTTATTTTACCACTCATAACACGATTTCTGGAACAAGACTTCATTTATTTAATGGAGTTTCCCATAAAATTGTTTCAATTCCAAATGCTTTTTTAGAGGGTGTCAATAACTCTTTGGACACCTGGAAAAACACTTTATACATTGCGAGTTTTTCTTCACCTGACACCACAGCATTTATGACTTTTGACGGAAGTGTATGGAAAAGTTATAATACTACAAACACTCCACTTACCAGCAATAAGTACAGCAATATTGCTGTTGTGGATAGCATGAATATTTATTTATCCGATTGGAATTTTTCTAATATTGTGCACTTAAACGGGGGTGTCGTAAGCACGCTTCCAGCCATAACAAATTCTTACTATACCGGCAAACAAATGATAGTAGATGCAAGCAGCAAATTATGGTTAACCTATCACAAGACTGCGGGGGCACCATGGCAAATTATACATAATACACTGAGTTACTATGACGGATCCATTTGGGTAGAATACAATAATCAAACAATGGGCTTTAGAAGTACAAATGGTCCAACAGGACCTCCTCATTATGATATGGATTCAATCGTTTTTCATCCAGATACTAGTGGAAATTTGCACTTTAGTTTACGAGCACAAATTGGCAATCACAACCCTCAACGTACTTTATTAATCAATCAAAGCGACCTTATATCAGACTCACTTGATGTGTGGCCTGGAGATGCCAATTCAAATGGTATTGCCAATGCAACTGACATTTTAAATATTGGAATTGGCTATGGTTATAACGGGTCATCTAGGCCGTTTGCATCTACAGCTTGGGTTGGTCAATATTGTCCTAATTGGGTTGATACTTTCATAACCGGTATAAATTACCATCATGCAGATTGTAATGGTGATGGCATAATAAATTTCTTAGATGCAGGCGCGATTCTTACAAATTATGGACTAACACATAGCAAATCCAACTCAGGTGTTAGTAGTGGTCAAATTCCATTATCAATGGAGTTTGCGCGAGATACCTTTAACATTGGAGATACGGTAACTGGCCAAATTTTGTTTGGCGATTCAGTTACGCCAGCAGATAGTGTTTATGGCTTGGCCTTTTCTATACATCATAATCAATTTCTAGTAGACAGTTCATCCATAATGCTGGAATTTGGCAGCACCTGGTTTGCAGACACATCTAATTCAATTTCAATAACGAAAAACTTGTTTAGTCAAAGTAAAATTGATGGAGGATACACTCGAACAGACCATGCCAATGTTTCAGGTTTTGGCTCAATTGGCACCGTAAGCTTTGTGATACAAGACAACATTAATGGCAAAACGTTAAGTGAGTTAAGAACCATTGATATGTTGTTTAGTGATGTAACAGTTGTTAATAGCAAAGGAGAGATTATAACGGCCAATTATCAGCCTAAACCACTTTATATAATTGATCCTATTGATGAAGAAATTAGATCTTACATTTATCCTAATCCTGTAAAAAATGAATTTTATATTGCCAATGTTGATGATTTAACATCATACACTGTATATGATTTAACAGGAAAAATTGTAATTCCTGAAACTCAAATTAACAGCGCTAAAACTGCTGTTAAAACCCATGACCTTGCTAATGGAATATTTTTAGTGCGATTGAAGGATGCGGATGGCAATGTTAAAAATTTGAAGGTGGTTAAAAGCAATTAAACTACGGGGCAATTTCGATTGCCCCATTTTTTTCTTTTGGGTTTGAGAAAACACTCCCAAACAAACCAGCCTGCTACAACTATATACTCAAAAGCAACTAGCCAAAGCAGTTCATTAACTCCAGTTGCATGATAAGCTGAATATGATAGCACCACTAAAAATGACCATACCATTGCAAAGCGATATTGGGTAAAAACTGCAAAGGCTACCAATGGAATAATGTACCAAGGATGAACTATGGAAGCCAATGATAAATAGATTAGCAAAGCAAACATAAATCCCTTTGGCAATGCAGTTAACTTCCACTTTTTGTGCAATGCCAAAATCATAATAGCAATAAATACTACGGCACTTAAAACTTTACCTGCAGCACCAATAATATTGTAGCCAACTGATTTAAAACCTAACCAACGCACCACATAATAAATGCTTGCATTGAACTCAAACGTTTGAAAGTACAATGTGAAGCTCTTTGAAAAATTACTGAATAACTCTGGAGTATAGAAAGGGAGGAACAATAGACAATTAACCGTGACTATGACAATTGACATACTCATAAGTTTCTTTAATCCTAGGAATCGAATCAAAAACGGTAAAAATATTAAGGGTATGATTTTAATATTGATGGCTAAGGCCATAGCTACCGCAGCTAAAAGTAAATGGAGGTATGAATTGGTTTTTGAAACTTTCACCAAAAAGTAAATGGATAACAAGGTAAAGAAGATCATGCCTGCCTCAAAGTGCAAATTGCCCGTTAACTCAACAATTACCAATGGATTTAAAGCATACAACAATACATTTTTTGAAGGAAGCTTAAAGTGCTGCAACAATGATTTGATTAAAAAGATGCTGCCAATTTCAAAGGCAATTATTACCAATCGCATTATGGCTACAGAGCCTAATTCATGCTTGCCAAAAGGCCACATAGCCAAGCCAAAAACACCTTGTAAAAACGGAGGGTAAATGGTGTAATAGTTGGGCGAGTTCATAAATGCCAACCACCGCTCTCTTACTTGCGGAGATACATTGGTCAACTCAACTTCTGTTGGTAACTGCAGAAAAGGATTTGATCCATTAACCAATAAATTACCATCCCACATAAAGCGATAAAAATCATCACTTAACCAAGGGATACTTGGCAAGAGCAACAACCTTGCAACTATGGCAATGCCTATGCCCCAAGCTATAATTTGTTTGGTGTTTGCAACTTTATAGTAATAGGCAAAACCTACAAACAACAATGTAAAACAGCCGAATACCTGCGTAAAATCGGCTCTATTGTTAAACTTAAAAGCAAATAAACAATAGGTAATTAATGATAATGCAAGTACTATGTAATGTTTGGGTCGCATTGGGCTATAATAATATTCTTACCCCGCCAATTTAGCATGCTTAATTGAAAAGTAAAAGATTACACTAAAGCCAATGATGCCTGCAACATGAAATGGTATTAAACCATAATCGTGATTATGAATACCCAAGTACACACCAAAGCCAAAATAAACTGCCATTAAAGCTTCTAACCAAGTAGTAAAAGGAATTTTAGTTGATGTATAACTTTTGTTATGCCATGCTTGACCCAATTTGGTAATATTAAACTTAGGTGTTCTTATAAATGCCGTTTTTTCTCCCAACCAACCTCTAAAAACAGCTATGCCATTATGTAGCGAAAGGCCTAATGTGATTACCAGAAAAATGGGGAACATCATTAAATATTCATACCACATGCTCTTCTTCTTCTCTTCTTCATAAAAAGCAGCAATAAAATAACCAAATGCGATTGCCATAGTAGATAACACAAAGACTGAGGCATACTTGAAGTATGGAATGCCTAGAATGTTTTTAGCATACAACAATGGAATACTTAAAATTGCAGATATTAGGATACACAAATAAACCGTGCTGCTAAACAAATGGAAGTAAGCATGAATTTTTGATGATAAAGGCAGTTTGGATTTAATGATTTTAAACATGTACATCCTTGCATTTTCGGCTCCACCTTTGTTCCACCTAAATTGCTGTGATTTTAAAGATGACATATCCGCAGGTAACTCAGCTGGCGAACCTTGAGTTAACAAGTATTTAAACTTCCAACCTTTTAATTGTGCTCGGTAGGATAAATCTAGATCTTCTGTAATGCTATGTGCTTTCCAACCGCCTGCATCATCAATAGCTTTGCGTCTCCAAATACCAGCCGTGCCGTTAAAGTTCATGCAATACCCAGCAGCGTTTCTTCCTTGTTGTTCAACAGTAAAATGGAAGTTTAATATGAATGCTTGAATGCGTGTAAGCAAAGAATAGTTTTCATTGATATGCTCCCAACGGGTTTGTACCATGCCAATTTTGTCATTATTGAATGAAGGCAGTGTATTATTCAAAAAGTCTGGCTTGGGTAAAAAATCAGCATCAAAAATGGCGATAAATTCACCTTTAGCAGTTTGGTTACCATAAGCCAATGCACCAGCCTTATACCCTACTCTATCAGGCCTAGTTACTAATTCAATATCAAAACCTTTGGCAAGGTATTCATTCACTTTGTTACGTGAAATCTCCAAGGTTTCATCTGTAGAATCATCCAACACCTGAATGTGCATTTTCTCTTTTGGATAGTCGAATTCACATATTTTATCTATCAATCTTTCAACTACATACAACTCATTAAAAATGGGCAATTGTATGGTTACAAGCGGCAGCTTTTCATAAGGAATCGTTTCTTTAACATTGCTACTTTGGTTTTTGCGCTGCTTTCGTTGATGCCTAACAAAATGAATTGCTAAATGAAATTGTGCCATGCAATACATCATTATGTAAAACAACATAGCCGTATAAGCAAATATTACAATGTATCCCCAATGCATTGGGTCGAAATTAGCGAAATTATAAAGCAATCACGCTATCACTCGTGTCCTATAATATTTTAACTAACTATATGTCGGTAATTCAATACAAATGGCATTTATCAAACATCTACTTTTATAAAAATAAATACGGTTTATGAAAGTTTGCGGAATAGAATTGAAAGGCAATGATGCCATATTTACTTGTCTTGAAGGTGATGCTGAAAACTATAATCTAGTGGAACTTACCTTAAAAAAAATCAATCTTAAGGATTCGAAAAACCAAGCCGACATTCATCAGTTTACCAAAGAATTAAATGCCTTTTTTGATTTAAATCAATTTGAAAAAATTGGCATTAAAGCTAGAGGCGAAAAAGGCAGATTTGCGGGTGGACCAACATCATTTAAGATGGAAGCATTGATACAAAACACTTTATGGAATGTTAATATCATACATGGGGCAACCTTGAGGGCTGCGCTAAAAACTAAAGTGATTGATGAAAGTGGGGTAAAGAAATATCAGGTAGAAGCCTTGATGGTTGCTAGGTATTTATTGGAATTTTAAATCTGTTGATTTTTAAGCTTCTTCAAAAACTCTGAAGCAAAAATAAAGTCTTCTAATTCTTGGTTTCTACTGGTTAATATTTCTTCCGAGCTGCCTTGCCAATGCTTATGCCCTTCATGAATAAATAAAATATTGTCACCAATTCCCATTACCGAATTCATATCGTGCGTATTGATAACCGTAGTAATATTTTGCTCAATGGTAATTTCTTTAATTAATTCATCAATTACCAATGCAGTTTGAGGATCCAACCCTGAGTTAGGCTCATCACAAAATAAATATCTCGGCTGAAGTACAATTGCACGGGCAATACCAACTCTTTTTTGCATGCCACCGCTAATTTCTGAAGGATATTTTTTATGGGCTTCCTCTAATTCAACACGTTCCAACACCTCATCTACCCTAGCGTTCTTTTCGGCCTTGGTCTTCTTTGAAAACATGTCTAAAGGAAACCTTACGTTTTCTTCAACAGTCATGGAATCGAATAAAGCATTGCCTTGAAACAACATACCTATTTCTTTTCGCACACTTTTCTTTTCACTTTTTGACATGATGGTAAAATTCCTCCCGTCATAAATTACAGCTCCTTTATTAACTTCAAACAACCCAATTGAGCACTTTATGCACACGGTTTTACCAGAGCCCGATTTACCAATAATCAAATTGGTTTTACCAGGCAAAAACTCGGTGGTAATGCCCTTAAGCACATCATTTTCGCCAAACGATTTATATATGTCTTGCAACTCAATCATAACAATGCTGCTGCTATTAAATAATCAAATGCCAATATTAAAATGCTACTAAAAACCACTGCACGTGTGCTTGCTTCACCAATTTCAATTGCTCCCCCTTTTACATAAAACCCTTGATAGGCTGCAACTGATGTTAAGGTAAAAGCAAATACCACAGCTTTAATGTACATCAACTTAATATAATGTGGATTAAACTCATCCAATACTCCTAATTGATATTCGGTAGCCGAAACATAACCTCCAAGCTTGCCGGCAATTAACCCTCCATATACACCTAAAAATGCAGCAATAATTACCAACATAGGTATAACGGTAACAGCTGCCAAAATTTTTGGCCCTACCAAGTATGACCTTACGTTGACGCCCATTATTTGCAGTGCATCTATTTGTTCATTTACGCGCATGCTTCCTAATTCAGAAGATATATTAGAACCAACTTTACCAGCCAATAATAAACAAGAAATGGTAGGTGCCAGCTCTAAAATCATGGTATCTCGCACTACAAACCCTACCCACCACATAGGTATAGCTGAGCCTTGAATTTGATATGCAAATTGAATTGCCGTTACCGCTCCAACAAAAACGGAAATAAAAGCTACAATAATTAAAGATCCTACTCCAATATTGTTCATTTGCCTAGCATACTCTTTCCAATACATTCTAAACCGTTCAGGCTTTTTGAACAGCGCAAATATCATATTTACATACCTACCGAAATGAAAGAGAAACTTCATATTGAGGTCGGCTAAATTAAGGTAAATTTGCTCGTAAATCGGAAATAATGAACGTTGTTGTAACAGGAGCATCTAAAGGTATTGGTTTTGCAATTGCACAAAAATTTGCTGGTGAAGGAGCCAACTTGGCTATTTGCTCGCGAAATGAAAAGGAGATAGCCCAAATTGGAGAGCAATTAGGGGGAGCCGAAAGGGTTTTAGCGATACCAACTGATATGTCTAAAAAAGAAGATGTTGCGAATTTCGCTTCTCAAATTTTGGATCAATGGCAAACAATTGATGTATTGGTAAACAACGCAGGAAGCTTTGTGCCTGGAAATATACATGATGAACCTGATGGTAACTTGGAATTAATGATTAACACCAATTTGTATAGTGCCTATTATTTAACAAGAGCGCTGTTACCTGCAATTACCAAACAAAAGGGCAGTTATATTTTTAATATAAGTTCTGTTGCTGGTTTGCAAGCTTATAATGGCGGTGGCTCCTACAGCATTAGTAAATTTGCATTAAGCGGTTTTTCTAAAAACTTACGCCATGAGTTAATTGAGAAAAATGTTAGGGTAAGTACGGTTTATCCTGGTGCAGTTTATACGGCAAGTTGGGATGGATCGGGCATTGACGAAAATAGAATTATGCCGGCAACTGATATTGCCAATGTTATTTGGAACAGTTATAAAATGAGCGATAGAACTGTGGTAGAGGATATTGTGTTACGACCACAATTAGGAGATTTGTAATACTCTGAACTCAATTAGTAAAAGCCTCACCGCAAACATCCAATACCTCTTTTGCAATGGCTGAATTACCTGCTATTATTTCTTGGCCCATTAACCAATTGTTACCTCCTTTAAAGTCGAACACTTGGCCACCTGCTTGCTGCACAATAAATGCACCAGCAGCAACATCCCAAGGGCTTAAGCTGTATTCGTAAAAAACATCAAACTTGCCGCAAGCTACCCAGGCCAAATCCATGGCAGCTGAACCGAAACGTCTAACTCCACGGGTGCTTTTAATTAATGTTTCTAGTACCTGAAGATATTGAGGTGTTCTGTCATAATCGTAATATGGGAAGCCCGTTGCTATTAAACTTTCGCTTAGCAAGTTGTTTGGATTAACGTTAATAACGGTTTCATCACAATAGGCTTTGCCATCCTTTATGGCATGATAGCATTTGTTATGAGGCACATCATACACAACACCCAAAATCATTTCACCTTTAAACTCCAATGCTACACTTACTGCGAAACAAGGTAGGCCATGGATAAAGTTGGTGGTGCCATCTAAAGGATCAATGATCCAGCGATAGTCAGCAGTGCTTTGCGTTACGGTTTCTTCTTCAGTTAAAAAACCTGCATTGGGTATCAATGGTTTTAGGCCTTCTACGAGCATTTGCTCGGCAGTAGTATCAACATAAGTAACCAAGCTATTTAAAGCTTTAACTTTAATATCGGAGTTGGTTACCTTTTCAAACTCACCTCTAATGAATTCGCCAGTTTTTTTAATTACCTCAATTGCTTGAAGTTCAATTTTGTTAAGATCCATGTTTCTTAGTAAATAATATTTTCAATGATGCAAAGTGAGTAAACAAAACGATAGGAACCGTTAAAAAAGGCAGAAATAAAAAGGGAAAGTAAAATATGGCAATATTGGGTTGGTCAAATGCCAATTGCTGAAATGGATATGGAGTGGATAGAACCGCCAATATGATAATTATTGGAAGAAGTATTATACCTACAATATTCCATATAATCAACATTATTTTCCCTAGATAGCCCTTGCGAATGCCAAAGTAGGCTACAATTGGAGCTGTTAAACCCATTACAATATCCATATTGTATCCATCAAAAGTCATTAAGTGAGGCATCAATAAATCAACGGCACATAAATAAATCATTATTTCTGCTAAAATTCTAATGGTGGAAATCCATGCTAAAGCTTCTAAGTTTAGTTGACCAATTACTTTTCGTCCTGCGGGCGAAATGAAAACAACAGCAATTAGCGCTAAAGTGGGCAGCACCCCAACTATTAACCTTGGTTGTACAAAGTTTGAACTATAAAAGCCAATGAATGCCAATATTGATTGTAGAATCATCCAACCACCAACAATTAGCGCCCATTTTTTTACCAATTTGCTGCCATGCTTTTTATCGTGAATATTGAGCAACCAAAAAAATAAAATTATGGTAGCCACTATCATTGCAAAGGTGGTTATTAAGAGTAAAACACTCGCTTTATCATGCATTTTGTGTTTCTTTTTTTAATTCAATTAACATTCTATCTAACTCTTTAATGGTAGAAAACCCGAGCATTCTAGTGGCCTTTCTTTGTACTTCTTGCCAAATAGGTAAAACATCAGCATGCTTATCTCGGCCTTTTGATGTTAGGGAGATTACTTTTTCTTTGGCATTTTTACCCTGAGTACGATTAATCCAACCATTGTCAATCATCTTAACAATGTTTCTGCTAAAAGTTGATTTTTCTATTGATAGTTTATCGGCTAAATGTTGTTGCGTACGCTTTTTGGTAGCATTTAAAACCAGTAAAATGGAGATTTGCTCATTGCTAATATTGTGGTTGGTAAACGCTTTTCGATACATGGTGTTAATCATGCGTGAAATCATGTTAACCTTATTGCATAAGCACGGGGGAACGAAATAATCATCTTTACTTAACATATAGCAAAGATAATTACATATAGTTGCATATACAACTACTTGCGTTTATTTTCCAATTTTGTTCATAAATCGCTTACGTACAAACACATACAGTAAAATAATGACTGCCATAAAGGTAGCTGAACGACCAATGTAGTCGCCATACCTAACATAAAAAGTTAACTTATTATTCAATTGCATCTCGCCTTTTATAGCGTCTGGAGTCCAATAAGTAGTCTTTTGCCTAATCTCGCCTAAAGGGTTTATAAAACAAGAAATACCTGTGTTTGCAGCTCGTACAAAACTCCTTCTAGTTTCAATTGCTCTTAGTGAAGCATATTGCATATGTTGTTTATGACCTGGAGTGTTGCCCCACCAAGCATCATTGGTAATTATAAATATGGCTTGCGCTCCTTCTTTTACAAATCTTCCAACAAATTCTCCATAAATACTCTCATAACAAATGGCCGTTCCTATTTTAACGCCATTGTGCTCAAAAACTTCTCTTTCGGGTTGTGTTGAATAGCCGCCAGTGGTACCACCAAATTGACTAAGAATACCACCTAATGGACTTAATAATTTTTTGAAAGGTAATCTTTCAACTGCAGGAACCAATTTCGATTTTATGTACAATGGCACCTCATCATCATTATGCACTAATTGAATAGACGAGTTAACGGAGATGGTCCAAACGGTATCATTATTTCTAACAATGCGCATTTTTGGTGAATCTCCTTCTTCCAACGCTTCTTCTTCACTATCATAAATACCCATACCTTCTAATCCGGTAATCAGTGCTGCGGCAGGATATTGTTCAATTAATTTAAGCGGTTTTTCTATTTGTTTTTTACGCCTCACATAATCAATATCATATCTATCTGGTATGGCAGTCTCGGGCCAAACTATATAATCCGTATTAGCGTCAGCTTTTGATTTTGATAGTTCAACCAGTTGGTCCAATTGCTCTGCAGATGAACTTGAAAATTTTGAATAAGGATCGATATTGGGTTGAACGGCTACCACAGAAATCTTATCACCCACAAACTCAACTTGCGATTTTTTAACCAAACTAACTACTATAGGCACTATTAACAATAGACTTATTTGAATAATAGGTTTTAATTTACCCTTAGTATTAAAGTTTTTGAGCAACTTAAAAACAAAGACATTTACTAACAACACCCACAGTGTACCGCCTAAAGCTCCCGTAATATCATACCATTGAATTAAGTACAATGACTTGGCAAAGGCATTGCCTAAGTTTAACCACGACCATGAGAGCTCCCATTGCATGTGGCAAAATTCAAATGCTATCCAAAATGCAATTAGGCTAATAAATGCATAATTCGCTCTAGTTTTCTTTTTAACCGACCTATATAGCAGCAGAGGTATGCACATAAAAACGGAGTTCAGCACTGTCATCATTGCCGCTCCACCAACTGTTGAGTTTTTAACCCACCATGTGGTCAATAAATTGAAAATGATAAAAGCAATCATGCCATGTAAAAACAACGTCCAACCCGGTTTTTTGAAGTTGTTTTTTGAAATGTAATCCTCAACAAACAACAAAGGCACAAAGGCAATGAATATTGAAAACACCACTGGTAATGGTGGCCATGCAAGCGCAAAAAGCAAACCACTTGCTATGGATAATATGTAGAGTTTGCCTTTGGATAATTTCATTATTGTAAAGGTATTATTTTAAATTGAGCAGAAATTAATTAGTGAAAATGGATGCAATTAGCAGCTTTTATTTATGCCACGGATTTCGCTAATTTTCACAAATTATGAATGTTTTGTAAATCAATACACTAAACGTTTATATTCTAAACTTCCTCTCCCAAAATTCACCAATAAACCTAATTTACAATCACTTACTTTCAAGTAATTAATAGTCTGTGCAATATGCTCATCTACTAATCCTTTGCAGCATTTTACTTCTAAAATTATTTTATCCCAAATTACAAAGTCGGCAAAATAATAATGCGGTAATATTTTTCCTTTATATGAAATGTCATACTGCTTTTCTCTTTCGTATTCAATTTTATCGTGTTCAAATTCCAGCTGTAGAGCATCTTTGTAAACAATTTCTAAAAATCCATGTCCTAGTTGCTTATGAACTTCCATGCACTTGCCAATTATTTGGTAAGATTCTTCTTTGTATATGAGATCCTGCTTGTTCATTATTTAGCTGTTAAGCCACAGATTGCTCTAATTTACAGGAATTGTTATAGGTAGCGCAAAATTAATTAGTGCAAATCCGTGTAATTGGTGGCTTTTAAAAAACATCTTACTTACCTGCAACAACAATCACAAACTCACCCTTTATAGCCGCCTTAGCTCCAAAGTGATTTTTAATCTCTAATAAACTTCCATGCACATTTTCTTCATGTAATTTGGTTAATTCTCTTGATGCTGATGCTAAACGCTCTGCTCCAAAAACCTCAATGAATTGATCTAATGCCTTTATAATTCTATGAGGCGATTCATAAAAAACCATGGTTCGATTTTCTTCTGCTAAAGCCAACAACCTTTTTTGCCGTCCTTTTTTTTGAGGTAGAAATCCTTCAAATACAAATCTATCACATGGTAAACCCGAGTTAATTAGGGCAGGCACAAATGCAGTTGGACCCGGCAAGCATTCTACTTCAATACCATTATTTATGCAAGCTCTAACCAATAAAAATCCAGGGTCAGAAATACCAGGAGTGCCAGCATCAGTAATCAGAGCCATTTTTTTACCGCTCTTTAAATCGGCTACAATTTTTTCGGTATTGCTATGCTCATTGTGTTGATGGTAAGACCACATAGTGGTTTCAATTTCAAAATTCTTTAGCAGTTTGCCACTGTTTCTGCTGTCTTCTGCCAAAATAATGTCTACTTGTTGTAAAACCTCAATGGCTCTAAAAGTGATGTCTTTTAAATTTCCTATGGGCGTTGGTACAATTATTAGCTTAGACATAGTGAGACCTTTGCATTATAAGTTAAAATTATGGAAACAATTCATATTAAAATGAATCTACAAAATCGCGTATTAACCTAAACAAGTCTTCATACTCTGTTAAAGGCAGTGTTTCAGGTACATCATACACATCATGGTAAGCAGTAATACCACCCATAGTATAAATGAAAAAAGAAGGAACGCCAGCTTCAGTAAACCAATAATGGTCGCTATTGCGGGCTTTGCCTCTTGTTTTAACTTTTACTAGGTAGTCGTTTTTATCATTGATTTCTTTTAGTCTTTTAAACTCTTTAAGAAAAACACTTCCATTAACTATTGTAATGCCCTCACCACCAGTGCCTACAATATCGCAATTGATTAAAAACTTTATTTTAGATAAGTCAATTAACGGATTATCTACAAAATATTTAGAGCCTAACAATCCAACTTCTTCAGCAGCAAATGCAATAAATACGATTGAAAAATCGGGTGGGTTTTGTGCATAATGTTTGGCCAAGTTGAGCAGCATTGCAGTTCCACTCGCATCATCATTGGCTCCAGGAAAGTAAGTTTCGTTCCCCATCATTCCTAAATGATCGTAATGTGCAGTAAATACAATAAATGAATCGGGGTTTTTACTACCCTCAATAAAGCCAACCACATTGTTGCTTATATATGATTCATGAAATGTATTTTCAACCTTTAGCTTTACCTTTTTTACATTTTTTGGCCAAGCATCTGATAGCACTTTTATATAAGCTCTTTCACAAACAGTTTGACTAACATGGTAGATGAATTTCTTGGGCTCTT
>Ga0114956_1001390_pt1 | contig 18958 bp, 18 predicted proteins | sample MaitaG_FD_87304 | JGI IMG/M metagenome (GOLD analysis project Ga0114956, IMG submission 87304) | Marine algal microbial communities from Maine, USA - Maine_Asex2 metaG | ecosystem: Host-associated > Algae > Red algae > Unclassified | place: Maine, USA | collected 2015-01-05 | reverse complement strand
TGGGTGATCTTGCCCGGCGTCAGTTGTTTCGCAGCCGTCTTTTTCGCGGCGGGTTTGCGTGCGGTGGTTTTCTTTTTCGCGGTGGTTTTCTTTTTCGCGGTCTTTGCGGCCATGTGGGATTCTCCTAGAGAAAAATAAAGTCGTTTAAAGCGCTTCCGCACCGGAGATGATTTCGATCAGCTCGGTGGTGATGGCGGCCTGGCGGGCCCGGTTGCGTTTGAGTTTGTACGTGTCGATCAAATCGTTGGCGTTGTTGGTGGCGTTGTCCATCGCGGTCATGCGGGCGCCGTGTTCGCCGGCGGCGTTTTCGAGCATGGCATAGAAGATCTTGAAGTTGACGAGCTTCGGAATGAGCACGTCGATCAACTTGAGCACAGAGGGTTCGGCGATGAACTCGGTCGACAGCGAACCGGCGTCAGCCGGTGGCGCGAAGTCGTTACCCGTCATCGGCAAGAGCGTCTCGATGGTCGGCTTTTGCGACAACGGACTGATGAAGTGGTTGTACATCAAAATTACTTCGTCGTACTCGCCACTCTGGAAATCAGCGCAGGCCATGTCGGCGACTTCGATGGAGTTCTCCGGACTCGGCGAGGCGCTGGCCTGCTCGTCGAAGAAGTGACGGATGTCGCCACGACGTTTGAAGTGGTTGTTGCCGCGACGTCCGCAGCAGACAAACGAGACTTCAGTCCCTTTTTCGGCCTGGGCCGCAGCGTGGCGTTCGGCGAAGCGCAGCAAGTTGTTATTGAAGCCGGCGCAGAGACCTTTGTCCGAAGTGAACAACACAATGAGCTGCTTTTTCGGGTTCGCGCGCGGTGTCATCAGCGGATGGCTGCCATCTTCGATGCCGCCACTTACGCGGTAGATAAGTTCGTTTACTTCCAACGCGTAATCGGAAGCATGCTTCTGATTGTCTTGGGCACGCCGCAGTTTACTCGCCGACACCATCTTCATGGTCTTGGTGATTTTGACCGTGTTTTTAAGACTCGCGAGTTTGCGATTGTATTCTTTAATGGAAGGCATGTTGAGTAGCCAGTAGTCGGTAAGGAGTAGCGAGGAAGGAGTTAGGAAGAGATGGGTTCGTAGTCGACGGTTAATTCAAAGCCAACAGGTAGTTGGTCGTCCGTGAGGTCGGTCACCGGGGGGGGCGGTGGAGGAGTTGTTCCGTAAAAGGCACGCCCCTCTTTAACATAATTCGTTTTCACCGAGCGGATCAGACCATGCAACATTCGGCGAACCTCTTCGGCCATGGCAGCATGCGTGTCGTAGTCGGAGTGATACCCGAGATCGCGGGCGAAAAGAGAATGATAACGGGCTTCTTCCAACGACGCTTGTGCGATGTTGTAGAAGCGGACTTTCTCTCCCATTCCAAGACAGTTGAATCCCTCAACAATATTGGTTGGAACTGAAGAAGCCGAACGGCGCAGTTGAGAGGTGAGACCAAACTTTTCAGACTTCGGAAAGGCAGCGGATACGCGATAAACAGCCAAGGTGAAGGCATGGGCTTTCTGCCACCCCTTCAAATCTTCAAATGTTTTTGCGTTACTCAATGTCTAACCTGCCTGGTGCACCTGACTACTGGCTACTCACTACCGACTACTCGAAAGTCCGGTTGAAGTCTTCGAGGATGCGTTCGAGTTCTTCGACCACGCCGTCGGTGAGCTTCTTCTCTTTGTGGAAGAGACGAACCCAGTCGGCGTATTTGGAGTCGAGCGCCTGATTGAACTCGGCTTCAAAGGCGGTGATCCGAGCGGGCGGAACTTCGTCGAGGAACCCTTTGGTACCGGCGTAGATGATGGCGACCTGCTTGGCGACATCGAGCGGCACGTTGACGCCCTGCTTGATGACTTGCATCAGGCGCTGACCGCGTTCGAGCTGCTTGCGGGTGCTTTCGTCGAGATCGGACGCGAACTGCGAGAAGGCGGCGAGCTCGCGGTACTGGGCGAGTTCGAGGCGGAGCGAACCGGCGGCCTTTTTCATCGCGCCGATCTGTGCGTCGCCACCCACACGGGAGACGGACAGACCGGGGTTGATGGCGGGGCGCTGTCCGGAGTTGAACAAGTCGGCTTCGAGGAAGATCTGACCGTCGGTGATCGAGATCACGTTGGTCGGAATGTAGGCGGACACGTCGCCGTCCTGCGTTTCGATGATCGGCAGGGAGGTCAACGAACCACCACCCTCGGCGTCGCTCATTTTCGCGGAGCGTTCGAGCAGTCTGGAGTGTAAGTAGAAGATGTCACCGGGATAAGCTTCACGTCCGGGCGGGCGGCGCAGCAGCAGCGAGAGCTGGCGGTAGGCTTGGGCTTGCTTGGTGAGATCGTCGTAAATGATGAGCGCGTGTTTGCCGCTGTCACGGAAATACTCGGCCATCGCAGTACCGGTGAACGGTGCCAGATACTGCATCGGCGCCGGGTCGGAGGCGGTGGCGGAAATAATGGTGGTGTATTCCATCGCGCCGAACTTCTTGAGGGTCTCGGCGACCTGGGCGACGGTGGAACGCTTCTGGCCGATGGCCACGTAGAAGCAGTACACGTCTTCGCCGCGTTGGTTGATGATGGTGTCGATCGCGAGCGCGGTCTTGCCGGTTTTACGGTCACCGATGATAAGTTCGCGCTGGCCACGGCCAATGGGCGTGAGCGCGTCGATCACCTTAATGCCGGTTTGCATCGGCTCGTGCACGTCTTTGCGTTCGATGATGCCGGGGGCTTTGCGTTCGATGACGGCACGCTTCTTGGTTTTCAAAGGCGGGCCGCCGTCGATGACGTTACCGAGCGCGTCGACCACGCGGCCGACCAGCTCTTCACCGATGGGCACGGAGGCGATGTCTTTGGTGCGGCGCACTTCATCGCCTTCTTTCACGCCGGTGTCGGAACCGAAAATAGCGACGCCGACATTGTCTTCCTCGAGGTTGAGGGCGACGCCCTTCAGGCCGCCGGGAAACTCGACGAGTTCGCCGGCTTGCACGCTACTGAGTCCGTGAACGCGGGCGATGCCGTCACCGACGCTGAGGACGGAGCCGACTTCGTAGACGTCGGTTTTTTGGTTAAACTCTTTAAGCTGGCGCTTAAGGATGGATGAAATTTCGTCCGGTTTGATATCGATGGCCATGGGGGTGTCCTAGTGGTCCTTGATTAGCGTAGGTGGATGCTCAGGCGTTGAGAACCTTCATCCGAAATTGTTCGAGTTTGTGGGAGATGCTCAGGTCGGTGATTTCATCGCCGATCCGATAACGGAAGCCGCCGAGCAGCTCTTCATCGACCTCGGTCTGAAGGACGATCTTCTTGTTGTATTTCGCAGCGAGTTTGGTGCTCAGCGCTGTGGATTGCGCGGCGCTGAACGCCTGGGCTGCGGTCACGGTGACTTGGAGGATACCCTCCGCCTCGTCGTGGAGTTCGGCGAACGCGCGACCGATGTCGGGCAGGATCGCCGTGCGTTTTTTATCCACCAACAAGCGGAGAAAGTTGCGTGTCGGCGACTTGGTGCTCTTCAGCGCTTGGTCGAACACCGCGACGCGCCCCTCGTCTTTGATGACGGGGTTGCGCAGGAAGGCGGTGAAATCGTCGGAGGTATCGGCGAGCTTGGTGAGCGCATCCATTTCCTCTCGAACCTTTATCAAGGCCTTCTTGTCTTTGGCGACGTCGAACAAGGCCTCGGCGTAGCGGCGGGCGACAGTGGAAATCATCTCGGGTGCTGTTCCTGGTTCACGGGGGTCTGTTACAGCTCTTTGATGAGCTTGTTGACGAACGCGTTGCCGTTGGTCTTAAGTTCCTCGCCCAAGACTTGCCGGGCGAGGTTCACGGCCATGTCGGCGCTTTCGAGCTTGAGGTCGGCACGTGCTTTCTCTTCGGCGGAGCGGATTTCCCGCTCGGCGTTTTCACGCATGATGCGGGCTTCTTCTTTGCCCTCTTCTTCCATCACGCGCTTGAGTTCGTTGCCGCCTTTGCGGGCTTCGTCGAGGATCGACTTGGCCTGCTCGTCGGCGCCGTCAATAATGGTGGCACGTTTGGTGTCGATCTCGGCCATCTCCTGCTCGACCTTTTCGGCGTTCTCGATCGAACTCGTAATCCGCTCATCGCGGGCGTCGAGTCCGGCCAGAATCGGGCCAAAGGCAAACTTGTTGAGGAGAAAGGCTGCGAACATGAAGGTGAGCAGGAAGAGGATGAACATCCCGAAGTTGATTTTGATCAACTCCACGGATTCCTCTCCGCTCGCCGCCATGGACAAGGACGGCGCCAGCACAAGGCCGAACGCCATCAACGCCGTGGGAGGTCGCTGCAATTGCTGCAATGCTTTCATGTCGGTTCCCTTTGTCCATCGCAGCCCAACCAGGCGAACGCGGACGTCGTTGGAAAAATCCCGCTGCGAATGAACGCGTTACTTCGCCAGTACGGAAAGCAGGCAGATGATGGCGCAGAACAGAGCCACACCTTCGACGAGGGCGGCAGCAATCAGCATGTTGGTTTGGAGGGTGCCGGAAGCTTCCGGTTGGCGCGCCATCCCTTCGAGGGCGGATGCGGCGACTTTGCCGATACCGAGAGCGGTGCCGATGACAACGAGACCGGCGCCAATGGCGCCGAGGCCGATGAGGGGGTTGACGGCGGCTTCAGCAACGCCTTCAACGGCGTCTTGTCCAAAAGCGGCCGGAGCCATTGCGATAGGTGCGAGAAGGAGGGTGACCCATTTGCGTGTCATTGTCCGAGTTCCTTAGGTTGTTTGTGTAGTTGTTTTGATTGTAGTGAAAATGGCGGGCGTGATCGTGGGATCAGTGAGCCGGATGAAGCACTTGGCCGACAAAGAGCGCGGCAAGCATGGTAAAGATGTAGGCTTGGAGAAAGGCGACGAGAATCTCCAACATAAACACGAAGATGACCAGTGGTGTGAAGAACGCACCGATCAGGCCGAACGCGAGCACCAAGCCCATCATGATAAGCAGGGCGATGTGCCCGGCGAGTAAGTTGGCGAAGAGACGCAGTCCAAGCACGCCGGACTTGATCAGCAGACCGATGATCTCGAGCGGCGTCACCAACAGCAAAATGGGCAAAGGCACGCCGTGCGGCACGAAGGCCGAAAACCACGCCTTGGGTCCATTTTTGAGCAGGACATAAAACGTCATGAAAAACAGCACGACGGACGCAACCGCCATGGTAAACATCAAGTTGCCGGTCACGGAACCAAAGCCAGGGATCAAGCCCATCAGGTTGAGAAAGAGGACGAGAAAGAAAAAAGTGAGGAACCACGGTGCCAGTTTGCGACCGTCTTTTGGACCAAGGTTGGGCTTGCAGATCTCGTCGCGCACATAAATAATGACGGGTTCGAGCAATTTGGCGATACCAGACGGCGCGCCAACCCCTTTCTTGTACCCGAAGATCATCAGCAAAAGAAAGACGACGAGTCCCAGCAGCAAATACACATAATGCGAGGTGATCGCTGCGTAGTGCTCCATGCCAAACAGGCTGATTGACGGGGTTTTGAGGTCCAACCCGAACAACTTCAGGGGACCAACAGCGAAGTATTTCTCGTTGTCGACGACGTGGCCCATGACCCAATTGATCACCTTGTCGAGCGAGATTGACGCCATAAGTCCTTCATTCATAAGTAGTTGTGGGTTAATCACGCAAAGAATCCGTTCGTAGTTCAAAAATTTCGGCTACGAGGTAATACATATAGCCAACCATTGTACTAGTGAAAAACGGCGGAAATTTTGCGCGGTGCTCAATCAGCACCACCGCCATGGCGATTACGCCGATTCCGATCCGCCCAAAATTCGCCCCGAGCATCAAGGCCGCGCCGCCGCGTTCTGTGCCGAGTCGCCGGCCGAGACCGTGAATGATCCGCGTGAGCACAATCATCACCGCCAGCGTGAGCACCGCCCAGCCCTGAACCGTCCAAAACCACTCACCGAACAGGAGACGCACCAGCAGCAACATACTGATTCCGGCGAGCAACATTAGCAGCAAGCGTACCCGCGATTTGCCTGGATGAGAGGGGGGGTCCATGAGCGCATTGGCATGAAGCGGAACGATGAAACAACAAGCTCATTCGTCGGCAGCCGGTCGGCCGTGGATTTTAGAGCGAATTGAAAAAATGAAAAGCTGGCGGACGAGGGCCTCCCCAGCCGTTTATGATCAGACCAACATCGGCCTGGCGTCGGCCGGCACGCCGGGGAAATTTCGTTCGCGAAAGCGGTCACGCGAGTCACGCGTCTGTTTCGACAGCAGCGGTTGGATCTTCATCAGGCAGTCGAAGCAGATGCACGAACCAATCAGAAGACGGTCGGAGACGCAGTGACCCGAGACGTTGAACTCCTCGAGTTCGCGCCGGGGGATCCCGCAGAAGATACAGGTGTCGACGCTGAAATCAGCGATCGCATTTTCCTGATAGTAGTCATCGAGCCGGTTCTTGGTTTCCTCGGAAAAGGACTCGATAAGCTCGTCGTGGCAGCCTTCGCAGAGGGCGAACTCCATGATCGGCTCGCCCTTCTTCATCACTTTTTGCAATTGAAAGGTGTCTTCCGTGCCAAGCTGCTCATGGCATTGCGTGCAGCGCTCGAAGGGTCCGTCGAACTCCAAGGAATGGAGCATTTCCGGAATCTTGGGAAACTGCGCGAGTAAATCGTCCTCGTCGTTGTTGTCGTTGTTGTCCGGCACGGCTAGGGAATTTTGATGAGCTGGCCGACGCGCAGACGATTGGGGTCGATCTTGGGGTTGGCCGCGAGGATGTCCGGCATCGAAACCGAATAGCGACTGGCGATGGTCGACAAATATTCACCGGGACGCACTTTGTGCCGGCTTGGCCGTGACACCTCCTTGGGCGATACCACCGTCGACGGCTGGGTCGCTCGGCGCGGCGGCGTCACCTCCACCTGAGGCGCGTACAGCGGTTCCGGTTCGCGATAGAGCGGAGGAGAATGAACAATCGTGGGTTCTTCGTAAATGACTTCCGGCATTTCAACCACTGCCGGCGGCTGGTAAACGGGTGCCGGTGGCTGATAGACGGGCGCTGCCTTGGGCGCCCGGTACGGAGCCTCGTAGACCGGCGGCTGGTACGGGGCCTCGTACGCCGGCGGATTGTACGGCTGCGACCGCGAGTAGGTCTGAGGTGGCTGCGATGGGAGGGACGGCTGGAGTGGTAGGGATGACTGCGGTGGCTGGAGGGTGTAAGAGTCGCTTTGGGTGTAAGAGTCGCTTTGGGTGTAAGAGTCGCTTTGGGTGTAAGAGTCGCCGCCATAGCTGTAGCTTGTGCCCGGGCTGTAACTGTTGCCATTGTTCGACATCCGGGTGTTCAACTGGGCGATTTGCTCTTTCAGCAAATCGATCTGGAGCGATTGCGACTCCAGTTGTTTGCGCAGGACCAAATTGGCTTGAGAGACGGCCTGCACTTCACCCGGAATGGCGGAGGAGACCGCTTCCGCTTGGCGGTTCATGTCGGAGATCTTGCGCTTGAGGAAGGCCTGCTCCTCTTTCAAATTGTCGATATTGCGCTGCACCGCCTGCGACTCGAGCACGTCGCCGCTGTCCCGGGCCATCTGGCGGGTATTGAGTTCGGAGTTGAGCCGACCACCATTTTGGAACAACTCGTCGACCCGTTTGCGGTAGGGCAGATTCAGTTCGTTCGCGGCGCGGTCGGGATAGCCGCCGATGCGTTCGACCGCCGGTCGACGCATGCCGTCAATGCTGGTGGCCGTACAGCCCGTGAACAACAGGCTTAGCCCAATCGCACAGATGAGCGTACACGGCACCGAAATAGTTTTCGTGCTCAAGTTCATTTGTTAATAATTTGTTAATAGGCTGTGGAAAACAACCTCAAAATGAACCCAAAAAAGGGGCGTATGCCAAACGCCCCTTTGCAACAGCCTCGGTTGGCTTGGGTTTGACCGGACTAAAAGTGCCAGTTTACGATCGGCAAAAAGGCGAACGGATCGTTGCTGCGGTTGAAGTTCAGCAGGCCAACTTGGAGGCCTTCGACGATTTCCCCGGTCTGGTTATAGAGGCCGAACTGGACGCCACGGGTGCTGCCGCTGATGTTCACCACCCCGCCTTGAACGCCAGTCATCAAGCCACCGGTATAGTTGACCGCGCCGCCTTGAAAGCCGGTCATGTCGCCGCGAGTGATGTTGACCAAGCCGTCCTGCCAGCCCAGCGTATCGCCATCGACATCGTTCCAGAGGCCGTGCTGCCAGCCGGTCATGTTGCCGGTGAGTTTATTGACCAAACCGTAGTCGACGCCGGACAGGTTGTGGTTCTTGCCGTAAATCAAACCAAGTCGAAGTCCGCGCACCGAGGTGCTTTCATCATACAGCTGCACCGGATTGAACAGGCTCAGCTGGATCAGCTTTTCATCGGCGGAGCGGAGCATGGTGCTCTCTTGCGCGGTGGTGACTCCGGAGAGCAGTGTGAAGAATGCCAGAACGGCGGCGATGCGGAGATGGGTCTTCATTTACAGTGTTCCTCTTGTTGCAGTTGGGGTTCAGGGTTATGGGTCAATAAAGTCAGAGGGATTGTAACAAAATTGACGGCCACTGGAAGGGATATTTTCACACAAACAGAAAGGGCTGGTGGCGAACCTGGCGGCGTGAACCAAAGGACTCATGTTGGAAGACCGGGCCTCAAAAAAACCTGCTGGATCTGCGGGCGATTCGCCTGGTTCCGCGCTAAGTCAGAAAATGGACAGGCTGACGTGGGCCACGGTGACCTCGCCGAACGTGCGCAACATGCTCGAAAGCCCTTGAGGGATTCCGCCCGGCTATTCGTCGTCGAGGGAGCCGATCATCTCACACACTTTGGTGTGGAGCTGTTCAACCCGGTAGGGCTTTTGAATAAATCCGACCTGCAGAGACTGGTTGTCGCGTTCGATCACATCCTCGTTAGTGTAGCCACTGGAGATCAACACGGGGAGCGTCGGTTGGATCTCCCGAAGGATTCGACAGGTTTCCAAGCCGCTGAGTCCCGGCATGGTTTGGTCGAGGATCACACAATCAATCGCAGAGGGTTCGCGGCGAAAGAGCTCAATCGCCTCCGCTCCGTTCTTGGCGCAACACACCTCGAAGTCTTTGAATTCGAGCATGCGACGCCCGACCTCGAGGACCGAGGCTTCGTCATCCACCAAAAGAATCCGACACGGTCCTGCCATCGCGTTCAGCGCCGGCGGCGGACTATCTGCGTCCACGATATCGAGGAGGGATTGAGGCAAATACACCGTAAAACAGGTACCCTCGTCTCGTGTCGATTCTACGTTGAGCGTTCCTTGATGTCCCCGCACGATGCCGAGCACCGCCGCCAAACCCAAGCCGCGGCCGGTGAACTTTGTAGTGAAAAACGGATCGAAGATTTTCTCTTGAGTGTCTTTGTCCATCCCGACCCCATTGTCTTCGACCACGAGAACAACGTATCGCCCGGGCTCGAGGTCCCCGCCTTCCATCAGGGTGCCCCCTAACGAATCGGCGGTGCAATCGAGCGCAGAAGTGGTGATCCTGAGCGTCCCGGGTGCCTCCCCAATCGCCTCGACCCCATTTGTCATCAGGTTGAGCACTAGCTGAGTGATCTGGGCTTCGTCCGCTTCAATCGGAGGGAGGTCAGGGTCGAGATCGAAAAGGATCTCCGTGCCGCCGGACAGTCCCGCGCCGACCAAGTCGGCAATTTTTAACACCGTGTCGTTGAGGTCGATGGGCTGGATGAGAAATTGGCCCTTCCCGGAATACGCGAGCATTTGGTTGCATAGAGAGGCCGCCCGCAAGGAGGCGTCAACGATGCCGTTTAAATCGTGCCGGGCCGGATGATTCGTTGCCACCATCTCGGCCGCCAGTTCGGCGTGTCCCATGATGCCCATCAAAATGTTATTAAAGTCGTGGGCGATGCCGCCCGCCAACAAGCCCAGGCTTTCCAGCTTTTGGGTTTGGCGTAACTTCTCCTCCCACACTCTCCGTTGCTCCTCCGCCTCTTTGCGCTCACTGATGTTTCGCGACACCGAAAGAATCGCGGGGGCGCCGTGATATTGAATCGCCGAGCAATGGATTTCGACCTGCAACATCTGGCCACTGCGGGTGCGGTGACAGCCTTCCCGGGTGTAGCCGCAGTCCGCGAGTGAACTGGCCTCCATGTCTTCGTGCAGCATTTCAATATCGCGAGAGGACATCGAAAGGAGTTCCTCGGAGGTATAGCCAAGTTCGGTGCAGATGACTTGGTTACAATCGAGGATGGCCCCCTCTTGATCTTGCACTAGCAAGCCTTCCTCGAGTCCGTTGAACAAACTGCGGTAGCGCGATTCGGACAAGCGCAAGGCGGAGAGTGCTTCGTTGAGGTCGGAGGTTTGCTCCGCGACCAGAGATTTGAGGCGAACCGCCTCCATTTTCGAATCCGTAATATCGTAGGTAACCCCAACCACCCGCAGGGCCTTGCCATCCTCGTCAAAAGTGATCGAGGCCCGGTCCGCCACCCATCGCAGGGGCTTTCCCTTCAGAACAATCCGGTAGTCCAAAGAAAAGTAGTCGTTGTCAGCCTTAACTCGTTCAACCGCGGCGGAGATTCTCGCTTGGTCCTCGGGGTGAATTCGCGCCAAACCAACTTCGTAAGAGGGCATGATTCCATCCGGTTCAAAGCCGAAATGATGACGGTACTCTTGGGAGCACGTGCCCCGCTGCTCCACCAGATCCCAATCGTAGGTTCCGAAGCCACCGGCCGCTTGCGCCAATTTCAATCGCTCTTCGCTGAGACGCAAGCATTCCTCGGCGTGCTTCCGAGCCGTGATATCCCGCGAGTGGCCAAACATTCCGATGACCGTCCCCTCGGGATTTCGAAAGGGTCCCTTGATGGAGAGAAACGTAATCTGGCCCAAAGCGGTCATCACCGCCTCTTCGACCATGTAGGGCGTTTCGCGGGCCATTGCCTTCAGGTCTACTTCGCGAATCAGGTGGGCCGATTCTTTCGGGAACAGGGCAAAGTCATCCCGACCAATACACTCGGCCACGGTTCGCCCGAGAAACTTCGCCCCGACTTCATTGATGATCAAGTATTTCCCCTCGGGATCCTTGATAAAAATCGCATCTTCGGCCGCATTGAACACATCGACAATCAGTGAAAGCTCCTGAGTGCTCAGCAGGGGAATGGGTCCCTCCAGAGCGGTGAGCTTTTCTCTAAGACGCTCGTTTTCAGTCCGTAACTCCTCGAGTTCGAGGGACTTATCGTGCGAACTCATAAGGTTGGCTTTTGTTTTGATTAGAATGGATACACATCACTTACATCATTTGAAAAATAATGTAAAAAACTGTCGCCCTAATATCGCATGAAAAAACGCAACTACGCAAGATCGATTCGGAACGATCCGTTTTTCCGGCGCTACAGAATATAATCTTCGGACACGTCTTCTGAAGTGACCTGTCTGATCCGGGAAGCCCTCGATGCAATCGCGGCGGAATGGCACGAAAACGGACGCGGCGCGGCCTTCGACGATTTGCGTCCGTTCCTGGATGGCCACGGCGACCTCGCCGAACTGGCCCGGTACCGCAGACAAAACGAAGCTACCTCCGCTCCCAAATCCATCGTCTACGCCGCGCCTTCTGGCATCAGCTCAAAGCGAAAATCACCCCAACCGTTCCGAGCACCCAAGATGGTGCCGACGAGTTGAAGACCCTGCTGATGGCCCTGAAGCGGTAGCACACGAGGGGCCCCCGAAACACGAATAACGGAGCCCTCGGTGTAGGCGAAGTTCCATTACGCTTGCAGCCTTGGCAACCGTCCTGCAGGGCCTTCCCCCTGATGCGAACATCCTCAAAACTCGGAGCCATTACCGCCTGCACGTTGTGGGCGAGCGCCTTTGTCGGGGTGAAGTTCGGACTCGGCTTCATGCCGATGTTCACCTTCGCCGGACTCCGGTTCCTGCTCGGCGGGGCGATGCAACTGCCGGTTGTCGGCTTTAGCAAGAGCGCCGATGGACAAGCGGGCTGGCGCAAACCCGGCGATCTGGTCCGGCTCGCGATGCAGCCACACACTTGGGGGGTCTCGCTGTGCAACACCTTCCTGCTCTATAGCGCGTTCTTTTATGGTATGACCCTGGTGCGCGGCGCCCAGGCGGCGATTGTGATCGGCGCCTCGCCGGTAGTGGTGTCCTGGATGGCGCATTGGTGGATGCCGGACGACAAGATGACGCAGCGCAAGAACACCGCCCTGCTGCTCGGTCTGCTCGGCGTAACGGTCATCATGCTCGGCAGTAAACCTTGGGAACCGATGGGGCGCCGCGAGGTATTCGGCATGCTCGTCCTGCTCGGGGTGAGCGTCGTCAGCGCGGTCGGCAACATCCTGGTGGCACGCGCACCGGCGGGAACGCGTCCGGTGCAGCTCAACAGCGTGCAGATGTTGCTCGGTGGCGCTGGCCTATTGGCGGTCGGCTGGCTGGTCGAGGGGCCGCAGGATTTGCGCGCGGTGCCAGCCGAGTTCTGGGCGACCTTGGTCTACCTTGCGTTCCTGTCGGCGGCCGCGTTCGCGATTTGGTTCAGCCTGCTGCAACGGGAAAAAGTGTCGGAGCTGAACCTCTGGAAATTTCTGGTGCCAGTACTTGGCGCGGGCATCGCCTGGATCTTGCTGCCGAACGAGGCACCCGACCTGACCACGGTGATCGGCATGGTGCTGGTCGCGTCCGGGATTTTTGTCGGCAGCAAAAGTACGCATCGAAAGCAGGGGAATAAAGTGGCGTGAGTTCGACGTTCTGATTAGACGCATTCCACCTGTTCGCGAATCCTCATGCGCCCGCTTTTCATCGACCTCCCTGGCCAGCCCTGTCTCGCGTGGACCGTGGCTTGGCTGGCGGCCTCGCGTCAGCCCGAACGGGCGGTAGTGGTCCGCGTGCCGGCGGCCGCCACCCAGCCCGCCCCGAACGTGCTCGGCTGGCAGCCGGTCGGCAGCCGCGTATTGCGTCCGGAGGCGGAAGCGGCGGAGAGTTTGTTCGCGTTTTGCCAAGACAAGGACGTGCCGGTGGACGTCTGCGGGCAATTGTTCATTGGTGGCCACCCGGACACGGCGCGGCTGCTCGACCTGTTTCAATCGGCAACAAGACGCCGCCTGAACGTGCTCAATCTGCCGCCGTCCGGCTTGCGGGCGCGCTATGCGGAAACCGGGTTTGCACCGGGAGTTCGCGGCTTGCTGGATTTGGACGCGGCGCGAATTGATCTCGATGCGCTGCGTTCGGCCCTGCGCGAACGCGCGTTCGAACTCGGCGTTCAAGAGAGTGATACAACGCGCCCGCGTGGTTGCCTCCACCTGCGGCGCGGCAAGGCGCCGGTTCGGATCGCGCGGCACGGCCAGCTCATTCCCAACCTCGACTTTCCATGCATCCTCTCTGGCCTGCCCGAACCCGATATGGCGGAACTCGTGCCAGTTCTGAATGCTCGTTGCAGTAGCGTGCCGAGTATCGCGGTGCGTCCTGCCTGGCGAACGTGGCTGCCGGGGCGACGGGGTTTGGTTCGGCACCAGAAACGCTGGGAAGACTTTCACGAGCTTCTGCCCGACAAGCTACCGGACGGCTTGGTGGATCGAGAAGCGCCGTTGGGAAACAGCATCCCCACCACGATTGATGCTGGACTGAGCGGATCTCCCCTGCCCTTCGAGTGCCGTGACGACGGACGGCTATTCGGAGCGGCGCCGGAGCCGATTGATTTGTTTCGCGTTGCCGCAAGGATCGTGGAGGAGTTGGGCTGAATCGCCCTTCTTCTGGATCGTTCAACATCAAAAACCTGGAGAGCGAGGGGCCTCCCGAGCTTGCTCGAATGGAACGAAGATTTAAGTGGGAGGCCGGCCCCGCCCGGGCGACTATCCGCAATGCACGCGATTGAGTGCTCGGGGCATTCATAGATCCTTGCTTTGTCCATGCGTTCCAAGCTTGCGGTCTCTGTCCCCGGCCGAGGCCGGTTTGTATCGCAACTTCAGCAAATCTGCGGGCTAAAGCCCGCAGGCCAAACGCGGGCTAAAGCCCTCGCTACATTATTCGTCTGCGCGCGTAGGATGTGGCATAGGTTTCAACCTGTGTTTGCACGGCGGGCTTCAGCCCGCCGGGATGAGGCCGTTGGCCTGACGAGGTATGAATGATGAGGGGCGAAGCTCGCACAACACTCAAAACTCAACATTCAACACTCATCATTCGACACTCGACACTCTACCCAACAGCCGCGGGCCATCGGCAAACCAGCAGGTCCGGTCGTTGGAGGTCCTGGCCATCCCCTGCCTGCAAGGAGATCATCGCTCCACCAGCGCAAGCCCGAGGTGAAGGTGAAGGTTAAGGATGAAGGAGCCTCCGGCGCTTCGCTTGCAGATCACTCAAGCGGCTTGGCCTTCCTCTTCTCTTTCCTCTGCGCTAACCCCAACCGGCTGGAAGCGCGGTTGGTTCGATACCGGCTGGAAGCACGGTACTACCTTCGCACCTTCGCGGTTGACTTGGCGTTCCACGTCACAAGGCCGGGAAATAAATCTCGAACGGATCAACCGAAGATTCGACCATTCCCTTGTCCCCATTCCCCTGTCCAAAGAACGACTGCCGAAAAGGATTGGCGAGCAGCGGAAAAGCATCTGATCGTGGTCCTAATTCATCATGCGGGGCTTTGAGGACAAGACCAAGGAACGGAGATTGAGCGCGAGATTGGCCGCGAGTTCATTGGCCAGCGCGCCGCGTTGCTTTTGGGCATGCGACTCAGACCAGTCGTCGGCGACATAGGCCGGGGTTGCGAAGGAGGAGCTCGAACGGGCGCTGGTGTGGGTGATCAACTTGCCAGTTTCGCAGTCCACAAGCAGACCGCTTACCTGCAGGTCCACATCCATCTTCCGAGTCGGGATGATGTAACCGGGAATGATCGCGAGCTCGAGGATCGAGAGGGCGCTTTTCGTGTCTTTGGCGGAGAAGCGGCCACCGGTAATCAATACGGCATCTGCACCGGAAGCTCTAGCGAGGGCGCGGGCACGTTCGGAGACGGCAGCATGGTCCACGTCGCGACCTTTGTAAGCAACCCCGTCCATCGGAATGGAGATCACATGTGAGAAGAACTGAGGATGGGCCCGAAAGGAATCGAGCACTTCTGCGGATTGGGAAACTTCGCCGATCTGACCGACCGCGAGACGCATGGGCAAGCGCACTTCCGACACTGCCATGGGTTGAAGGCTGTTGGCCGGCAGAGAGTTCGCCACCTTGCTGAAGGCGTTCGGGCCACCGTCGTGACGGGAAAGGCCAGTGGTTTCGCAACCGGTGAGAATACAGAGGGAAAGGGCGGATAACATCAGGGCTATTGTTTTCATGTCACGCTTACTTGCAAAATGCATGCCAACTCAATTTGGAGTTAAAAACGATTGGTTTTATAGGTGACCGAGCATCAATCCCATCATTTTGTGCTCAGGACCTGTACAATCGATGTCGGCATAGTTCCCTGCTGATATGCGCTGACCGGCTGTGGTACGACAACGCCGCGAATGTTCGACGGCCGATTGTGGTTTGTACTACCTTTATGCCACCGCTACGCGGCTACTCGTAGTCGCATACAATGCCCCCCCGGCCTTGCCCTAACGGGCGGCAGCCGGGGCTACTCAGGGTGCCACCGCTACCGCGGCTCTTTACATTCATGTCCGCCTACAAATCCCGATTCCGTCGCAGAAATTTTTCGATTTCGCGACGCTGTTTCTTGGTCGGTTTTTGCAAGGGAATCGGATGCGCCTGACGCGCGAGACGGCGCTGCTCGGCCCCGTCTTTGCGCGCCTCGATACTCTCTTCGGACTCGGTGTAAAGCTGTTGCGCCACGTCGGCCGAACCGCGTTTGTCGGACAAGCCGTTGACCGTGATATTCCACTCCATCGGGCCCTTGCGGATGCGCAGGGTCTGGCCGATTTTGATCGCGCGGCTGGGCTTGGTGCGGTCGCCGTCGACGTGCACCTTGCCGCCGCTGATCGCGGTGGTCGCCTGGTTGCGCGTCTTGTAAAAGCGCGCAGCCCAAAGCCATTTGTCGAGCCGAACGGATTCGGTCCCGCCGGACTCTTGTTTGCTGGATGATTTCGCCATGTTGTCTATCAGGTAGTCATGCAAGCTACCACGTTTCCCACCTTGGCGCTAGTCGCCACCCTCCTTCTTCCAGCCGGCGCCCAACGCCCCAAAAAGGCGCCGCAATACAAGAAAAACAACCGCGACCAAATCACCCGGATGGCCAACGGTGAGACCGACAAGGCAATGGCGTATTTTAAAAAATACCTCGCGGAGCAACCGGGCGATCTCGAATCGCACTACGCCCTCGCCCTCGGCAAAGCCAACCAAGGCAAGAACAAGGTCGCCTTGCAGCACCTGAAAGATGCACTCGCAGGCGGCCTCCACCCCGGCCGATTTCTAGCCGGCCCGCGCACGCTCAATCGCGAACTGCTCGCGCTCGAGGGCGTGGACGAATTGCTTGCCGGCACCCGCCTGCTGCACGGCCCGCTGCTCGGCGACCTGCGCCCCGACGGGGTTCGGGTGTGGCTGCGCACCGCAACCGCCGCCGACGTGGCGGTGCGCGCCGGGGGTCAGACCTTCAAATCAACATCCAGCGCGAAAACCGACTACACCGCGGTCGTTAAGATCGCCGGACTCGAACCCGGCAAAGCGTACCCCTACGAGATTCTAATCGACGGCGAACCCGTGTCATCAACAGACCTGGCGGGGCCGGCCAGCTTCCGTACCTTGCCGGCCAGCGCCTCGATGGAGCGCCTGACCATCGCCTTCGGTGGCGGGGCCGGTTACACGCCCTGGTTCGAACGAATGTGGGACACCATCGACGCGCAGCAGCCCGATGCGCTGTTGCTTCTTGGCGACAATGTCTACATCGACACGCCCACGGTGCGCGCGACCCAGCAGTACTGTTACTACCGGCGTCAGTCGCAGGACGCCTGGCGCCGCCTGACCTCGCGCACGCCGGTGTTCGCGGTGTGGGACGATCATGATTTTGGCGACAACGACTGCCATGGCGGTCCGGCCATCGACGAACCCGCGTGGAAGCGGCCGGTGTGGGAGACCTTCACGCGCAACTGGCCGAACCCGAGTTTCGGCGCGGGCGAGTCCGGACTCGGCGTGTGGTTCGCGCACCGGCTCGGCCCGGTGGAGTTCTTCTTTTTGGACACGCGCTGCTTCCGCGAAAAACCCAAGCGCGACGGTAGCACGAGCATGCTCGGACCGGTGCAGTTGGCCTGGCTCAAGCAGCGCCTCGTCGCCTCGGACGCGGTGTTCAAGGTGATCTGTTCGTCAGTGCCGATGACCGCAAACACCAAACCCGGCAGCCTCGACACCTGGGATGGCCACCACCTCGAACGCGACGCCATTTTCGACCATATCGCGGCGCAAAAAATCGAAGGGGTGTTCATTCTCGCCGCCGACCGGCATCGCAGCGACCTGTGGAACATTCCCCGCCCGAATGCCTACGATCTAACCGAGTGCATGAGTTCGCGGCTGACCAATGTGCACACGCACGGGGTCATGCCAGATTCGATTTTCGGCTACAACAAGACCTGCAGTTTCGGCCTGGTCCGTTTCGATTTCAGCGGCGACGACCCGACCGCAACCTACGAGATCCGCGACATCGACGGGCGTTTTATTTATGCGCACACGATCCCGCGCAGCAGTTTGCGTTCGAAGAACTGGTAATAAGAATGCTGACGAGCATTCAGGAGAAAGCATGAGTTGGGAATACCACACAGAGGTGTTTGATAGTAGTGGAGGGTCGTTTACCAGAGGCGGCCTTTTTGACGCGGAAGTTTTCACCTTCGCGATCAATCGACTTGGGTGGGAACGATGGGAGTTGGTGAGCATCGTGGAGACCAATCGGGTCAATGGGAGCACAAAGTTTGTGGTGGCCGTGTTCAAACGCCCACTCACCCCGGAGCGACGGGCGGTAATCGCCAGCGCGTTAGAGACCGGAACAGATAGCCGAGGGTGATCCGGCGGCGCTTCAAGACTACTTCGGACGCCGCAACACCACGCCGATATCGCTCAAGGGGGACACCCGCCACCAATCCCCGGACTCGGCCCGCTCCTCCGGCGTGGTGAATTGGTAACGAACCAGGCGGAAGCGGATAAATTCGGGCCGTTTGCCGGCGAAGGGATTGTGGCGCAGCAAGGCGAGCACCTGCGGGTTTTCGTCGAACATCCCCTGCGCCAAACGTTGCAACCACGCACTCGGCACCGGCCTCTCACGACGCTGCAATCTGGACTGCCACTCGAGCGCCTCGAACCACATTTGCCAATCCAAACGCGGCTGGTGCGGGGCCACTGCAACCGGCAACCGATCCGCCGGACCCGGCTTGTAACGGAAGTCGTAGGGACGCCAGGATTTGCCGTCGTGACTCCCCTCGACCACCAGTTCGGGGCGCGTGGTCGTCATCACCCGGAACAGCCCGTACTCGTTGATGCTGCGGAACCCGGCCACCGGTCCGATCAAGGCGGCGATCGGTTTCCGCACGATCGAGCCGTGTCCGCCGTTCGGCGCGGCGGCGCTGATGGTCTGCAACAGGGACAGCACCGCAACCAAACCGCCGACTACCCAGGCGACCGTTCGCGAACCAAGAAACACTGGCTTCGCCGCGGCGGGAAGGACCTCAGCGGTGGCAGCAGCCTTGCAGTCACCCACCTTGAACCTCGGCACCGCAAACCCGGCCAGCATCCGGTCGTCGAGCAGCGGGATGCACAGCGCGGCGGTAAGCAGATTGAAGAAGGTGTAGTTGCCGGTGGCCGCGATCAACACTTGCATCAACAGGATGCCGGCGGCGGCGACTTGCCGGGGGCGGCGTCCGGCGAACACCAGCAGGGCCAACACGATCTCGACCACGAACATCTGCAACACCGCCACGCGGTGCAGCCAGTCCGGCAGGTGATGCGCGAACCAGGCCGTCGGCATCGGCAGCGGTTGCGTTTGGTAATGCGCATCGAGCGCGGCAAAGTTCCACCAGGTCGGATCGCCGAACGACAGCTTTACGATGCC
>Ga0114956_1001385_pt1 | contig 18999 bp, 9 predicted proteins | sample MaitaG_FD_87304 | JGI IMG/M metagenome (GOLD analysis project Ga0114956, IMG submission 87304) | Marine algal microbial communities from Maine, USA - Maine_Asex2 metaG | ecosystem: Host-associated > Algae > Red algae > Unclassified | place: Maine, USA | collected 2015-01-05 | reverse complement strand
TCTCCATTTTTTGTATAAGCAATATCTGACGATGCATTACTGTACATATCGTCAGTTAAAAGAAATGCATGAAGATTATTGAGTATTTGTCCTTGTAGCGTAAACTCCATTATTATGGATACCGAATCTATTTCAGCACCACTGCTACCTAAAACGACTATGTTTTCTAGAGAGTTTATACAAGCTTCTGTAAAAATACTTATTTCATCATGTAAATAGGACCAAATTTCTTGACCATCTGCATCTACCTTAACAATATATCCCAACCTTTCATAAATGCTGTTATTGTCAATCCATTGATTGGAACTTCCCATTAAAACAGCTCCACCATCTGGTGAAATTTGAACATCATGACCCGTTTCCCAACGATTACTATAACCATAACTATTGGACCACAAAATTTCTCCATCTTTACTAAATTTGACCAATCCCAAATCTACATTATTGTCAGGATAAGCAGGATTGTCAAAGGAAATTAAGGCGAGATAACTACTGTCTGGGTATTGGCGGATACTCTTTTTATAGGTGTTTTGTGTACTTTCTAATCCATAAGGTTTAAAAATTTGATTCCATTCAACACATCCATACTTATCTAATTTTACCAACATGGCACTATCTTTTTCCGATTGAGAATAAGCGCACAACGATATATATCCACCATCTAGCGTATATATTCCAGCAATAGAACCTTCTAATTGATCAGAAAAATCATAGGTATTATTAAACAACACCTGTTGCCCCGAAAGAACAGCAGATGTTGTTATAAATAATATTATTATAAGAAATTGTTTCATAAATACTTCATTAATGATGAATCATAAACTTACCTGTTTTTATTGTGCCGTGTCCGGCATTAAGATTATGAAATTGTAGCTAACAGTGGGTATCTTTGTGCCGTGTCCGGCATCAGGATTTATAGGATTTGTGGATTTTCAAGATTTCTTTGTAGTATGTTATGTTAGAGAATAGTCAAAAAAATCAAGATAACCGAAACGTCGGACCGCCTCTAATCAAGCAAATCCTGATGCCGGTCACGGCACAAAAACACTTCTCCTTAACCTCAACCCTCAATCTTTTACAAACTTACCACTCTCCCATTCGCCCAATTTCCAATAATAAAGACCATCTACAAAAGTAGCAACCTCCAACACTTTCTGACTCCTTCCTTTTTCCAAAGCCGCTTCCGCTACCAAACGACCAAAGCCATCATAAATTTGTAAAATGGATTCCTTGTTTAAGGGTAGGAAGGAGAAGGTAATGGAAGTGGTCGCTGGGTTGGGGTAAGTCTCCACCAAAATATTCTCTAAAGTAGGGAGGCTGGTTTCTGTATCGACCACAATGGTCATAGATTGTTGATCCAAACAATCACTGTTTAAAGTTAACTCGTAGTCTCCCAATGGAGCATTGGCGAAATAAAGTTGTCCATTTTCTTCATATAGATATTGGGCTGCTGTTCCCATCCACTCCGTTTCATCAAAATAGGGGATTTCGCCTATGTCTAAAATTTCTTCGGTAGCGATGGTATCTGTTGATGGTAAAGTAAGTGGAGACAAATAATCTACTTCTATTTGTTTTAAAATGGATAGATTCTGCCCTGTATCATCTACTAGATTACAAACCACTTCGTATGTTCCCGAAGCCATAGGTTGGAAAAACAGACTGTCTTTATTATCTGAAATAATAATGGAATCATTCACCAACCACTCAGTTTCATAACAGCCATTTGAGCTACTTAAATCAAGTGTTACACTGACGGGGGCACCAAAACAAAACACCTCGTTTTCTTGTATTAAAGAAGCTGATAAATTGGTGATGAAATTTCCTGAAGTATCTATACGCATCATCCACAATTTTGTATTGGCTGTTGGTGCTCCTGGAGGGATATAATTGGCTGAGCCGCCGACCCATAAAGTTCCATCATCCATTAAGTCCAAGTCTAATAGTTTGGCATCATATAATTCTAGCCCACTGTCATCCCCTGGAACATAATTGATGTCCCATAATAAGTCTCCATCTGGACTAAATTTTTTTACCCAACCAACAAACAAAGGGAAATCATTTTCTATTTCTCTTTCCCAACCACATAATACAATATCCCCATTTGGTAATACTTGCATATCTTCTGTTCGGTCTTGTTGGACTTGAAAAAAAGGCTCGGCATAATAAAACCAGTTCAACTCGCCATTTATGGTAAAACTAGCGAGTACTGTATGATCAACTGAATTATTCTTATCTCCAGTACTTGCTATAAGATAAGTGCTATCATTAACAAAGATTATTCTTTTCTGATTTACACCAGTAGATTCCATATACAATGGAAAGAGATTTTCTTGTTCCTCTACAATATTTCCATTGTCATCAAGCTTTAACATAATTGTTCCAGGTTCTTCTATTGTTGTATTGGCTGTAATCCAAAAATTCCCATCAGGACCTAAAACTACATCTGTAAAAACAGAGCTAATGTCCTCTTGATCTACCTCGCCATAAGTGAAATCCCAAAGCAAATTCCCTTCAACATCTGTTCTTATGACAAAGCCTCTAGGTCCATATCCAATACCTAAGGTCCGCCTCCCAACTATTATCAAGCCTCCATCTGGAAGTACTTTTGCCCTTAAAGGACTGTCATTCGTCGCTTCCCATCCTTGAGTTGTAAAACTTAAAAAATTTCCATCATATGAAAATTCTATTATTCCTATCATATAACTTGGATCAACAACATTGTCATCTAAATATATTGCTACTGCTGAATAGTTTTCTTTTACAATATTTTCCATAAGAACTCTCTCTATAAAGGTCTCATGAAAATAATAGCTTGTACTCCATATTTCACAACCATATTCATCATAGGAAACTAATAAAGTACTGTCATATTCCATCCCAAGAACAGCAGATGCTTTAGCCACAATATTTACCATTTCACCAGAAGTAGCTTGCACTTGCCCCCAAAAAGTTTCCCATTGAGGTGTAAAGTCTTCTGTTTTATTAAACAACACCTCCTGCCCATTTAGGACAAAAGGTGTTGTGATTAATAATAAAATTTTACTAATGTTGAACCACCAGTTTGCCATAATCTACTATTTCGTTATTATCTGATAATTTATAGGTATAAACACCATTTGCCTTCAAAGTCTCCTATTGAGTTACTTATATCCATATAATCTCCGTTTTTTATATAAAGATACAGCAACTCCTGTTCGATCGCCATTAATTTAGCTTGAACGGAAGTAATAATCAGTTGAGTCCGTTATCCAATAGCCAAACAATTTCTATAGCAAATTTTTCAGAAGGGGTTTATTATTGGCAATTGGTAGGGCAACAAGGAAAGTTAGTGATTCAACAATAGAGAAATATTGTGCCTTTCGATATTAGATTTACATGATTTTGGTTTAATCAAAAAGCGCCCGCCCCAAAGGAATCCTGAGAATCCAATAATCGAGTAAATCCTGATACAGACATGAGTACGCTTCAAAGCAATAAGGTTATTAAGTAATCCCCATTTTATCCATCAAGAAAGTAGCGTTCCTATTCTTAGCAATCCCTCTATCCAATTTGTAGTCAAAAAACAACTCATCGCCCTCAATGGTACTTTCAAAACAGTGATTGGTAATCAGTTGTGGAAGTTCTTCTTCCAGCAATCCCAAATCCAAATCGTGGGTGGCAATAATGCCCAGACATTGGTACTTGACCAAGCGTTTTAGGAGTGCCATAGAACCAGAAAGTTTGTCTTCTGAATTGGTTCCTTTTAAGACTTCGTCGCAGATGACCAGCATTTGTTTGCCTGCTGCCAAATCGTCTATAATAGACGCCAGACGTTTGAGTTCTGCATAAAAATAAGAGGAGCGTTCCGACAACGAATCGGTCAGGCGCATACTGGTTTTTACCTCCAACAAAGGACAGTTAAACGTTTTAGCAAAAACAGGACAGCCAATAAGGGCGAGAATGGTATTGATGCCCAAGGTCCGCAAAAAAGTACTTTTACCAGACATATTTGCTCCTGTTAAAATGACCCATTTCTCGTCGTCTCCCAACACCAAATCGTTGGTAATACATTCTTCTACAGGAATCAACGGATGACCCAATTCGGTTGCTTCTACCGAGAAACTGTCTTCGTTGATGTTTGGATAAATATAAGATGGATGGCAGAAAGCAAAATTGGCAAGGCTGTTTAAGGCATCTTGCTCACCGAGTCTGTCGAACCATTTGGGAACCTCATCTTTATATTGTTTTTTCCATTTTTCTAAACCATTGATGCAATGAAAATCAAATAAAAAGACTGCATTTAAAAAAATACCCACCAATTGATTGAGTCGTGTGTCAAAAGTGGCTACTTTTTTCTTTAAACTCATAACAGCATTGACCGAATCCGTTGCAGAAGATTTTAAAAATGTTAAGCGTTTATTTTCAACAGAAATTTTAGATTGAACCTCAAAAAGTTTGGCATATTTATTAAGAAAATCATTCTTTTTACTTACTTGACTGTGGAGGTGGTTGATTTTTTTAACAAACATTCCATAGACAATCATATTGGCAAGCAAGAACAACCAGAATAAATTGCCAAGAGCAGGATTCCATATAGATATCCCAACAGAAATCAACAATAAAATCGGCAGTACATAACGAGCCACCAACAGCCAAGAGCGACCTTCATAAAAATTGGGCGTATTTAACCAATCGAGTAAACTGTCTATTTCATTAGAACCTTCACTCGTTTCCATACCATAAGCCTGAAACGATTGTCTGAAATCGGCAAGCTGGTCCAACTCTTTTATTTGCTGCTGTCTGGAAACGATGGCTTCTTTGTCCAATAAGGTATTTTGTAAAATATAGGCGAGCCGTTTTCTGCCCAATAGAGTAGTGGTTCTATTTATAGACTGAAAAAGAGAAGGGCTGCCAAAAACATCTAAATCGTAGCTGTAGTTGTGGTTGGAATCCATAAGTTCTTTTCCACCATCAAAATCCGCATAATCTCCATTTAAACCCTTTATCTCCAATTGGTTGATTTCAATCAAAGATTGTAGGTAAATACTCTTACTTTTAAAAGCCAAATGTTTGTTGACAAAGTAAAAGAAGCCAATAATTGACAAACCTACGGGAATAAGCAATACATAAAGTTGCGTGGTGGCAAAGAAATAGATCAATAAACCAGCCACCAAAATGGCAATCAGTCGCAACCAAGAATAAAGACTCATTTGAGAATCGTTCTTCTTTAAATCTTCTTCGTATTTTATTAAATTGTCTGAGAAATAGGTCTTAGGGCTGTTCATTTTTTTGTTGTTGGAAGTAAGGAAATGGAAGTAAGGAGCTGGAAGATGAAGCTGGAAGTTGGTAGATGGAAGATTGAAGTGGGGAGATGGAAGCTGAAAGCTCGAAGTTAAAGCAGGAAACAATCTCCCGAACTCCCGAACTCCCGAACTCTCGAAATCCCGACATCCCGAACTCTCGAAATCCCGAACTCCCGACATCCATTTTCAATTCACAAACTCCTCATACTTCTTAAACAGCTTTCCAAAGACATATTCCTGAATCACCACAAAATCCTGATCTTTATTAATCAATGCGTAATAGTGGTCACGATCATACTTGAGTGGGTTTCCTTGTGGATCAAACATAGACTTACTACGTTCATTGACAAACATGGGGTAAATGGTCATTTCGGTCTCTTTTCCAGCTTTGTCTGTTACCGCAATTTTACAAACAGGCGACTCATTTAAGACAGAATCTTTGTGGCTGTAGTAATTGTCGAACGCTTCAATATACATATCTTCAAATTCCCCTATATATTGTCTGGCAACCAGTTTGTTGACCGTTTTATCTTCCTTATTAACAGCAGATTTTACCTCAATATCGTTCCCTTTATTGACCAAAGTAAACGAGTGATTGGGATGCAACATATAGTCCACACTCACCGAGGCGATGTCTTTGGCTGCTATGTTAAAAACCGTTCGATCACGCCATTCTTCCAAGTCTGTAAAAAAGCGACGATGTAAAAACCCATTAAATCCAGGAATGTTGACAATATAGGCTTGTTCTTGCCCAGCCACTTTCATATAAGTACCATTGCCTTTGGGCGCACCAGCACCCATAATGATTTCCTTAATCAGTTTGTCGTCCTCATAAATCCAAACAACACGCCCTTGGTTCTGCATAGATTTTTCGACATTTTCTTTTGCTTCCGCAGGAATGGGCGCATAAATGGTCATTCGTTCCAAGGTTTCCAACAATACATCCATCGCATCGGGTCGGACAAAATATCGCCCATCAATCACCCAATTCTCGCCATCGCTGAACCTTTTCAGCTCTCGCTCTACGCCTTCAAAATCCTTAATGACTATTTTATTGACCTCATCGGTATTTTTAATCGTAAAAACACTGCCTTTTTTGTCAAAAGTATTGGCGGTATCGTTGTTCATCAATATCCAACTTCCACCAGCCAATAAAATCAGCAGTACTGCCAAACCCAAAATCTTTTTCATACATTTGTTTTTTAAGACGGATGCAAAAATAGGGTCTTTTAATCGGCTTACACCAATAGTTAAGAAATTTTACTTTTTAATGAATATTGATAATGCTAGACATTAAATATTAGATTTGAGAATTTAGACTTTCATAATATGTTCAAATTATTGAATATCAACAATTTGAATATCTTATGAAAGTCTCACAGATACTACTGGGTATCTATGCACACAGTTGTTTTATCAAAAAGAAGAAGCGTAGGCTTGCCTGTATATGTGGCAAAAGGCTATGAAGCGTAGCAGTTATACAGGCAAGAATTTTGCTTCCTTTTTTTCGATTGAAAAAGGAAGGCCAGCCCGGCGAGGGCAACATAACAAGGGAATCAAAACGCAGGTTTTTTAAAAATGTGCAGTAGCATGAGCATCACACCGAAACGTCGAACTGCTAGTATCTAATGTCTAGTACTATATTGAATATTAGACCAAACCCTGTGTTAAAAAAAATATCTGCAAAAAGTAAGGAAAAAAGAATGAAAATAACCCTCCAAGAATATCAAAACAGTTGGAAAACGGTATATGACAAAGAGAACACCCTCATCGCTTCCGCTCTAAAAAAGTGGAAGCCGCAAATAGAACACATAGGAAGTACGGCTGTTCCTGGGCTAAAAGCCAAACCCATCATTGATATTTTGATTGGCTTGGACAAAGAAGTACATTTAGACGAAATCATTGGCAAATAAGCACTGTCCAACTTTAGACGGGTAGTCATTTAGTAATGTAATAGCTCAGACAATTTTTAAAATTTTACGGTGAATAAAATCTTTTGATATAACTTTCTCAAACATCCTTATTTTTGTATTTCAATCACCGAACAACCTTCATGAAAAAACTACTCAAATATGGAACCATTTGCCTACTAGTCTTAGTACTTTGTCTGTTTTTACTTACTACTATTATGAGTTTGTTTTTTAAAGACGATTTAAAGCAGTTGGTACTCAAGCAACTGAACAAACAGCTCAAAACAGAACTGAGTGTTTCTGGAGATGCCGAATTCAGCCTTTTTAGTCATTTCCCCAATGCGGGTATCAGCCTCAAAGAAGTGGCCTTGACAGATGGTCATCAAAAGGGCGATAAGTTGTTGGAAGCCGAATCGCTCACCTTTTTATTCAATCTCTCGGATATATTTAAACAACAGTACACTTTTGAAGAATTGGTGGCAGAAAATGGTGCCATTAATATTCGATTCGATAAAAAGGGAAAATCCAATTACGATATTTTTAGAGACGCAGATGAAACCACCGAGACCGATGCTTCCGAAAGTACCATAAACATCAAAAATGCTGCTTTTAACAACATCCTATTCAATTATATTGATGAAAAACAGGAGGTTATTGTCCGATTTTTAGGAGACGATGTGCGCTTGGATGATTTTATTTATAAAGGCACCAATTATAAGTTGAGTATTCAAGGAAATGGAATGCTGCAAGAGTATTTTTTGGATGGTGAAACCTATGTAAAGGACAAAACAATTGAGGCGAATGTACAACTGAACATAGATTCGGAAACGGGAAAGTATTCTTTTGAAAATTCGGAGTTTAGCCTTGGGGGAAATGATTTTAAGTTAAATGGTTCCTATACTTTTATTAAAGATGGCTATCAATTCGATTTGGAATTTTTGGGTGTTGATTTAGAAGCCAATAACTTCATGACCCTTTTTTCTGCCGATCAATTGTCAACGCTCAATGGTTGGGAATTATCTGGTGAAATGGGTTTCGGTGCGCAAATAAGTGGAAATTATCGTAGGGGAAGTATGCCTAAAATCACAGCAAATTTTAACTACGAAAATGGAAAAATAACGTCTCGCTCCTTGGGTTATCCCATCAAAAATGTCCAGTTTGTGGCAAACTATACCAACGGTGTTTTGCAACACGCCAATACCAGTCGCTTAGACATTCAAACCCTCAAGGGCAATCTGCTCGGTAAACCAATTGCTTTTTCAGGAGTGGTGCAAAATTTATCAAATCCCATTTTAGATCTTCAAGCAGAAGGGACGCTGGACTTATATGCTTTTAAAGAGTGGGCAGAGCGAACGCAAAATGTAGTCGATTTGTCTGGTGAAATTTCTTTTCAGAATTGGCGTATGAAAGGTGCGTGGGCTGATTTTAAAACATCCGAAAGCTATCCAGAAAGCAATGGCGAAATCGTCTTTAAAGATTTAGAATGGTCTTACAACGATGGAAGTATCACCGATTTTAGTGGCTTGTTTTCTACTAAGAATCGGAATTGGCTCATTGAAAGACTGGAAGGGCAAATAGGTGCTTCTAAAATTCAGTTGTCGGGTGGAGGCACTGATTTGTGGGCGTATTTGTTTCAGATGAACGACAGTATTCCGAAGAACAAAGTGGTTCCTTATTTCGACTTAAACTTTATAGGCGAGCAATTGACAATGAAGGATTTGGAAGCATTTCGACCGCCTCCAATAGACAGCACTGAAGTCGTTGAAGCAGAAGTGGCTTTGCCAGAACTGCCAGAATTGTTTGGTAAAATAAATTTGGATTTTGGTAAAATAGTTTTAGAAAATACCAGTTTGGAAAATGTAAAAGGGGAGTGGTGTATCAATGGTAAAATTTACCGCATTTACGACTTGACTTTTGAAGTCTTTGGTGGAAACGGAACGCTTTCTTTGGAGTGGAAACCCGATGTGGTCGCTCATCGGTTTATGACCCTTCAATGTGAGTTGGTCGGTTTGGATTTGAAAAGGATGATGAAGGAGATGGAGGATTTTGATCAGGAATATCTCTCTTGGAAAAACATGAATGGTCGCTTCGATTTGAATTTGCTGTTGCAAACACCAACAGATGAATTCAGCTATCCCATAAAAGCCAAATTAAAAGCCTGGGCAGATGTCCGTTTGGCAAATGGGGAATTGATTAACTTCGAACCCATTATGGAAATGTCGGAATATGAAAAGAAAGAGCGTCTTCGGAAAATTCGTTTTGAACCGATCCAAACTCAGCTTCAGGTTTCTGGTAAAATAGTGAAAATTCCAAGGATGAACATCGAGTCCAATGTGGTCAGCATACAGTTTGCAGGAAGACATACGTTCAGCAACAACATTCGGTACCATTTTAAAGTTGATTTACTAGATTATTTTGGCAAACGCTTTTTTAATAAAAACAAGGGAGATGCCGTGGAAAAAAATAGGAGAGGCGGATTGAATTATTACTTTTCGCTTATAGACGAAGCCAGCGATCCAGATTTTAAAGCCAGTAATCGAAAAATAGTCAATCAACAATTTAGGAAAGCAGACTTAATCAAGAAAATCAATATTGACAATGTCGTAAATGAATCGTCTCCTTTTTATTGTAGAGCAAAATAATAGTTGCTGCAAAATAGTAACTTTAAATGATTTTTATTAAAAAATAACATTAAAAACCTATATTTGCACGGTACTTAATTAAAAAAGCAAACAATGAAAAAACACTTATTATCTTTATTTTCTGGTTGTGGAGGTATGGATATTGGTTTTGAAGGTGGATTTAAAGTTCCAAAAACAACTATTAATGAGAAAATTAATAAGAATTGGATTGAAAAAGAAGATGAATTCTATTTTTATCTAAAAGAAACCATATTTGAAACAAAATTTGCCAACGACATTAATAAATATGCCAAAGCAGCTTGGGACAATTATTTTTTGAGACGAAGAGCTAATGTAAATAAGGACACCTATAGGCTTGGCAGTATAGTTGATATTGTTAAGCAATATAAAAGTGGTGATAGATCTCTTTTGCCCAAAAATATTGATATTGTGACAGGGGGGTTTCCTTGTCAAGATTTTAGTGTCTCTGGAAAAAGAAAAGGATTTGATTCTCATAAAGATCACAATGGGCAAATTATTGATGGAGCAATTCCTACAGAGGAAACAAGAGGTAAATTATATATATGGATGAGAGAGGTTATTGAATTGACTTCTCCCAAGATGTTTATTGCCGAAAATGTGAAGGGGTTGGCAAATCTTGGAGTGGTTAAAAAAATCATACAATCTGATTTCTCAACCATCGACGGAGATGGGTATTTGGTTTTAACACCTAGGGTTTTGCATGCGGGATATTATGGAATCCCTCAATCAAGGGAAAGAATTTTTTTTATAGGATTTAAAAAATCGGCACTTACCCAAGAAGCATTAGACCAACTTACGAAAAATGAAATTTTAGAAGAATATTCTCCTTATCCCATACCATCTCATCGATTGAATGGAGAAATTCATTATTCTTCTTTTCAAAGTTTAATGAAACCTTTTACTAAAAGTATTGAAGTCTTACAGGATTTAGAAGAGCCAGAAAATGCCAACGATCTATCTCAAAAATACTACTCTAAAGCAAAATTTATGGGCAAACACTGTCAAGGGCAAAAAGAAATTGATCCAAATAGGTTGGCCCCAACTATTAGAGCAGAGCATCATGGAAATATTGAATTTAGAAGGTTGAGTGTAGAGCATGGTGGAAAAATTCACGAAGAATTAGATAGTGGAAAAATAGAAAGACGCTTGACACTTAGAGAGTGTGCAAGAATACAAACCTTTCCCGATGATTTTAATTTTGTCATTCCCAGTATAGAAAAGAAAAGTAGATTTACAGTAAGTCCTTCTGTAGGATATAAATTAGTAGGAAATGCAGTTCCTCCACTATTGGCTTATCATATAGCCAAAAAAATAGAAGCCAATTGGAGCTTTTATTTCAATAAAAATAATTTATGAATATCAATTCAAAGCCAAACTTATTAAATTCCTTTTTGTTAATATATTTTTTTGAACTAGAGAAACAGTTAAATAATTCTGACAATCAACTGCTAGAAGTGAAATTTCAATCAGAAGAGGCTAATACTGATGAGTTCTTGAAAAAGTATTTTAAAGATTTTATTAGCAAAAATAATAACATTCGGAACAGTAATTTAAAGCAATTACACGTAAAGATTGATGAAAAAAATTATTTTGTTAATGTGCAAAATTTATTCTCATACAAAATTATTAATGTTCTTCTTCCAGAAGAATTAAGCGAGGAGCAGAGACAAAGTATTTCAACCGCTAAAAAATCTGTTTACACAAGTCCAGATTTATATCTCGAAATTACTGATGGTAGTAATTCCTATTTTGAGTCAGTTGAATTAAAATCTACAAAGAACAATAATATCTCAGGCTCGAGTGTGCAACAAATTGCTCCTTTTGAATGGGTTGTTTTTGTAAAAAGAGGAGAAAATAAAGTTGTTGTAACTACAGGGTACTATCTGAACAGTATTACTGATAAATTGCCATTTCCAGATAGAAGTCCAAGACCACAGATAGGATTCAGAACCTTAGCTCACTGGAATAGTGAGCATCGAAAGGTTGAAAAACAAGTTCTGATTGTCGAAAATTTTTCTGAAATCAATGAAGGAAAATTAAGATTATTAAATGACTGGCAAGAATTTTTGGCTCAAGAATGGATGCAGGTAATTGAAGCAGAAAATATAAAAACCAACGAAAAATGGTTTAACAATACTCTTAGAATATTTGCACTGAAATTTTTAAAATATACTGAAAAATTAAGTCAAGAAGAAAAGAGAGCGTTTAAAGAAAAGTTAGGTAAAATGATAAAGGAATAAGCAGATGTCCCAACCCAATTCAACAAAATACTTCGACCCATTCTATTTCATTCCCTTTGTCATTGCATGGGTAGCTGCTGTTGTTTATTTAACCATGCACCAACAGGGCGATTTTGTCATTGGGGTCAACAACCAACATACGGCATTGGGGAGTTTTTATTTTAGGTACGCCAGTTGGTTGGGAAATACCATTACCTACTTATGGATATTCATCGCTTTTTTAATTTTACGAAAACGACGAGAAGCAAAAATGTTGGTGGGGATTGTCTTACTCACCACCGTTGTTATTATGACGATGAAGGCATTCTGTTTTCCGCCCAATTTACGCCCTAAAGCTTTTTTGGTAGACATCCCTTTGAAATTTGTGGAAGGCGTTAAGGTCTATACCCAAAACTCATTTCCTTCGGGACATACGGCTGGTGCTTTTGGCTGGACTTTATTCCTTGCCTTGCTCTACAAAAAACCGTGGTTCTCTGTGCTAATGGTTGGAATCGCTATTTCTGTTGGGCTGGCACGAGTCTACTTAACACAACATTTTTTGTTAGACGTAACTGTTGGTTCACTTATTGGCATTATGGCAACTTTAATAGTCAAGTTTATAACTGACCGCTTTTACCCATAGAACAAGTCGAATAAAAATCTCAAATCTAAGGTATCATGTTTCGTCACAGCAACACATATATATTTAACTTAAATTAAACTTTGTACACTACCTAATTAACATTTGTTCTCCTTACTTTTACATTTGCCTAGAGAGCGTTTTTAAACCAAACGCTCTCCAATTTTATTCCTACTAACTTAGGACAAAAAATGTCCTTTTTTACTTGTTAATTTTGTTTAATTGAAAAATTAATTTTCAGAAAATCATTTTATAGTGCAAAACAATCTTAATTGTTTTACAGTCTAGAGTGCTTTTGATAAAAGTGAAAAACACCACTTTTAGAAAAGATCGGTTTGTCAGTTTGTTACTTAAAAAATAGATAAAAGGATGTTTGATATTTTGCTTCATAAATATTTATGAAGTAACAAACACTTAAACCTTTTATCTCTTATGAACAAAAAACCATTATTAGCCCCATCTTTTCAATGTATTAAAACCAACCACCTTTTTATTCTTCTTTACCTTCTGGGATTTCTTTGGCAAATCAACCTAAATGGTAACAATCTATTTCCCATACTTCCAGATTCGGCAGAGTCTTGCTTTAACCTTAATGCAGAAGAAGGAACTTATGAGAACTGGAGTGGATTGGTTGGACACGTTGATGAATCCAATGGCAATACGATTGTAGACAATGTAGGATTCGATCTTTACCAACATACGGTCACCGATCCTGGTTGGGACCCCATAGGCTTAACTTGCGGTTTAAACATACCAACTGTGTTTCAGGGGAACCATTCTATTCGCTTAGGCGACAATAATGGTGGTTTTGAAGTGTCTTGGATTCGTCGTGAAATTGAGGTGACGGAAGAAACCAGTATTCTACTGCTACATTATGCAGTGATATTAGAAAACCCCGACCACGAACCGTGGGAACAACCCCGCTTTGCGCTGAATTTACTCGATGAAAACAACAATGTGCTTCCTTGTGGAGAATATTCGGTAACCGCAGACGACAACATCCCTGGATTTCAAGAATGTGGCAGTTGGCAAGTACGTGATTGGTCTAGTGATGCCATTATTTTGACGCCTTATATCGGACAAACGGTGATTCTCGAATTTATGGCTGCCGATTGTGCACAAGGTGCCCATGCTGGTTATGCTTATATGGAAGCAGAATGTGTGCCTGTGGCTTTCTTGGCGCAAGATTTCTGCCCAGGAGAAGACATCACACTTGAAATACCAGACTTATTTGCTTCTTATGAATGGTCTACTGGAGATACCACCAATTCTATTTATGTAGAAGATGCCGAAGCGGGCGCTTCTTATAATCTAGAAGTAACTTCTATTACTGGCTGTACAGCAGAGCTCACTTTTTCTGTCCCAAACCCTCCTGTATTGAGCGATACAGGTATCGAAGCTTCTCCAGATTATATTTGTGCTGGCGATAGTGTGAGCCTCTCGGTTTCGGGTCAAAACATTGCTTCTGTCTATTGGCCTCAGTTGGATAGTTACGACAATCCATTGGCGATTTCTCCCTCTTCCACCACAATCTACGACTGTATTATTTCGGATCAAGCAGGTTGTATAACCATCAATGAATCTATAACCATTGAGGTCAGTCTGCCCGATGAATTGGTCATTATTCAAGCCGATACCAGTATTTGTGAAGGGGAAACCATTACCTTAGAAGCCCTGTATTCAGGAAGTAAGCCTTTGGTTTGGGATCCCATTGGCGTCATTAGTAACAACATTGTTGTCACTCCAAATGTCACCACTGTTTACAGCCTAAACGCCATAGATTCAACTTCTTGTGCGCCTATTGAAACCTCAATTACAGTAGAGGTCATTCCGCTTTCGGTTATTGATTATGAAGTAAACGAACCAAGTGTCTGTCCAGGGGAGTCGGTGTCGCTAACGCTGACCAGCCCAAACCAAAACTTGATTGAATCCGTTGTATGGGGACCTTCTGGTGCCAGTGGTCCGTCTATTACGGTTACTCCTGATACTACTCAATTTTTTGATTTTACCATAAACGATGTAACAGGTTGTGTGCAGATTGACGATCAGGCTTTGGTGTCGGTCAATGCGGTTAATGAATTGTATTTTCTAGAAGATGAGTTGAGTGTTTGTTTGGGCGAGCCTGTACAAGTCGATGTGTTTTACGATGGATCTGCCCCGCTTGCTTGGCAGGGTATTGCCGATATGGGAAGCAGTTTTAGTTTTATCCCAGAAAATTCTATGACCATCATTGTATCAAGTACCGACAACAGCCTTTGTGCACCTCTTCCCGATACTTTAAACATCACTGTCATAGGTGAGTTGATCGAATACAGCATTCAAGATGCATACTTATGTTTAAAAGACGATTCGGTTCAGCTTTCTATATCGTCACAAGATTTTGCCATCATAGAAAACATTGAGTGGCCGCAATTGGGTGTGACTGGATCGACTATCAATGCGGCTCCGACCAGCAGTCAATTTTACGATTTCGTTATCTATGATACTGCTGGTTGTTTTGTCATAGAAGACTCCGTTTATGTAGAAGTCGAAGAGGTTGCCGACCTTTATTTTATCCAAGAAGATTTTTCTATTTGTTTGGGTGAAACGGCTCAAGTCGATTTGTTTTACAATGGTACTTCTCCTTTGGTTTGGGAAGGTGTTACCGATATGGGGAACAGTTTTACCCTAAGCCCACAAAACTCTATGAGCATTATTGTCAACAATACCGACAACAGCTATTGCTCGCCTTATCCTGATACCTTAAACATTACCGTTATTGGGGAATTGATTGATTATAGTATTCAAGATGAATACCTTTGTTTGAAAGATGATTCTGTTCAACTGGTTATCTCATCTCCTGATTTCGACATCATAGAAAGCATTGAATGGCCGCAATTGGGTGTGACAGGATCGACCATTAATGTGGCTCCAAACAGCAGTCAATTTTACGATTTTGTTATTTATGATACCGCTGGTTGTTTTGTCATAGAAGACTCCGTTTATGTAGAAGTTGAACCCATTGCCGACTTATATTTTATCCAAAACGATCTGGTTATTTGTGAGGGAGAGACGGTTCAAATAGATTTGTTTTACAACGGAACAGACTCTTTGATTTGGCAAGGTGTTACTGATATGGGCAATAGCTTTTCATTGACACCCGATAATTCCGTTAGCATCATTGTCAACACATTAGACAACAGCTATTGTACACCCAATCCCGATACTTTAAACATTACAGTTTTAGCTGCCACCACCAATTATCAAATTCAGGACGTCACTTTTTGTCCCAACGACGAATTTACTATGACTGTTACAGGACAGAATTTAGGAGTCGTTTATTGGTCGAGTTTGGGTGTAACAGCGGAGAGTGTCACCGTTTCACCGACAGCCTCGACCAGTTATCCAATCAGTATTACCGATGCAAACAATTGTTATACGACCCTCGACACTATTTTTACGACCTTGGCAAATCAATTGTCTTTAGACATTTTTACCGAAAACGATACCATTTGTCAAGGTGATTCTGTCACCCTCAATACGACCTACAACGGCAGTGGCGATTTGTTTTGGCCCAATATCAATCAGACAGGTTTGTCGGTTACCTTCATTCCACAAACTTCTGGTTATTATGTAGCGGAAGCGGTAGAGAATTCGTCTTGTCCCTTGCCTGCTGACAGTATTTATTTGACGGTATTGAATGTGCCTCCTATGATTTATCAAACGCCTGATTTTAGTATCTGTAATGGCGATTCTATTGTAATAGACATAGCCGCTCAAAATGTAGGTCAAGTGTTCTGGCCTCAATTAAATATTGGTGAAACGGTCTTTTCTTTTTCTAGTGAAATTGATACTGTTTTGTATGTTGAACTAACAGATTTGGAGTTTTGTAGAACGATTACTGATTCGGTTGTCATTTCTATTACAGCCGACGATGAGTTGTTTATTAATGAGCCAGATTCAACCATTTGTATTGGTGAAACGATTCAGCTTTCTGCTTTTTATAATGGAAATGCCACCATAGAATGGTCAGAGACCAACAGTCAAAATTTAACCACAGAGGTCACGCCAGATACCACAACAACCTATTATTTATATGCTTTGGATCAGAGCAATTGTGCGCCTACAACAGACAGCATTACCATTACTGTTTTAGATGCACCAGAGGTCATCATTGAGTTGGATGATGAAAAAATAATTTGCTTGGGAGACAGTGCGGACTTGTCGGTCATGGGCGCTAATTTTGGCACTGTTTATTGGCCTCATTTAGACACCATTGCCCAAACCATTACCGTTTCACCCGATTCTACAGCAACTTATTTGGTTTTAATCAACGACTTATTTGATTGTAAAACGATTTTAGACAGCTTTGTTGTCAATGTCAATGTAACTTATCCACCCATCGTTTCACCAGAAAGGGGCGACACTTTAATATGTGAAGGCGATACCGCCATTTTATCCATTACAGGGCAAAATGTGGCGACTGTTTTTTGGCCAAACCTCAATTTTACCTCACCTATTTTAGAAGTCAGCCCACAGGAAAATACTTGGTATCATTTTCAGGTTTGGGACAGTTTGGATTGTGAAATCATTATGGATTCGGTTCTTGTTCAAGTAAAATCACTACCCGAAGTGGAAATTTTGCAGCCAGAGCCAACTATTTGTGAGTTCGACACCCTTTTTATTACCGCAACAGGAAGTGCCGATATAGATACTTTTGAGTGGATCAGTCAAAATGTGTTTGGTCCTACTTTGGAACTCGTACCCGATACTACAGCTACTTTGTTTTTACAAGCAACCGATATTTTTGGGTGTAAATCCGAGGTGTTGGATTACTCGATATTTGTCCTCATTCCACCCGATATGTCTTACTCGATAATTCCCGAAGAAGTCTGTTTTGGCGATACTTTATTGGTAAATATAGAAGGCGAATTTATTGGTGGAACGTATTGGCCTTCTGAAGATACCTTGGCTGCTGAAATTGAATTGGTTGGTAATAATTCTACCAATATAGCCGTCTCTATTATTGATATTTACGGCTGCGACACAATTGCTGAGCAGGTCCCCATAGAAGTTTTACCCTTACCCGAGGTTGTTTTAGCAGCCGCCGAAATCACCATTTGTGAAGAACAAAGCGTAAGCCTTACTGTGCTAAACGACTCTGAATCAAACGATATTAATTGGATTGGTTTGGGTGAAAATTCATCTTCTATTTCATTTGTTGCAACAGTATCTGATACCATAGAGGTAACTGTAACCGATGCCAACAACTGTTTGTCTGTTCCCAAGTCTGCCTTCATTGATGTCAATCCATTACCAGAACTTTCTGTAGCGGAAGCGAGTTATGTTGCTTGTTTTGGTGAAAATTTTGAGTTGGTTTTATTGATTGACGGCGAAGCAGAGGTTGCGCAAATATTCTTGGATAATGAAGCAATAGGAAACGATGCCACCATTGATTTTATATTGACAGATTCAGAGATTGCAGACATTAAAGTTGAAGATGGAAATGGTTGTGTTTCTGATGAAATAGCGGTGCCTATTGAAGTCCTCAGCGTGCCTACTTTGGAGTTGGGTCCAGACTTATGTGAACAGGGGGAAATTACCCTCAATGCGACTTATCCAGGGGCAACTTATTTGTGGCAAGACGGCTCTACCAATCCGACATTAACGGTAGAATATTCTGATTTTTATTCTGTAGAAATAGAAAATGTTTGTGGTAAGGTCTTTGACGACGTAAACATTCTAATAGATGGTTGCCGCTTTAAAATGTCTACAGGGTTTACGCCCAATGGCGACGGTCAAAACGATTTCTTTGGTCCCATAGATGTTTGTCAGAACGACAGCTATAAGGATATGACTTTTAGGGTTTTTAATCGTTGGGGGCAAAAAATATTCGAAGAGACCACCATCGACAAAGGTTGGGATGGCAGTTTCAAAGACAAGATTTCTGATCAAGGCGTCTATGTTTGGGAACTCACTTATTATAGTGAAATTTGTGAACGCTGGTACTACGAAAAGGGAAATGTAACTTTGGTGCGTTAGTCATGGATGATGGATGATGGGTGATGGATGAGTTTTATCAACATAATCAAAAATACACCACACATTGAGCACACCAAAAATCACCCATCTAATCCAATTCCAAGCTGCCTTCCAACTCAAGGGTATGTGAAAACAGCATCGAGCCACTTCTGATTTTTTTATCGAACAACGCTTCTAAATCGGCATTGACGCCTCGAATATTTTTGACCACTGCCACTGACCATTTTAAATACTGTACCTTTCTTTCATCACGCCATCCATCGG
>Ga0114956_1001383_pt1 | contig 19007 bp, 20 predicted proteins | sample MaitaG_FD_87304 | JGI IMG/M metagenome (GOLD analysis project Ga0114956, IMG submission 87304) | Marine algal microbial communities from Maine, USA - Maine_Asex2 metaG | ecosystem: Host-associated > Algae > Red algae > Unclassified | place: Maine, USA | collected 2015-01-05 | reverse complement strand
GGTGAACGCATACCTGCATGATGCAGTTGAATTACAGAAAGGCTGCCCAATTCATTGATGTTGGATGCTAGTTTTTGATGGCCAGGAATATGTTCATCAGAAAATATGCCTAGTTGTCTAGGAAAGCCTTTACCTATGGCTTGCACATGCGCTGCGCAAGTCATTACCAATCCAAATTGGCCTTTAGCTCGCATGGTTAACCAATGCAACTCATCATCTGATAAGGTACCATCTTCATGACTTTGTTGATTGGTCATAGGAGCCAACATAAATCTGTTTTTCATTGTTGCTCCGCATGGAAAAGTTAAAGGAGTGCTTGGGTTGTTGTTCATTAGATATTGTTGTTTGCTTATCTATTTAGATGCTTACGGCCATTTGAAATTTTCTGCCATGCCACTATCTGGATCAAACCATTCTTCTGCAGTTTCCTTATATTTTGCTGAACCATCTTTATTTATTCTTACTAAAACTAAATCGCCAACTGGCGCACCATGAAGATACCTAAGCCTTCCTTCACTATCAAATTTGATATATCCTAAAGCCAATTTCTTTGAGAATGAGGGCCATTTATTTATGTTCATTTTGGTAAGTATTACTCTATTCGGAGGCTCTTTCTTAAACATATTCTGTAGAAAATTACTCATAATGAAACCTACATTTAGCAATTAATATTTCCTCTTCTTTATACTGGTAAATTAATCTGTGTTCACTGTCAATCCTTCTCGACCAAAAACCGGCATACTTATGTTTCAGGGGTTCGGGTTTTCCTAATCCTTCAAAAGGATTGCGAGCAATGTCTTTGAGTAGTTCGTTTATTTTTTTCAGCTTCTTTTTATCTGTTTTTTGCCAATACAAATAATCATCCCACGACTCATCAACAAATATGTATTTCATCTCAATCCTCTATTAAATCTTTATTTAAGGTTTCACCTTTTTTTAGCTTTTCAATAGCAGAATCTAATCTTAGCTCATTTTTTCTTGAAGACAATTCGTAATTAGTTGCCATCAATGAATTATACTCTTTTAAAGACATTACCACAATTCCGGCATCTTTACCACGATTGATAATCAACGTTTCAAAGTTTTTTACCACTTTATCTAAGTAGGCCTTTATATCTTTTCTAAAATCGGAAACAGTAGTAATTAGCATTTTATGTATTTAATTACGTACAAAATTATGTACAAATTATGATTTAATCAAGTGTTTAGGTGGAAACACCTTAGAGAAAACAAACCCAACCAACATTGCCATTACAAAAGAAGGAAACAATACATCCATTTCTTTAAAATAAGGTCCAATCTCAGGAAGTTTGGCAAACACAAATTTGAAAACGATTACTGATATAAAACCAGTAATCATGGATGCAATAGCGCCAATTTCGGAATAACCTTTCCAAAATAGTGAAAGAATGATCACAGGGCAAAATGTAGCCGCAATGCCCGACCATCCAAAAATCATTATCCAAAAGACTTCTCGCTCAGGATATAGTTTGTAAAGTAAAATGGCAATGCCCAAGGCAGCCAAAGCCATTATTATGGTAACTATTCTTGATGCTTTGGTTAAGTCTTCATCTTTTAAATCGGGTCTAAATATTTTTTGGTAGAAGTCCCGCGTAACCGCACTAGACGCTAAAATGAGCAATGAGTCAATGGTTGACATTATTGCTGAAAGTACAATCGCAATAAATATGGCTACTACAATGGTTGGTAAAAATTGATGGGTTAACATGCTTAAAACATTTTCCGCACCATTACCTAAAATCGCTTCAGGATCCTCTCCTTTGGAAGTAAAGTAAATTCGACCCAATATGCCAATAGTAACGGCTGCAGCATCAGTTAACAAGGTGAAAAACAATGCAACCCATTTGCCTTTGTCAATTTCAACGGGGCTTTTAATGGACATAAATCGCACATATACTTGTGGTGAGCCTAAAAAGCCTAAACCAATCATAGAGAAGCCTATGATGGTAAATAGATTCATCCATTTGTCAGGACTTCTTCCCATAACTTGTGTTAGCGTAGGATCAATCGCATTTAAGCCAGCGGTTATTCCAGCTCCTTGGTCCATTGAAAACCAAACGACAATAGGCAGTAACACCAAGCCAAAAAACATTAAGATGCCTTGAAACATATCGGACCAAACAGCAGCAACAAAGCCTCCAAAGAAAATGTATAGCAGCACTATACCAAAGCCAATGAGTGCACCTATCCGATAATCAACGTCAAGCATAGATTCAAATGCAATGCCTGTAACGTCCATTTGAGAAGCCACATAAATAATTACAAAAACCACTAAAACAGAAGCCGCAATTACTCTAAGTATGTTGGTTTTTGATTTAAAATGACTTTGTAAATAATCGGGAATGGTAATGGCTTTGTAAGTATCGGATCGTTTTTTAAAGCGCTTAGCCATAAATTGCCATGAGAGGAAAACCCCGAGTAATTCACCTACTACCACCCAATAACCTGAATAACCCGCAATGGCTCCCATTCCCGTCAATCCAATCAATAACCAACCTGATTCACCAGTTGCTCTGGCAGAAAAAGCTACTGCCCAAAAGCCCATCTTTTTGCCACCAACATAGTAATCGCTCATGCTTTTTACCTTGCGTGAAGCGAGTATGCCTATTAAAAACAGGATGCCAACGTAAATGGCGAGTACAACAAATTTGGTGAGCATTGTTGCTTTAATATAGCCTTTTATTTATGCGTGCTGTTCTTTTGCTTTTTTCTATAGAACATTTTCACAATAACCATAATGGTTAGCAATGCAATAAAAGCCATTGCACCCAAGGCACCTCCATAGCCATCAAAAAAATCACTTTTGTTTAAATAAATGATGCTGAATAAACAACCTGCTATGGCTAAGCTGAGATAGTTGATTTTAACCTTGGCAGATACCATACCAATAAATGAAGCGCCTATAAACACGAGCGGAATATTCTTTGTTAGGTAGTCATTGAATAGCTCAGGAAAAAAGTAGAAGAATAAACCTATGATTAGTGACAGCAAAGCAGAGGATCTAACAGGACCTTGCTTTAATTGCTCGCTTACATAAAAGGTGAGTGTTGCGCCTACAATTCCAGTAATTAAAATGATTAACTCATTCATGATATTAACCAGCTAATAAGTGAAACAATGATTACTCCTCCAAAGGCTAGGGTTCCTAGTTTACCTCCAATTTGGTGAAACAGGTTTTTGGATAATAAATACAGCACGCCTGCTAAAATTCCTGCTGCAACTATAAAACCAATAGAGGGGGCAATTACTGCGCTCGACATACCAACGAAAGCACCACAATAAATAGGAGAGGGCAGCGCTTTTAAATAGACTGATTGTTTGTTAAGTGAAGGAAGAAATGAAGCAACTACGCCCGTAATAGCTGCGGCTAACACAACTCCCAAACCACCATAAATGTTTAGAAAATAACAAGTAACTGCGCCAATAGGAACCCAAAGTGCTATTGCTATTTTGTGGTAAGCGTGTTCTTCTTTATGTAGATTTAAATATTTATATCCAAATAGAATAATTAACGCTATTGCAACCATCAAGCAAATGGCCGCAGTGTCCTTTGATTCAATATTTTCTTTAACCGTAATGGCTAAAAAAACAAAGGGTATCAACAAAAAAGCTGTTGCTCCAAAAAAACGATTGGTCTTATTCTTCCTCTTCTGCATCAGTTGTGTTCAACTCGTTCAAATGTTTAGCCAATACCGCTCCCATGCTAAAGCAGCCTTGCAATAAGTAACCTCCAGTGGGAGCGTACCAATCTAACATCTCGCCAATTGCAAAAGTATTGGGTATTTTCTTGCACTGAAAATGCTCGTCTACATCATCTAATGCAATGCCTCCTAAGGTTGAAATTGCTTTATCCAACTCATCTGCAGCCTTAATTGGGATAGGAACGGCCTTGATGGTTTCTACTAATAAATCGGGATTGAAATAGGTCGCCTTATCACTAAACTGTTTCAATATGCCAATGAATGTTCGATTAAGGTTTAAATCGGTGTTCAAAATTTTAGAAACATCTTTTAGCAGCGATTTTTTATACTTAGCCTTTAATTGATCAACCGTCATTGTTGGCTTTAAGTCTAAGTATACAATGGTACTTTCTTTGGTGAGCAAGGTTTCTTGTATTTTTTGACTTAATGCGTAAATGGGATTGCCTTCTAATCCAAATTGGGTAACAACTAACTCACCTTTGGCAGTCTGATCATTGTACGTCAATGCAACATTCTTCAAAGGTTTGGCTACATGTGCATTTAAAAAATCCTCATTCCAATCTACTTCAAAAGCGCAATTGGCTGCTCTAAAATGATTTATGCTTACTCCACGCTTTTCAAATACGTTTAACCATGTTCCATCAGAACCTGTCACCTTCCAACTTGCTCCACCCAAGGCAAACACCACAATGTCAGATTTTATTGGTTCCGAATTTTCAAAACACAAATGGCCATCTTCATTCCATCCAACCCAGTTCTTCTCAAATTGAAAATCAATTTTCTTAGACGATATATGCGCTACAATTTTGTTGAGTACATCAATTGGTTTTAATTCTAAATCAGGAAATATTCTATGGCTTGACCCAATGAAGGTTGAAATGCCAAGCTTCTCAAACCATTCAATCAATTGAGCATTGGTGAATTGACTAACAATAGGAGCCATGAATTCACTTGGACGGTATTGCTCAATCATTTCTTTTGAAGGAGAATTGTAAGTCAAATTTAAGCCACCTTCACCGGCTACTAAAAACTTCCTGCCAAGTGTCTTTTTCTTTTCGCACAATACCACATCATATTTGGCTGTATCTATTTGTGCTGAAAGCATTAAAGCTGCTGGACCTCCACCAATAATTGTTAACTTCTTCATTTGTAATAAGTGGTTAATTGATAGAAGTACATTGAGTTATGGAGTCCTTCTGAGAATTTACTTTAAGGCCATTGCCAAATTTTCAGGAGAACGTTCTCCTAATTTTTGTAGCATTCTTTTATGACTTCTAACGGCCGTGAGAAAGGTTCTTTCGCAGTAATAAGGAACATCAAACTCTTTGGCAGTTTGCCTTACAATTTTGGATAATTTTTTATAATGAACATGGCAAATGTTGGGGAATAAATGATGTTCTATTTGATAATTTAGTCCTCCTAAAAACCAACTCAAAATGCGACTTTTTGGTGCAAAATTGGATGTCGTTTCCATTTGATGTATGGCCCAGTTATTTTCGATAGTCAAATCAGCTGTTGGTTTAGGGAAAGAAGTGTCAGGCAATACATGAGCCAATATAAACACTACGGCAAGCGTAAAACCAGCGATTAAATGTTTAAGAATTAATAATAAGATAACTGACCACCAAGGAATGTTAAGGACTAAAATGGGCAATACAACCATGTAACCGTAATAAACCAACTTAGAAATTGCCAACTCAAATATTAAACCTGTAAAGTTTTGTCCTTTGGTTAAACCCATTTTCTTATATCGGAATATTTGTTCTACATCCGAAACGGTAACCCACATTAAAGACATTAAGCTGTAAAAAAACCAGGCATAAATAAATTGAAATCTATGAATGCCCCTATAAGTGTCGTTAGGTGTAAATCTCAGCAAACTTGTTGCAGGAGATACATCTTCATCAAAATCTTGCACATTGGTGTAGGTGTGATGCAATACGTTGTGTTGTATTTTCCATGTTGGTGCATATGCTCCAATCAAATTGACCACACGACCTAACATATAATTAACTGTTTTACTTTTTGAGTAGGAACCATGGTTGGCATCATGCACAACAGCCATACCTATGCCGGCCATACCAAAGCCTGTGATTACCCAAGCCAGTGTAATAAGCCATGGATTGGTTATTACGCCAAACATTACCAATAAATAGGGCACGAAATACATAGATAACATGACTACTGTTTTAAGTACCATGTTTGTATTGGCGTGCTTAGAAATGTCTTTTTCTTTGAAATAGGCTCTAACCCTTTTTCTTAAGGTAGATTCGAAATCCTTTCCAATTGACGTTGAGTATTTTAGAAATTTAAACTTTTCAGTTACGGCATCCATCCTACATTCTAATTTATATTACTAAAAACAAAGTTGGTAATTAGATAACACAAGGTAACTAAAAAAAGTTGTGTAGCTAAATTCTTAGCTATAGTATAAATCCTTTCTTTGCGCTATGCTCAATCTTAATTTCCATTAGCTTTCCCATTTGTTTGGCTTTTGCAATGGCTTGCTTGGCATTTTCTCCTTTGAACAATTCATTTACGGTTTCTTTCCAAACTGCAATCCAGCGTTTAAAGTGTTCGGGTTTTAAGGCTTCTATTCGGTGTAAATCAATGTGCTTAAGTATTGGATTTCCTTTGTAAATAGCTTTGCCAAATAATACCGTTTCCCAAAAATCAATCATTGTAGGTAAGTGTTTTTCAAAGTGAAGCTTAACCACTTGAGTAAAAAAATGTCCTATTAAATTATCCTTCAATATTTTAGAATAAAATGTATTACCATTTTTCAATATCGGCTCTGGTTTTTATGTCGTGGCTTGGTGGCATGTTTACAAGAGTAGTGTTCGAATTAAAAAATTGATTCAATTAGATCATAATAATTTTAGACAATCAATTTGAAAATATTATGATATCTATACCACAGAGTAACACAAAGAATGCACAAAGGTGCTCAAAGAATTTTCTGTGAAACTTTGTAGCCTCTGAGCAACTCTGTGGTATAAAACATCAACCTGCTTTTCTCACCTCAATGTATAAATCGTTCCTCTCCCAATACCATGCTTATCAAGAAAACCCATTTCTGTTAGCTTTTTCAGCAACTTTTTAATGGTAGGGTTGGGTATCGCCAACCTTTTGGCAATTGCACCTGAGCTACAACCTGCATGCCCCGAAATATATGCCAATACTGATTTTTCTTTAGGAGAAAGACCCGATTTCATACCTGTTTGCTTTAGCTTAGTTAACAAACTTTGTTGAATGGTTAATATAGCATCCATAAAAAACTCAACCCAAGCATTTACATTTTCATTAGGTCGTTGTGCTTGGCAATCTCTAAGTACAGCATAATAGTCGGGTTTTCTCTTTTCAATTTCATGCTCAAAACTTATGTATTGTATCCACTTGTATCCATGCTTCAATAATAGTAAGCCAGCGAGTAATCTGCTCATTCTTCCGTTGCCATCTTGAAATGGATGAATAGATACAAACTCATAGGAAAACAAAGCACACTTTACTATTGGATGTGTTTCGTTGTCATTTATATACCAATCAATCATATTGCGCATGGCATCATCTGTTTCAACGCCTTGTGGAGTAGTTTTAAACACAATTTGGCTGCTGCCATCAGGTAAGTGTGCTTCAACATTGTTACTGTGTTGCTTGTAATTGCCTTTGTGCCAACCATCTTTAGCGCTATGCTTTAGTAACTTGTTATGCAATCCCTTCAGCTCGTTTTCGCTAATAACAATGTGCTCGTAAGATTCGGAGATTTCATCCATTACCGCAAAGTAACCAGCCACTTCTTGGCTATCTCTATCTACCAACTTATCAATAGATAAATTTTTGAGTAACATATCAACTTCTTTATTACTCATTTTCGAGCCTTCAATACGTGTAGAAGCACCAACACTATTAACAGTAGCAATGGTTTTTAACTCTTTTAAGTTATCGCCTTCCGTTCTTTCCATTGCAGACCATTCAGCATCAAACCGATCAATTTGGCTTAGCATTTTAATTAGCTTCCAATTAACGGTTAAACTAAAATTATATACTTGCTCAATATTACTCATCACATCATTTTTAAAATGATATGTAAATATACTTAAAGCGATAAAAATATACTATAATATACGTAAATATCCGATATTGATACGAAAATAGATTTACAAATCTCTGAATAAATGATACGTAAATATCCGTAAATATTCGCAAATGATACGTAAATCTCGTTAGGGAGGTTTAACTCAAAATGATTTTTAGATATTTACACTACGTTGACTGCAAAACAAATATTCGACCAATGGTTTAAACATAAAGGCTGGAAAAGTTTTCCTTTTCAAAGGGATATGCTCAAAGCCTTTACTGAGGAATATTCGGGTATATTAAATGCACCAACTGGTGCTGGTAAAACATATGCAGTTTTCATACCCTTTTTGGCCAACTGGATTACCAATAACAATAAGCCAGCTAAAGGCTTACAGCTGATATGGATTTCTCCTTTACGTGCTTTAAGTATTGATATTCGCAACGCATTACAAGCAGCCTGTGATGATTTAGCATTGGATTGGCGGGTGGAGATAAGATCTGGAGATACGGATACCAAAACGAGAGCGGCTCAAAAGAAAAACATGCCAGAGGTGTTGGTTACCACTCCCGAAAGCATTCATATTTTGTTTGCCAGTAAAGGTTATGAAAAGCTGTTTAATAATCTGCAATGCTTGGTTGTTGATGAATGGCATGAACTGCTAGGCAATAAGAGAGGAATTCAGGTAGAGTTGGCAATGTCGCGCTTTAAAGCAATCAATCATAGCTTGTTAATTTGGGGCATATCAGCCACTATAGGTAATATGGATGATGCGCTTTCAACATTATTGGGAGATGTTACCCACGAAAAGCGCAAAATGGTAAAGTCGGGCATTGAAAAGAAGGTGAATGTTATATCACTATTACCTGACGAAACAGAACATTTGAGTTGGGGTGGACATTTAGGGGTTCAGTTGATTAAAAAACTAAAACCGGTAATTGATAAACACAAAACGACCTTAATATTTACCAATACGCGAGCGCAATGCGAAATTTGGTATCACCGATTGATCAATGAGTATGAAGACTTGGCAGGCTTAATAGCCATGCATCATGGTTCATTGAGCAGAGAAATACGCGATTGGGTGGAAGATGCCTTGCATAAAGGAATTTTAAAGGCCGTTGTATGTACCAGCAGTTTAGATTTAGGGGTAGACTTTAGACCTGTGGAAGCTGTTGTGCAAATTGGAGGACCAAAAGGCGTATCGCGCTTTACCCAAAGAGCTGGTAGGAGTGGACATAAGCCTGGGGAAGTCAGTAATATTTATTTTTTACCTACTCATTCATTAGAAATTGTGGAGGGTGCGGCATTAAAAATGGCCATGAAGCGCAAGTATTTCGAAAATAGAAACCTCATTATTAACCCAATAGATGTATTGGTGCAATACTTGGTAACCTTGGCAGTTTCTGATGGATTTAAGCCTAAGCCATTGCTTAAGGAGATAAAAACTACAGCTGCATACGCCTATTTAACAGATGATGAATGGAGATGGTGCCTAAACTACATCACCTCTGGCGGAAAAAGCTTAGAAGCTTATGATGATTATGATAAAGTTGATGTGATTGATGGCGTATTTAAAGTTACAAGTAGAAAAATTGCTGGTAGACACCGCATGAGCATAGGCACCATAGTTGGCAATGCTTTAATGAAAGTGCAATATATGGCTGGTACTCCATTAGGTACTGTGGAAGAGAGTTTTGCAAGAAATTTAAAGAAAGGACAAATCTTTTGGTTTGCAGGTAAGCCTCTGCAAATGGTAATGATTAAAGACATGAGCGTAATTGTAAAAAAGGCCAAAGCAACGGATAAGGGCAAAATACCCGCTTGGGGTGGTGGCAAAATGTCTTTAAGTTCGCACTTAGGGCAAGTTTTACGGGAAACATATCAGCTAATTGCAGATGGTAAATTGAACGAGCCTGAGCTAAAATCGTTAAAGAAATTGTTTGACATTCAAAGAGAAAGGTCGTTTTTACCCAATATGAAACAAACCTTAATAGAGGAGTTTAAAACGGATGAAGGACATCACATTTATGTTTATCCTTTTGAAGGCAAGTTTGTACACGAAATTATGGGCAATTTGATGGCGTATCGTATAAGCAAAATGATTGAACCTATGAGTTTTAGCATTGCCACTAATGATTATGGATTTGAAATATTAAGCGATAAGCCAATTCCGATAGAAGACGTTTTGGGGATGGATGTTTTTAGTACCGATAATTTAACTGAAGACATTAATAATTGTATGAATTTAGGTGAGTTGGCAAGTAGCAAATTTAGAGGCATTGCCATGATAGCTGGATTAATATTTCAAGGCTTCCCAGGCAAGGGTAAACAGAACCGACATTTACAAGCATCAAGTGGGTTGTTATTTAGGGTGTTTCATGATTATGATAAAGACAATTTATTAATGAAGCAAGCCTACCAAGAAGTGTTCGATTTGGAGCTAGAAGAGGGTAGGTTACGCAATGCATTAAAGCGCATAAGAGAGAGCGAAATTATATTGAAAAAACTCGAAAAAATGAGTCCATTTTGTTACCCAATAAAGGCGGAAGGAATTAGGGGTAGGGTGACGTATGAGAAACTAGATGACCGTTTAGATCGCATGAAATTAAAATATGACTAATGCCGTAATTAAAGCATTAAGTAATGTTTATTAAGTATAAGATAAATAGCGATTTATGTCTAAGCAAAAGTAAAATGCTAAAAATATTAGAATTAAGTACTTAAATTATTGTAATTCAAAATTTAAAGTTAATATATTTGACATTAGCTAGTCTTAAGTTTTAGGCGTACTTAAACCATTGTAAATACTTCAAAGCAATTATAATTATTCGTACAAGTTAATGAAAATACAGACTGAACATATTGAATTTGAACTGAAAAATGAGTTGCTAAATTTACTACCTGAAAAGGCAATTTATTGGAGCAAAGAAAGCGCTCTTATTGTGGCTGATTTGCACTTTGGTAAAGTAGGTCATTTTAGAAAATATGGCATCCCGATTCCTAAGAATGTATATGCCGATAACTTGGGTAAATTATCGCAATTGTTGGCTAACTATTCAGTAACAAAATTGATAGTAATTGGAGACATGTTTCATAGCCATTACAACAACGAAATTGAGGTATTTAAAAAGTGGCGTTTAAAATATCCTTCATTGGTTATTCAGTTAATTGTTGGCAACCATGATATATTGAAAGATGAGGTGTATCAATCGTTGCAAATTGATGCGCTAAAAACCCATGCAATTCCACCATTTGAGTTTATTCATGACCCTGCAGACATGATTGAAACCGATAACTACCAGCTATTTGGTCATGTGCACCCTGGAGTACGCTTAAGTAGTGGGAGGCGAATGTCGCTAACACGTCCTTGCTTTTATTTTAAAGAAAACCATGGCATTTTACCTGCTTTTAGTGATTTTTCTGGTTTACACATTCTAAAACCAAGTAAAAAAGATCAAATTTTTGTCGTGGGTGATGAGAAGGTTATTGAAATGGGTTAAGATTGTAATAGAGTAATCAGTTTATGCTTATGCCTTCTTAATAAAAAAATTAAAAAAATATGCCATGCTACAGTTATTGCAAATGTTAAGTTTATTTCAAGTTCTTGGAGGAATATCTTAATGAAAACGAAACATAATCCCGCACCCAAAAGAATTATTAGGCCCAGAAGGCTGTGAATCATTGTTTCAATCTTGCCTTGCAGCTTTTCATTCTGCATATTGAGGAGTACATATTTCTTACTTATAACCACTGCTATATTCCAAAATAATAAGGTAGCTGCGGCTAAAACAAGAAAGATAACTACTATTGGTAAGATGTTTAAAAAGTAATTGAAAAATGAATCTGGGGTACGATTCCAAATAAACAGATTTTTGCCATAGCTGTGATAATAACTAGCAAAAGAAATTCCAAAAAAGTAAGAACAAACAAAGCAAATTACAGCTAGAATAATCCTCCCCATACTAATTCAACTGAGGATCTTCAGGAAAATTACTCATCATTTTAAACCTGCCACCCATTTTTATCAATACATCTTTCCATAGGCTTTCCCATTCATTCTTAAAAATATGGTCATATTCAGCACCAGAAATTATCCATGAATTGGTTTTCATTTCATCTTGCAGTTGACCAACATCCCAACCAGAGTAGCCCAAAAAGAACTTGAAATTTTTAGGCGTAACATCACCATTTTTCATAAGGACTTTTATTGTTTCAAAATTTCCACCCCAATACACGCCTGGGTTAACTTGCAGCGATCCTTCAATGCCTTTAATGTCATGTAAAAAATGAAGGGTTTCAGGCTCAACAGGTCCGCCATAAAACAAAGGTGCTTTAAAATGATCTATTTCATCAATGGCATCTGGCAAAGTAATATCTAACTTTTTATTAAGTACAAAGCCAATGGTGCCTTCATCATTATGTTCTGCTAAGTAAACTACGGTGCGCTTAAAGTTATGATCTTCCATAAATGGCTCACTTAATAATAAACTTCCTTGTTTTATGCTGTTCGATTCACTCATTATTGCGGGTTAATAGTTGCCATGCCAATCACTTCATCATAGTTGTTGGCTATGTCGTTCTTATAAATAACTACAAAATACTCATTGTCAGTTTCAATCATGTTGCCTTCAAAAAAATACGGGTTAAAGCCTTCATTGGTTTTTAGGCCGTAGCTGTAATTATAAGTACCTTGTTTTAGGTTTAGGGTTGCAGTGTATGCCTGTATGCGTTCATCATAAGTCATTTTATCAACTGTTTTCCATTGGTTAAACAAACCTGTTACATATACCTTTCCATAGCTTAGCTCTTTATTGGCTAATAAGGTAAAAGCAACCTCTATATATTCGCTTGTAACGTCCGCGCCTTTCTTCTGGTTGTTCTTAATTGTAAACCAACCATTTTTATCTTCTTTAAAAACATAGTCGGTATAATTACTTGGGGTGTCTATTTCTAGTCTAGCATAGTGCTTGTTTAAGCTAAACAAGGTCGATTGCACGTTTTCTCCTCTAGTATTTAAGCTTTCAATATCAAATTGCCTAAACTCGTTGTTGCTAGTAAAATGAATGTCATCTGAGGCAAACAACCGGTTATCACCTACTATATTTAATGGAACCCCATAAATCGCATCATTCCAATTGTTGTTTTTAACAATGGTGGCGCTGTATGTTTCGGTTAACGTATTAATTATCTCCTCAGCATATTCTGCCGAAACATTGATAACCTGTAATGCTTTGCTGCTATTTTTTGGTTTAACCTTGGTAACATGGGTACTTATGTTTACGTCATTGTTACAAACAACAATTCTTTTAGTAAACAGCAGTTCTTTATTATCTAAATTGAAAACAGTAAGCAAATAGTTGCCCGCAATTTTAAATTTAACTGAGTTGTTGGGTAAGCGTATTTCATAGTGTACATATTCAGTAACAGTTTTTAATGAATACGTGTAGCTTTCAATATCATTTTCTATAAACCCATCTATATAGTCAAATTTACTTAGTTGACTGTCACTCCAATCGGCATTGCAAAGCTTTAGCGAGTAACCATAGTTTTCGGCTTGAGCATTCATATCATCAAATGAAATGGATAATCTTTCGTTGCTGTTATTAATGAGTAAAAGACTTGGTTCGCCAAAAGGGAATAGCCTTGTTTCTATGGTTTTAATCTTGTTATTGTAAACACTATCAACATTTACAAGCAATTGCGCATTGGCATTCGTTGTCATCAGAATTGCTCCAAGGGTTAGAATTAGCGTGTATTTTATTCTTTTTAAAGTCATGTTATTGATGCCACAATTTATCAAAATTTGCTTAGTTGATAACTGAAAGTAAAAATGTTAAATTGTACATAGTTTTTCAAGAAATGTATTTTACTTTTGTGTCATCAATAAAACGCGCAATAAAAGTTTATTGATACCTTAAGACAACATGATAATGGAGCAAATTCATAAGAGCAAAATCTTCACTTTTACCTTAACAATATTCACCTTTTTTATTGCATCAATGTCAAGTGCATTGGCGCAAACTGCTACAGCACCTGAAAGTTCTGGAGATAGCACTGGTTTGTTTTTGGTAGGAATGATCGCAACTGTATTGGCAGTATTTTTATTCATTATGTTTATAATGAGTGATAAAATTATTAAAATGGCCACACAGGCTTCAAATCCAAACAGCAATACTTTTGGTGAAGGAACTGGATTTTCATTGTTTCCATCAAAAAAGGAATTGGTAACAGTTGAAAATGAATCGGAAAATCTAAGTTCTAGATATGTTAAACTCAAAAAAGGTGTAAATATCGATTTAGCTGGAGAGGCTGATTTGGTTTTTGATAGTCAAACAATAATAGTTTCTGATACACATGCTATCAAGCCAACTGATTTTCATGGCATGTCATCAATACCTAAAGTTATGGTTGAAGTTGGCACAGAAGTTAAGGCTGGTGAAAACATTATGTTCGACAAAAAGAGACCTGATGTGTTTTATTCAGCGCCAGTTAGTGGTGAAGTTGTGGAAATAAGAAGAGGAGAGAAGCGTGCTATACATGAAGTTGTTATACTTGCAGATAAAGAAGTTAAATACAAACAATTTGAAACAGCAAATTTTGCTGATTTAGATAGAGATAAAATGGTTGAGTTGCTACTATCTAGTGGATGCTGGCCATTTTTAGTACAACGACCTTTTGGGGTAGTTGCCGAACCTACTGATTCTCCAAAAGCGATATTTATTTCAACATTCAGTTCAGCACCTTTAGCACCTAATTACAACTTTACCCTTAAAGGTGAGGACCGTAATTTTCAAGCGGGCTTAGATGCATTAAACAAGTTAACTGATGGTAAAGTGCATTTAGGATTGGACAGTACTGCTGAAAACGACAATACATTTACAGATGCCCAAGGAGTTCAAATCAACTACTTTAAAGGAAAACATCCTGTAGGTAATGTAGGCGTTCAAATACATCATATAGATCCTATTAACAAAGATGAAATCGTTTGGACAATTAATCCTGAAGATGTTGCAACTATAGGTCGTTTAATGTTAGAAGGAATATATAAGCCAATAAGAAACGTAGCTTTAACTGGTTCCGTGGTAAATGAACCAAAGTATTTCCGCACATTGTTAGGTGCTAACTTAAAAAACATTGTTGATGGTAATTGTGAGTCTGATGAGGATTTGCGTTACATCTCAGGTAATGCATTAAATGGCACCCAAGTTTTACCTGATGGTTATTTAGGCTTTTTCGATAACCAAATTACTGTAATGAATGAAGGTAATAAGTATGAAATGTTGGGTTGGATATTGCCTAGCTACCCACGCCCGAGCACTTCACCTACCTTTTTAACACATTTGTTGCCAGGTATACACGGTAAAATTGAAGCCAACGCAAATACGCATGGTGAAAAACGTGCTTTAGTGGTAACCGGTCAGTTTGAAGAAGTTTTGCCAATGGATATTTATCCTAACCATTTAATAAAAGCCATTATTGTTAATGACTTTGATGGTATGGAAGGATTAGGCATATATGAAGTTATTGAAGAAGATATAGCTGTATGTGAGTTTGTAGATACTTCAAAAAATGACTTAACAGGTATTTTAAGAACAGGTTTAGACGCCATTAGAGAACAAGGTTAATAGAGATAGATGAAGTTTATTCATAACATATTAGACAAGGTTGAGCCGATAGCAAAAAAATCAAAGTTTACCTACACTTTGTATGATGCGTTGCACACCTTGCTTTTCCAGCCAAACTTTACTACTAAAGGTAAAGTGCACATTAAAGATGGCATGGATCTTAAGCGCACAATGATACATGTAGTATTGGCATTGCAGCTTTGTTACATTTTAGGTACTTACAATATCGGTCACCAACACTATATAGCAGTTGGTTTGTTTGATGGACATTTGTTTGAAGGTTTTCTTCAAAAATTTTGGTACGGATTGGGCCAATTAGCTCCAATCTTTTTAGTAGTGCATATAGTTGGTTTGGGTATTGAAATACTCTTTGCCGCTCGAAAAGGCCATGCGGTAGAAGAGGGCTTTTTAGTTTCGGGTGCTTTACTACCCTTAATTATGCCTCCGGATATTCCTTTATGGATGGTAGGTTTGGCTACTGCTTTTGCCGTATTAATAGCTAAAGAAGCATTTGGTGGAACAGGTATGAATATATTAAATGTAGCATTGACTGCTAGGGTATTCATATTCTTTGCTTTCCCTAACTCAATAATTGGCGACTCGTGCTGGGTGGCTTATGATTATAACTTTATACATAACCTATTTGGCTTAGAAGATGCTGCAAGAGATATGATTGCAAGCAATGGTCATAACCTGGATATACTTTGGGCTAGTATTAAAAATGCTCCGCCCGATTGGATAGAGAATCCCTTATTAGGTAGAGGATGGAGCGGTGCACCAACCATAGTTACAAGTAATTTGTTGGCAAGCGGAGCTTTAGATGCTTGGACAGGCGCAACACCATTAGGCGTAGCATCATATGGATATGAAAATCCGGCAACCGAAATTATGGCAAGTGGCGGTATGGAAGCAGTTAGAGCTGCTGGTTATAGCAATTCCGAAATGATTTGGGGTTTTATACCAGGTTCAATTGGCGAAATGAGTAAGGTAGGAATCTTATTTGGTGCTGTATTACTATTGGTTACAAAAATTGCAAGTTGGAGAATAATGTTGAGCGGTTTATTAGGTTTAATAGCAACTGCTTTAGTTTATAATTTAATTGGTGGTTCAAATTACATGGCAGTTTCATGGTACGAGCATTTAATGATGGGTAGCTTTTTGTTTGCCATAGTGTTTATGGCAACTGACCCTGTTACTGCATCAGGTACCAATACTGGTAAATGGATTTATGGATTTTTTATTGGTGTTGTTGGTATGCTTATTAGGGTAGCCAACATTGCATATCCTGAGGGATGGATGTTAGCCATACTAATAATGAATGTATTTGCACCATTAATTGATCATTACGTGTTACAAGGAAATATAAAAAGGAGGTTAGCTCGTGTCGGATAATTTAAAAATAGCAGTATACATTTTAGCTATGACACTAGTTGTGTCAGTAGTTTTAGCTTTTTTCTCATCAGCTTTGGCCCCTGGTATTGCCAAAAATATTGAGTTAGACAGGCAAGGATTAATAGTACAATCTTTTGTTGATGATCCCAATGTAGATATTGAATCATTTTATTCAGATAAAATTGACTATATCGTTATGAATGGTAAAGGAGATAAAGTTGAAATGGATCCAAAAGACATTGACATTAGAAAAGAATGGAAGAAACCATTTGAAGAAAGAAACATTCCTATTTACGTGTATGAAGGTAATAAAGGCAAAAAGTTTAGTGTGCCGTTATATGGTAAAGGCCTGTGGGACGATATCTGGGGTTATGTATCGTTAGATGATGATATGAAAACAATTAATGATGCAGTGTTTGATCATAAAGCAGAAACTCCAGGTTTAGGTGCTGAGATTAATAACTATGCACGTTTTCAAGATCAATTTAAAGGTAAACAGTTGTTTGATGAAGACAATGAATATGTTTTTGAAGTGTTAAAAGGTGAAGGAAATCAATTGAGCGTGCATACGGTTGATGGTATTTCTGGAGCAACAGTTACCGCTCGTGGAGTGGATAAAATGTTCAAAAATGATATTTCCAATTTGGCTAACTTTTTTCAGAAAATAAAATAACATCATGGCAGAAAATGCAGTAGCAACTCCTGAAGTTAAGGAAGTAGTAAAAAAGAAAAGCGACCCGTTATTTGGGAAAAAGAATCGTAAGTTAATTACCGATCCTTTAAGTGATAACAATCCAATATCGGTTCAGGTATTGGGTGTATGTTCAGCATTGGCTGTAACCGCAAAAGTTGATAAAGCTTTGGTTATGTCTGTTTGTGTGGTAATCATTTGTATGCTTTCAAACTTTATCATATCTGTTTTAAGAAATGGTATTCCGGGTAGAATTAGAATGATTGTGCAGCTAGTGGTAATTGCTTCATTGGTTTCATTGGTAGAATTGTTCTTAAAGTTTTTCGATTACAACATTTATAAACAACTATCGGTATTTGTTGGTTTAATTATAACCAACTGCATATTAATGGGAAGGTTAGAGGCATTTGCTATGGCAAACAAACCTTGGCCTTCATTAATGGATGGTTTAGGTAATGGTTTAGGTTACGGACTAATATTGGTAATAGTGGCAGTAATAAGAGAAGTTTTTGGAACAGGAACAATAACCTTACCAGGTGATGTAGTTATAACAGCCTTAGACCCTAATTGGGGCTTTTTGGCTTCCTTTGGTTACACGCATAATAATTTAATGGTACTGCCAGCAGCATCTGTATTTATAATTGGAGTTTTAATTTGGATACATAGAGCGTGGAGAAAAGAATTAGTTGATATTTCATAAATCAAAATAAATGTTTGAGATATTTTTTAAATCGGCTTTTGTAGAAAACATGGTACTTACCTACTTCTTAGGTATGTGCTCATTTCTTGCCGTATCCAAAACAGTAAAAACTGCTGTTGGATTAGGGGCAGCTGTAATTTTCGTATTGGCAATTACAGCCCCAATTAATTGGTTGATTTATGAAAACCTTTTAAAAGAAGGTGCCTTGGCATGGATTTCGCCAGGCTTAGCCAATGTTAACCTAGAGTTTTTAAGGCTAATCATATTCATTGCCGTAATTGCATCCATGGTGCAGTTGGTTGAGATGGTCATAGAAAAATATTCGCCTGCCTTGTATACTTCATTGGGAATATTTCTGCCGCTCATTACGGTTAACTGTGCAATTTTAGGTGGTTCATTATTTATGATTACCAATGAATATAATTTAGGAGAATCAACAGTATTTGGTATTGGCGCAGGCTTTGGGTTTTTCCTAGCCATAGTGTTAATTGCTGCCATTAGAGAAAAAATTAGGTATAGCAATGTACCGGCACCACTAAGAGGCTTAGGTATGGCTTTTATACTTACAGGCTTAATGGGTGTAGCTTTTATGGGTTTATTAGGCTTAGTTTAAAAATTGATATAGATGTTATTTATAGTTTCAAATGCTACATTAATTGCACTGGCTGCCTTTGCCTTTCTATTGGTAATAGGCTTACTTACAGCCATGCTAATATTTGCTAAGGCACAATTGGTGCCAGCGGGTGATTTAAATATTACTGTTAATGGTGATGAAGAAAGACCTTTGATTGTTTCT
>Ga0114956_1001382_pt1 | contig 19025 bp, 11 predicted proteins | sample MaitaG_FD_87304 | JGI IMG/M metagenome (GOLD analysis project Ga0114956, IMG submission 87304) | Marine algal microbial communities from Maine, USA - Maine_Asex2 metaG | ecosystem: Host-associated > Algae > Red algae > Unclassified | place: Maine, USA | collected 2015-01-05 | reverse complement strand
TTTTTCATCATATTTCATAAAAAATCCTCGATGTAACACAGGCTATATCTACGTTTTTTTATTTTATCTGATAAAAAAATAAGCTCAAAATAACTTATGAATAATTGTGAACATGAACTTACAACTAAAAAATAATTACAACGCCTTTTACATTGTAACATTTTTTATTTCTATTCGTCCTCTCTTCATAAACCTACATTTCACAAAACCTTGATCAAAACAATAATTTATGAAAGCTCCATCCATCGTTCTTTTTTGTCTTTTATTAATTACAAATATTACTCACGCACAAACTGATAAAATAACTCTTCGAGGGAAAGTCATCGACCAAGTCACCAAAGAGCCGCTTCCGTTTGCTCACATCGGAATTCCAAAAATTGGGATCGGAACAACGACAAGTGAAAAAGGAGAATTTGAATTTAAAGTTCCACAAAATGTTTTTGAAGAAGAGTTGACTGTGTCATTTTTAGGCTATCAATCTTTTTCCAAAAAAGTAAAACACCTGCGGAATCCTTCGACGATTAAATTGGTGCAAAGCGAAGAAGGTTTGCTCGAAGTCGAAGTACTTGGCCCAGCTGCGGTAGAAAACATTATTCGAAAAGCAGTCAAACGTATTCCAAAAAATTATCCTACTCATGGTCACACAGATTTAGCCTTTTATAGAGAGTCTCGAACCAATAATGATTCGACTTATATTTATTTGGCAGAAGGTGTTTTGAACGTATATAAAAAGAGTTATAAAAGTTCGAAGGAAGGACAAGTGAGTTTAGTACAAGGTCGAAAAATCAATTTAGCGAATCCCTTGGACACGACTATTCGAAGGGGATTTACTTCTGGTCATATGGCACCGCATCGGTTTGACTTTGTGTATAATCGAGAGGATTTTTTGCAAGAAGATTTTTTTCCAGTTTATGAATATTGGATTGAAAGTATGACTACTTATAATGGAAAAGCAGTTTATATTATTGGTTTTAACAAAGACTATAATGCTAAAGATATTTATGAGGAAAAAGGTAAAATTATAAGAAAAGGACAAAATGAGCGAAGTGGTTTTAAATGGTGGAATATTGGACCAAGGAAAAAGAAGAAAATCAAAGCTCGAATGAAAGGCAGAGTTTATATTGAAAAAGAATCGTATGCAATTATCAAAGGAGAATTTGAAATTACGCCTGATGGATTAAAAAAGTATAATGACTATCCATTGTATTCTGGTAATTGGAAAGGTAATTCTTACGTAGTCAATTATCAAAAAATTGGAGATAAATGGTTCTTCAGCGATGCCTTCCGAAAAGGGCTTTATGGTGGCGGCGGAATTTATACCAATGAAGTAAAAATGACTCAAATCAATCCTCAAAAATCTTCGCCTCTTCCTTACTTAGATCGAATGACTAGGAATCAACAATTTACAAAAATGACAGGAAATTATGATCCTGATTTTTGGGCAAATTACAATACAACTCCCATGAGTGAAGGACTGGCAGCCAGCATGGTGCAACTCAATAATGCCGACAAAGCTAGGGAAGCACTTGATCCAGTTTACTTAGCTGAGTTACAATTGCGAAGAGATTCTATTCAATATGTAAAGCGACAAAAAGAAATGCAGAACGAAGAAAAAGAACTTGATTTTGATATGAGTGAAATGAAAACTTCCACTATTGTTAATCGAGCAAAAAAGAAAAAGAGAAAAAAAGATTTCAATCGATTTAGCGCAAATATTGGATTGGGGGCTCACATAATTTCCTCCGGTGGTCAACAAATGGGAATAACTCTATTGACAGATGACGATCCGAAGGAAACTATTTTTGTGGTTTCAGATGAAATAAAAAATAGAGAATTTGAAATTATTAGTGATTTCGGATTTGAATTTTATTTGCATAAAAATATTTTCTTTCGAGCCAATACTGTTTTTGATTTTGCCAACAGCAGATATAAAGAACGTTCACTTGGTTTTGGCTTAAGTATGAATTTATCAAATCAACGTCCTTTCTTTTTGAGAGTAGCTGCAGCATATTCTAATTTTAAATATTATAGAAAAGTTGGGATTGCTGATAATGATTATGGGAAATTTAAAATCGAAGGAAAAAAATTCAAAGCGAATAATATTAAAGTAAATTATGGTAGTCAAACTCGTAATTTAAAATTATCTGCTGAGTTAGCAATTGAATTAAATCCTGCACGAGAGTTTTATTTGCGAGGAACTTACTTTATGCCTTTCCACAGAAGACAAGATATTTGGCTGCAAGAGCGCAAAGAATTATTTAGGAAAAAAACGGATGTGCCTGTGAATGATTCGAGAGTTTTGGTGACGCAAAATGATGTTCCTTTTGATGGACAGATTTTGCCTGATGAGACTTTTACTATCACTTTTGGCTGGAAGTTTAAATAACAGTTTTAATAATGGTGAATGATTACCGGTGAATGGTTAATACCATAGTGGGAAATTACCATAATGGTATTAACCATTCACCATTAACCATTCACCGTTAAAACAAACGCCATCCGATTAGGCAAATAAACTTGTAATATTTCATTTCCATTTTCTTCAAAAGATTCATAAATTATCGACGCATCAATCCGATCATGTCCTCCGAATTTTTTATCATCCGAATTTAAAACGATTTGATATTTCCCTTTTTGCGGAGCAGGAAATTTATAATTTGGAATAGAGTTCTCAGGATGAAAATTGAATAAAAAGACAAATCCTTTTTTCTCAAAAATCATCACATGATTAGTAGTATCCATATTTAATTGATTCGCCACCGACTCCGTAAGTATATTGTTTTTTCTAAAAAAAGAAATCATCGCTCGATCAAAATCATTGAGCCATTCATATTTCAAATTTGGATTATCAACTAAAGACCATTGTCTTCTCGCATATTTATGACTCCAATCATTTCCTTCTCTTGGAAAATCTATCCATTCAGGATGTCCAAATTCATTTCCAATAAAATTTAAATATCCTTCTCCTCCCAAACTAATGGTAATCAATCGAATCATTTTATGCAAAGCAATTCCTCGCTCAATCACCCAATCGGTATCTTCTTTTTGCATATGAAAATACATCTCCTTATCCATCAACCAAAAAGCCAACGCCTTGTCTCCCACCATTGCTTGGTCATGAGATTCAGCATAGGCAATTGTTTTTTCTCGAAATCTTCGATTATTCAAAACGTCCCAAATCTCATTTATATCCCAATCTTCATCTTGAGAATGTTTTAATAATTTTATCCAAAAATCTGGAATCCCCATTCCTAAACGATAATCAAAACCTAAACCACCTGCTTCAATAGGTTGACATAATCCAGGCATTCCACTCATGTCTTCGCCGATAGAAAGTCCATTTGGATTTAACTCATGAATCAATTGATTCGCCAATTGAACATAAATCAACGCATCCCAATCCACCCCTTCTTTGAAATATTTATCATAATGATCGAAGCTCATAAAATGCCCATGATGGTCGTATAACATTGACGTTACTCCATCAAAACGGAAGCCATCAAAATGAAATTCAGTCATCCAATAATTCAAATTAGATAACAAAAAACGCCTCACTTCATCTTTTCCATAATTAAATAATTTCGAATCCCAAGCAGGATGATAACCTCGATCACCTTCGTGAAAGTATTGTTTTTTGGAACCATCAAAATCATTTAATCCATCTTCCACATTTTTTACCGCATGAGAATGAACGACATCAAGAAGGACTGCAATCCCCAGTTCATGGGCTTTGTTGATTAGATATTTTAAATCTTCAGGAGTTCCAAAACGAGAAGATGGGGCAAAATAATTACTCACATGATAACCAAATGATCCATAATAAGGATGCTCTTGAACCGCCATCATTTGAATACAATTGTAGCCCAATTTATGAATTCGAGGCAAAGTATCATTCGCAAATTCTAAATAGGTTCCAACGCTTTCTTCCTCAGAAGCCATTCCAATATGACACTCATAAATCAATGGAGGCGTATCTTTTCCATAATCAAAATCATCATCCGTCCAAGAGAAAGAATCAGATGGATTCCATATTTGCCCTGCAAAAAGATGTGTTTCTGGATTTTGTAAAACTCTTGTTATGTAAACTGGAACTCGGTCTTTGACTTGACCTTGAGAGTGGATTTGAACTTTAATTAATTCCTCATGCTTCAAAAGCGATTGCCCATTTTCATCAGGAATAAATATTTCCCAAAGTCCTTCTCCCTTTTGATACATCGGATGCTTCTCCCCTTTCCAATCATTAAAATCTCCAATCAAAAATAACGCATCCGCAGCAGGTGCCCATTCTCGATAGTACCAACCATTTTTATTTTTATCATATTGTAAACCTAGATATTGATGGAAAGAAGCATATTTTTTTAAGTTACCATATTCTTCTTTTATCCATTTTAGGGTAGCTTGAAATCTATCAAAGCGTGCTTGGATATCGGGTTCGTAAGGTGCTAGCCAACCGTCGTCTTTTATGATTTGGAACATAGTTTTTTTTTAATAAGATGGTTTTCGATTTTTAATTAATCCAACTTTATGAAAGTGTTTTATCAATTCACTTTTAGCGTATCCCAATTAGAAAAATTTTCTAATCTGGTATCGACATATCTAATTTTATAAATTCCTTTTTTAAATACATAGAACACATCTAAATCGATTGTATCAATCTTGGATTGATTAGGTCTTAAATTAACAACTTTTAAATTTTCGAGCCATAAACCATAATCATAATCTACTTCTCGTCCTACATCTAAAATATTATTTTTAAAATCAAGTACTTCAATATGACCAACTCCCTCACTTTTTAGACCATACAATATAGTCTTATCTACCACAATATCTTTTTCCTTTAAATTTATAAGAATCAACTCCACTAAAATTTCTTGCTCTAATTTTCTCCAACCTTTAAATTTATAGGTAATTTAATTTGGAATAAGTTCATGTTCTCAATTATTCATAGTTATTTTTTTAAAATCAAAACATCTCCATGAGAAACGGTATTAACCATTCACCGTTAAGCATTCACCATTAAAAATCACACCTCCAATTTATGCCATTTATTCGATTTCAAATACCAATACGACATCCCTAAAATCGCTATCCAATAAAAAATCTCCGCTGCCCATGCCCATTCCAAACCAACTTGCAACTGCTTCACCGCAAACGAAACATATAAAACATAAGCCACAGCACAAACCGTCTGAATCATCAATCCAAAAAAAGTCGCACCTGTTCCAGCCAATCCATTAAAGTAAACTCCGCCAACCGCAAAGATCATCAAAATACCAAACAATACATATAAAGTGTATTGCGCATCTTGAATTAAATCCAAATTGATTTCTCCAAAAAATGGATATAAACTATATTGCGGAAATAGAACTACTGGCAAAGAAATCGCAAAAGTAACGACCAAACAAAGGAAGGCGGTTTTCCAAATCAAAGGCAATACTTCTTCTTTTCTATTTTGACCAATCAAATTACTCACCATCGTATTGATCCCAGAAGCAAATCCCCAGCAAGGTATCGAAAGCACCAAATAAACAATTCGCATCATACTCGTAATCGCCGATTCTCGCTCCCCCAGATTCTCCACCAAACCAAAAAAGAAAAACCAACTTCCCATTCCAACTACTGCTTGCGCCACAATTGGAGTCGCAATTTTTTGCTGCTGCTTGATTAATTCGTAATCAACTTTTGGTAATTTAAAGAGATTATATTCGACTGCTTTTTTATCAAAAAAGATATAAATCACAAATAAAACAAAGGCAACAATTTCCGCAATTGTACTTGCCAAACCTGCCCCTGCAATTCCCATTTCTGGCAATCCCCATTTCCCAAAGATCAATCCCCAATTCAGAATAAAATTGACCACCGCCAAAATCAAGGTATCTATCACTATAAAGTTTGTCCTCGCCACTCCCGTATAAAGTGCCACAATTGCTACTCCAATATAACTAAAAAATACGCCATAGGAACGATATTCAAGGTACTCAATACATTTGAACAGGATTTCGGGGGAATCAACAAAATGGGAAAAGAATTGCAAGGAACCATATTGCATAAACAAAAACATAAAAATCGCCAACAGCAATTCAAAATAAACCATCGCATAAAATGTTCGACCTACTTCTCCAACTTGCCCTTCCCCCATTCGTCGAGCAATCATGATTTGTCCTCCTTTGGAAAAACCAAAACCAACTGCTGCAATAATTAAATAAAATACTCCCACAATTCCTATGGCTGCCAAATCAGCTTTAGACAAACGAGCCAAAAATACCACATCAGTTGCGGCAATGACATTCTGAACAGCACTTCCAAGCATGATTGGAGTACTTATAGCTAGAATTTGTTTATATGATGTATTAAGTTGCATAAGGTAGATGCAATATTGTTAATCTCAGTAGAATGGCAAAATATATTCGATAAAATTTTCTTGAAAATCCTAACAAAGTATTTACGGATTCGATGAAAAGTATTCAGTTAGCAGTTTGTAGTTAGCAGTTTGTCGATGCCAATTGCCTACTGAATATTGCGAATTGCCTACAAAATTCATTGAGAACTTATTAACTTTACTAAAAAAAAGAACATTGAAATTTATTGCCATTTCCGATACTCATGGTTGTCATCGACAACTAAATTTGCCAAAAGGTGATGTTTTACTGCATGCAGGAGATGTTTGTAATCAAGGAAATGGAGAACAGGTAATTGACTTTTTGAAATGGATGAGTGAATTGGATTTTGAACATAAGATTCTAATTCGGGGAAATCATGACTTTGATTTAGAAAAACGGGTTTCTCTTTTAGATATTGAAATGCCTAAAGGTATTTTGCAATTGGATAATTCTGGCGTTGAAATTAATGGACAATTAATTTGGGGAGTACCGTTCCCTATTGATTGGAAAAATCGGAGTTGGGAAAGCATTCCAGCACATACTCAAATTCTCATCACTCATCAACCACCATATTCTATTTTAGATTTGACTCCGACCTTTACTTCTAGAGGAGAAAAAGGACTTTTGGAAAAAGTAAAACAGCTTCAGCCAAAAGTTCATTTGTTTGGTCATATTCATGCGAGTTATGGGAAAAAGAAAATCGATAATACACTATACTTAAATGCCTCAACTTATAAAGCAAGTGAAAATAGAATTGTAAATGCTCCGTTTATTTTTGAATTATAAGTTCCTTTGTACAAATCGAAACGAGTTACCATTTTCTTTCGGTACAAATAATCTGTATAACAAATAACACGTGGCTGTCTGCTTTAGCTGACCTGAAAAATGAGTGAAACGAATTTTTCTAATTAAATGGGAAACAAGTTTTAATAATTTTTTAGGTCAGCTAAAGCAGACCACCACGTGCTTTATAAATAAAAAACTTTAAATATTACAATGAGTCAAAACCAAAATCCTAAACCTCCCATCGCCAAAAAGATCCCATTTAAAATGACCACTCACAATGACACTCGCGTGGATGATTATTTTTGGATGCGACTTTCTGATGAACAAAAAAATGCAGCAACACCCGATCCTCAAACGCAAGATGTCTTGGATTATCTCAATGCCGAAAATGATTACACCAAGCAAGTTTTAGCACACACCGAAGATTTTCAGAAAAAATTATTTGATGAAATCGTAGGTCGAATTAAACAAGATGATGAATCGGTTCCTTATGCTGATAATGGATATTTATACCTCACTAGATTTGAGGAAGGAAAAGAACATCCAATTTATGCTAGGAAAAAAGAAAATTTAGAGGCTCCTGAAGAAATCATGTTAGATGAAAATGAGTTGGCAAAACCATTTGATTATTATAAAATCGGGGGAAGAAGTGTCAGTCCAAATAATCAAATTGTTGCTTTTGGTGAAGACACCGTCAGTCGAAGAATTTACACCATTCGATTTAAAAATTTAATCACAGGAAATTTTCTTCCTGACGTGATTGAAAATACCACAGGAGGAAGTGTTTGGGCCAATGATAATCAAACCGTCTTTTATACTCGAAAAGATGAATCACTCAGATCTTTTAAAATTTTCAAACATAAATTAGGAACTGATCCTGCTTCGGACCAACTCGTTTTTCATGAGAAAGACGAAACTTTCTCCACTTATATTTATAAAACAAAATCCAAAAAATATCTAGTCATCGGTTCTTACGCAACGGTGACGCAAGAATATAAATTCCTAAATGCTGATACTCCTGATGGAGAATTTCAACTATTTGAACCTCGAAATCGAGAATTAAAATTAGAGTATGACATCAATCATTACCAGGACAAATGGTTAGTCAAAACGAATTTAGCAGCGCAGAATTTTCGTTTGATGGAATGTCCAGAATTTGAAACGTCTCGTAAAAACTGGAAGGAAGTCATTCCTCATCGGGAGAATGTTTTATTGGAAGACGTTGATCTTTTTAATGACTTTTTAGTCGTCTCAGAACGAATCGAAGGAATCACTCAATTGAGAATTAGACCATGGAAAGGAGAAGAACATTATGTTGATTTTGGAGAAAAAGCCTTCATGGCATACACTTCTATCAATAAAGATTTTGATACTCAAATACTACGATTAGGCTATACTTCTTTGACAACTCCAAACTCTGTTTTTGATTATAATATGCAGACCAAAGAGATGCAATTATTAAAAGAACAAGAAGTCGTAGGAGCTTATGATAAAACAGAATATCAATCGGAAAGATTATTTGCGACTGCTAAGGATGAAACAAAAATTCCGATTTCATTAGTCTATAAAAAAGGGTTTAAAAAGGATGGCAAACAACCGCTTTTGTTATACGCTTATGGAAGTTATGGACATAGTATGGATCCTTATTTTAGTTCGATTCGGTTGAGTTTATTGGATCGTGGATTTGCCTATGCAATTGCACATATTCGAGGTGGAGAAGAAATGGGAAGACATTGGTATGAGAATGGAAAGTTGCTCAATAAGAAGAATACCTTTGATGATTTTATTGATTGTGGTGATTTTTTAATTAAAGAAAATTACACTTCAAGTGATCACTTATATGCGATGGGAGGAAGTGCTGGAGGCTTGCTGATGGGAGCAATTATCAACATGAGACCTGAACTTTGGAATGGTGTGGTGGCAGCAGTTCCGTTCGTGGATGTCATCAATACTATGTTGGATGAAACGATTCCTTTGACTACTGGCGAGTTCGATGAATGGGGAAATCCGAAGGACGAAAAATTTTATCATTATATCAAATCTTACTCTCCTTACGACAATGTGGAAGCAAAAGATTATCCTTCTATGCTAATCACGACAGGCTATCATGACTCGCAAGTTCAATATTGGGAACCTGCCAAATGGTTAGCTAAATTGCGAGATTTAAAAACGGACAATAATAATTTAATCATGCATTGCGACATGGTGGCGGGACATGGCGGATTAGCAGGACGTTTTGAGAAACATAAAGAGACGGCTTTGGAATATGCTTTTCTTTTAGATTTGGAAAAAATAAATAGTTGATGTCTAATTCACAAAGTGACTCGAAGTCGAATGTCGTCAACTTAAGAGTTTTGAATTTTGAATATCCAATATCGAACAAGGAATGTCTAATATCGAACCCCGAAAAGTGCTAACCATTGTGGGGATAAGTTGGATATTGGATATTCAAAAAATCACTAAGTTGACAACATTAGACTCGAAGTCACCTTGTGAGTAATTTAACTTCAGATTTCCATTGAACAGCAAATTCCGCAACTGAGTCACCTAACATTTCCTCCTCATTCGGCAACATTTCTTCCAATCGAATTCTTCCTAAATACTTTTCTAAAACTTTTTGTAACAATACAATTGTAATGGGGGAATTCAAATCAATTAGTTGAGGTTTGAAAAAATCTTTACTCAAATTCGAAGATAAATTTTCAGCATCATGAATTGGTTTGATAAAAATAAATTGCGAAAACTTATGCTCATTTTTCCATTTCTGAATTTTTAGAAAGTAGGAACTATTCGTTTCGCTTTTTTCTTTTTTAGGAAAAAATGAATGAGGTACTTCTTTAAATTGTCGCTGCAAAATTAAATGGTCATCAATCAAAATTTTTCTAAAACCCTTGATTCCATTAGGTTTTTCTTCAAAAAACAATTCATTCACTAATTCTAAAAAATAACGATAAGTGGCGTGAGGCAAACTAAAACCATTCAATAATTGAAACATTGGAGAACGATTATCTGGATGCTCAAATCCAAAATCAAAAATAGAAATTCGTTTTTTTGTTTTGGAAAAAACTAAAATGGGTTCTTTTAAATCCTTATCCCAAAAGACTTCAATATCATTTATGGAGATTTGATTTTCGATCGGCAAGTTATTTTGACTACCTGCATTTTTTATTTCAAAATTTAAAAGTGGCGGATGTAGGTTTGCATTAAAAACAGAAGCATCTACATTTTCTATCCATAAATTTTCGTTTTGATTCCCTGCATTCCATTTTTGTAAATGTATTATTATATCTTCTTCAAACAATGGCAAAAACCGTCCAAATAATTTTCCAAAACCTGAAGTCAAACCATTAAGCACCGCACTCATTTTTCCTTCTTTTTTAAAAAACTGAAAAAGTCCGCTGTAAGAATTAGCAGAATTGATTGGTCGTATTGGAAAAACATTTTCTAAATCTTTTAGGTAAAAATTTAAGTTTCCTTCTTCATTTATTTCTCCAAGTGCTTTTAAATTTGACTTGATAAAATTTATAATTTTAGTTTTTTCATTATTTGTAGATATATTATTTGAAAAAGAAGTTTGAAAGAATTCTTCATAAAAACAAATAAGCGGTACTGATTTTTTGTCCTTAAAGTTTTCAGTCCAACAATGTGAAATTTTAGTTTTTATTTCATTTCCCATCAAAGGTTCTAGCAAGCGAAGCAAAGAATCTAGCGATTGGATAATTGGCTTTATTTCATTTTCTGACAATTGAAAAGAAGTGCTTTTTTGTACATCTTCAAAGAAAATTAATTCAGGAATTACATTTTTTACACCCAACTTTTCAAGTGCTGTTTTTAAAGTTTTTTGCAAAAAAAATCGACTCTGATTATCGCAAGAGTTTAATTGGATTTTAGATTTAATCATTTTTTCCAAACAAATCATCCAATCTTCTTTTTGGGAAAAATGATCTTTGGAATTTATATTTTCCAATAGCTTTTTTTCCCAATCAAAAGTTAATCCCGAAAATTCCCATTGCCATTCTAAGAATCCTAATTCGACTAATTCCAATAAATAATTTTCAATACTTTCTTGGTCTGCTTCTACTAATTCTAATAATTGAGTGATTACAATTTTAAAAAATTCGCCTCCTTTTGGAATGATCGTTTGACTAAGTTCCGTTAAAATTTCAGAGACTTCAATTTGTTGAATCGCCTCAATATTTCTCTTATTTTTTATAAAATGGAATTCCTCATTTTTAATAAAAGTAGATGGATTGATTTGCAATTTTAATTGGCGAAAAAAAGTAGGTTCTTGCAGTAATATATTTTTTATCTCAGCTAAAATAAAATTATTGAATTGAAAAAAACTATTGCCGATTTTTAAATTTTTATTTTGAAAAACTCCATCATTTTTACTTAAAATATCAAGTGTAGTGAAATGACTAAACGGAGATGTTTTTCCACTAATTCGATAAAAATATTGAGCTAAGGCTCGAAGCGTTTGTCGCTCTTTTTTCCTAAAATCCTGTGGAGATTTCGATTGTAATTTTTTGATTTGATGAAATAAAGAATGGCTAGATTGGAGGATTGCATTTTGAAAATTATCATCTTGAAAGAAATCTACTAATTGAGCATATTGATTGATTTCTTCTTTTTGAAAAATTAAGTCGAACTCATTTTTCAATTGTTCATATTCCAACTTCCAATCTAAATAAATCGAAATTTCAAAAAGTAAATCTTTTAAAATATCGATTTTGTTATTTTTTTCTAATTTTTTCAAAAACGAAAAACGTTGATTTTGAAAATCTATTTTCCCATTTTTCAAGATAGCTCGCAGTCGATAATCTTCTGTATTTTTGAAAGTAGATTCAAAAGTTAAAATCACTTTTACAAATTGAAAATCTAAGTTGCTCTGTTCTTGTAACAGTACATTTACAAAAGACATTTTTCCAAATGATAAAGCTGCTACTTTTGAGAAAGTAGTTCCTCCTACCCTAGCCAATATATGTGGGAATAATTTCAAATTTGAATTTTTGTTATTTGAATTGAAATCCAAAAATAAAAAAATGGCAGTATAGTTTTGCACTATCTGCCATTAAATACATTTGATTTTTTGAGACCTTCTGAATTTATTTAAATACTCAATTCTAGATTTTTAGATTTTTTGGATTCTGAAAAAGCAAGTGTCTTTTCAAATAATAATAAAACTCCAGCCTGATATTTAGCATCGCAAATCCATCCTTCTTGAAAACTTTCTTTTGATTGGACATAAATACCTCTCGATGCAGGATCTGCAATCCAAACATATTCATCAGTAACATGATAAACAACAACGAAATGTTGCTGCTTCCAATATGCAATACAAGGAGTGGGAATATCTTCAACAAGGCGTTGATAAGTAACTTTTACTCCCATGGTTTTTAAACCTATTTCGGAAGCGACATCACTAATGTCTTTGAGTGAGACACCATCTTTACGAGTAGGTAAAAAGTTTTGAAGCTGTTCAAAAGAAATGAATTTTCCAAAATAATCAATAATCATTTTGAGACAAGTCACCCCGCAATCTAACTCACCTAATTGCCTGTGAAAAGGAAATTGAGGAATCATAAATGTTTGTTTTTTATAAATTATTCAACTCCACTCGAATATCAAGTGAGTATTTGGTTAATAAAACATAAGGAAGTTAGTTAGGTGATTTTCCAAAAGATAAGGTTCTTTAGGATTGTTCGTGGGAATTAGAATGATTGATTTGAGATATAAAAAATTCAATCAAAGAAATATTATAATAGGTTTTAGATTGATTATCAGTTCAATAACTATGCCAAAAAATTATAATTTATATTTTACGATCATATGAATCAAAAGTTTCCGTTTTTCTTGTTTTTTGTTGAAAATGATCTCTAACTACTTCAGTACACTTTAGTGCAGCATGCAAAGTAACATATTTTTTTGCTTAATAAAAAAAATAATTCTGTCACAGAAAACAATATTTACCCCATTCAATTTATTTTTATTAAGTTCATATTTAGGATTAACATATCAAAAATAGCACACAGCCAAAAACAATTTAAAATAATATAATCCTAAAATTATGCTAAAACTAAAATGTACCTGTACATTTACTTTGCTGCTATTATGTTTTTCACAAAAATTACAAGCCAGTAATTTAATTATTCCACCACCGACATCTCAAGTTGTTGAATTGAATAAAGTCATCCTCTATTCAGGTTGTCCTTTGATTAAAAGATATTGCAAAGGAAAAATGGAATGGGAAAATGGAGATAAATATTCTGGAGAATTTTCTTTTGGGAAACCACATGGAAAAGGAATGTTAACTTATGCTAATGGAGCATTTTATGAAGGAGATTTTCGTTTTGGAATTGCTCATGGATCTGGAAAAATGATTTATGAGGATAAAAGTGTTTATGAAGGCGAATGGGAAAATGGATTGAAACACGGAGAAGGTGCCTATTCATATGCATGTGGTGATGAGTTTTATGGAACTTTCCAAGATGATGTTATTCAAGGAGAAGGAACAATTTTATTTTCAAATGGAGAATCCTATTCTGGCAATTGGGAAAATAACCTTCCAGAAAATTATGGAATTTACTCTCGGAATGATGGAAGTCATTTTGCTGGAATGAGTCGGTCAGGAGAAAAAGATGGGCCAGGAATGATTATTTGGGAAAGGGGTGATACGCTAAAGGGAACATGGATGGGCGGAAAATTGGAAGACGATGCTACTTTTGTTTTCAATGATGGATCAATGATGCTTAGTTTTTGGGAAGAAGGAAAATTAATTGATGGTATTTCTTATATCACTCCTCAAGGGCAAGAATTTACAGGATCTCAAAAGGAAATTGCTTCTATAATTATTCAAAAAAATTACTCTGAAATTGAATCTATTGAAAATAACTTGCAACTAGCTTGGTTTGGTTTTGCGATGGAATATAAATCAAATAATGATTTTGAATCTGCAAAAAATTTCTTGCAATTAGCTATGGATATAAAAGAAGTAGATGGTGATAATGAATTATTAAAAATAGTCAGTAATCAGTTGGCTAATATTTCAAATAAAATGGAGGAATCTGGAGTCGCCTCTTCTTCTAACAAAAATTAAAAACATAACAATAGATTTACGGGGTTGATAATTATATTGCCAACCCCGTAAATATGTTGTTATTTTTTTTGGGGAAAATAAATTTATCGATTCCTTTCAGCTTCTACTTCTTCTATCGTTTTTGGAATTCTTGGTCCTAAAATTTGATGGCCATCTTTAGTGACCAATATATTATCTTCGATTCTCACGCCACCAAAATCTCGATAAGTATTGATTTTTTCATAATTTAAAAAGTCAGCAAACTTTTTCTCAGCTTGCCATTGGTCAATCAATTCTGGAATAAAATAAATCCCAGGTTCGACTGTCAACACATTTCCTGCTTCTAGTTCTTTTCCTAGTCTCAAAGATTTCAAACCAAACTGAGTACTTCTTTCTAAACCTGCTCTGTACCCGACTAAGTCTTCTCCAAGGTCTTCCATGTCATGAACATCTAGTCCAATCATGTGACCTAATCCATGCGGAAAAAATAAAGCATGCGCTCCTTCCGCAACTGCTTCGTCGATATTTCCTTTCATCAATCCTAGCGATTTCAAACCTTCTGCCATATTTTTGGCAGCTTGTAAATGTATTGTTTTGTAAGCTATACCTGACTTTAAGGATTGAATAGCAGCTTCCTCTGCATCTAGCACTATTTGGTAAATTTCTTTTTGTTTTTGAGTAAAAGTTTTGGCAACTGGAAAAGTACGGGTGATGTCTCCAGCATAATGCATCCCATTTTCTGCTCCAAAGTCTCCTAAAACTAATTGTCCATTTTGCATAGTATTACCATGATAATGATTGTGCAAAGTTTGCCCGTTGACGGTCATGATAATTGGATAAGCTAAATCGCCACCGCATCCTTTGGCAATTCCTTGAGCAATTCCAGCAAGATCATATTCCTTTCTTCCTGCTTTGGCAGCACGCATCGCTGCAACGTGCATTTCCTTGGTGATTGCAACTGCGTGTTCCATTTGAATAATTTCCTCAGCAGACTTTATGGATCGTTGAACAACGACTGCTTGAACTAGTTTTTTGGAAATATTATTTTTCAAATCTTTCACTCTGATATCTAACCACTCTTCCATTTTCAACTTATTCTCTGCTCGATATGGCGGAAGGAAATGAATGTCTCGACCTTTGGATGTAGCATTTTTCAAAAATGTAGATATATTGTTATAATCTTGACATTCTTCTACACCTGACTGATCTGCCAACTCTCGCATAGTTGGTTGAACGCCCATCCAAACAATATATTCCACCGATAAATCTTTTCCAAAAAGAATGGTTTTGTTTTCGTCAACATCTATAATAGCAGCAACATGCGCTACATCAATTCCTACATAATATAAGAATGTACTGTCTTGACGAAAATTGTAAATATTGTCTTCGTAGTTCATTGGTGAGTAATCATTTCCCATAAGAAGGATTAATCCTGAACCGATTTTTTCTTTTAAAATATTTCTTCGTTGAGTGTAAGTTTCTTTTGCAAACATGGTTTTATTTTTTTTTGTCAAAAATACTTTAATCTATTTGAAATCAAAAAGTAATTCGAAATTCCTGCTAAAAGTAGTTAGAGTTAGAGGCTCTCGCTTTTAACGTATGTGGCTGCGAAACAAACGAGAACCATGTAGTACAAAAAAGCCTCGGAGAAATAAATTCACCGAGGCTTTCGAAAGTTAACAAAATAATCTAGTGCAAGATTATTATTTTATAGTATAAGAAATACTCATCGAAATGGTTCTTCCTAGTCTGTAATTTGAATAAACATAATCTTGTCCTTTGAATGAAGATTCAAGTTTGTATTCAGGATCTAATAAATTTTTCGCAGCTAATCTTACCAAAAGGTTTTCTTTTATTTTTTTAGAAATATTAAAATCTAACTGTGGGCGAGCTTGCTCAAAAATATCAGGTGTTCCTTCTGAACCAACAATTGATAACCTATCTCCAAACATATTGAAGGAAAGCATTGCATCAAGATTTTTTTCAGAATTATTATAAGCAATATTAGTGTTAATAATATAAGGTGACTGATTAAAAAAAGTTCTCTGGTCACTTGCATCAGGATTGATAGATTGAATATCAGATAATTCTTCTGCATCAATATCAACTGCTGAATAAATATAAGAAAGGTTAGCTCCCCATTTGAAATTAGTTAATCTTGGAGAAATGAAACCTAAATTTTTACGGTATTCTAATTCTACTCCATACACGGTTGCTTCATCCACATTTTGAAATTGAAATTCTGGATTAGATTTTCCTAAATTAACCAAAACGATTGGGTTTCTAAATGACTTATAATAAGTACTGACTGCAATAATCTCCCCTACTTTTGGCAACCATTCCCAGCGTAAATCTACATTCGTAATGGATGTTATTTCCAATGCAGGATTACCTACAATAAATGCACCTGTTCGGAAATCAAAGTTGGAGAAAGGAGCTAGCTCTCGTAAATTTGGTCGAGCAACTGTTTGGCTAAACGCAGCTCTCAAATTCATTTTTTCTTGCAGAGCATAAACTAAATTTACCGAAGGCAAGACACTTAACTTAGAATTTTTATACGTTGAATCAGCACTTGTTATTGGCAAGGAAGCTTTTTCAACTCTTGAACCTGCAATAATTTTAAACTTGCTAGTAGCGTTAATTGTAGCCATTCCATAAAATGCACCAACTTTTTCGGAACCAACATAAGAATTAGAAGCTCTCGTATCATCTACTAAATAATTTCCGATCACATTTCTATCATTTGCATCTTTTTCAATCATCCCACTATTCTCATCGCTGAAATAAATACTCGCATCACCAGTATAATTTTCTGCGCTTCTTTCTTGAACAGAATATCTCTTCTCATCGAATGTTCTATTCTTGACAGAATATAACATCCCAAATTTTATCTTATTTCCCTTTCCTAATTTTTTTAAAATAGGAAGCGTTACATCTATTTTATTTTCATATTGAACATCTTCCAATTCTCTAAAAAAATGATTTGGATAATCATATTCGGATGGTGCTCGAATGGCATAACGATCATCGGTTGGATCATTTTCATCTCTTGGATCAAACTCATTTCCAAAATATCTTAATTCAGGTTCACTTTGAGTGGCAACTGAAGCACTAGATACCCATTCGATTTTTCCACCTTCCATTCTCAAAGCATGTTCGCCAATCAACATATTATTAATCAATGATCTCTCTAACCAATACAATTCTCTAAACTGAAATACCTCTGGCAATGTCACCTGATAAGTATTATATTCTCCTTCAAATGATCGAGTACTTTTATCAGCAGAGTGATTATATAATGAGTTGAAAGAGATTGTATTTCGACTATTCAATTTGTAGGATAATCCAGCCATTCCACCAACTGTTGGACTTTCCACACTTGTCGTTCCTCCTAAATTAAAATTCTGATTCAAGTTGGAAGAGGTCGTAGATTCTAAAGCATAATTTCTCAAACCTGAATTATAGTGCTGGTAACTTCTAGAATAATTTGCTGCCAAAATAACCCCCAATCGTCTCCCTCCTAATTCATATTGATTTCCAAAAGAAAAACCAATTCCATGATTTAATGGAGTGGTAGTCGTTGTCGGAACCATATTAGTCAAGGTAGCATCATATAATTCTTCCACTTGATTAGCTATGGCATCATCATTTCTTGCCTTCGTTCCTGCACTTCTCAACAATGCTTCAGCATAGTTTTCATCATCAAATAAAGATGACCGAGATCGGTAACCATCGTCATAACCCAACCAATCTAACTTACCTCCATCGTGTGTTAAGAATCCTTCTTGAAAAGAAGCTTGCGTATTAAAACCAGTCGAAAGAGAAATATTAAAACTCTTCGTTTCTGGAAAACTCTTTGTTTCGATATTTACATTTCCACCTGTGAACGTTCCAGGTTGGTCTGGTGTAAAAGTTTTTGAAGTAATAATATTTGATAAAAGTCCAGTTGGGATTAAATCTAAGTTGACACTATTTTTATAAGGATTTGCGCTTGGAATAGATGCACCATTTAGTTGTGCGGTAGAGTATCTATCTCCTAATCCACGCACGACCACACTTCCATCAGCGATAGAAACTCCTACTACTTTTGCCACAGCCTGATCCGCGCTACTGATATTTTGCTTAGCCATTTCACTTTGAGAAATTCCATCAGTAAAACGATCTGCTTTTAACATCGTAACTAATATTGCATTTTCACTAGTCTTAATTGCTTTGGCTTGAACAACAATTTCTTCCATCTGAATGCCACCTTTATCAACTTCAAGTGCTGCATCTAAAAAAGTAATTTCACCATCCTTCACCTCTACATTTTCAATCTTCGTTGTTGGATAACCTACATAAGAATAAACCAAATTGTATGTTCCAGCATTCAATTGAATTTGGTATTTCCCATCAAAATCAGTCACCTCGCCAAGGTCAGTTCCTTCAACCATGATAGTTGCACTAATCAGAGTCTCCGCTGATTCTTTGTCTAAGACCGTACCTGATATTGTTCCTTGAGAAAAAATAGAAGTGAATGGAAGTATTACAAAAAGGAAAAATAATGTTCCTAATTTGAAATTGAAATTGTTCATATTTGCACTATGATTTAATTTGTTTTGAAAATTAAACGCTGTTAATTAAAATGTTAGCAGAAAAAAATAATGTTTTGTTTTCTTATTCATTACTTCACAAATTTGAGATAAAATATTGATAGAGGTATTGAAGTGGAGATTAACCTTTTGCAAAGTTTTCGTAAATAAATTGAGTAGGGATTTACATTTTATTTACATTGAAAGAAGGAA
>Ga0114956_1001380_pt1 | contig 19025 bp, 21 predicted proteins | sample MaitaG_FD_87304 | JGI IMG/M metagenome (GOLD analysis project Ga0114956, IMG submission 87304) | Marine algal microbial communities from Maine, USA - Maine_Asex2 metaG | ecosystem: Host-associated > Algae > Red algae > Unclassified | place: Maine, USA | collected 2015-01-05 | reverse complement strand
AGAGCTGAGAATTTTCTTTGCTGTACCGTTTGGCGGTGTGTAGTAAACGTCACTGAGCACCAGATTTTCACGTATGCGTGATTGCCAACACATCTCCCAACGCGCACCGTTTGCAAAACTTTCGCTTATTAGCGCATCTCCACTGCAATCAGGTGCGGCAATCGCTGACGGACTACCCAGCAAAAAACCAAGGTTTGCCAGTAGAACCAAAACGTATAATGGAAGCCTATTCACCGATCACCTCAAAGGGTGAGGTCGCGGTCCAGCCAAATGGAATTATTTCAAAATCACTGACCATTGAACTAATGACTGGATAGTCTTCGGCGCTGGGTCTGTGAACTCTGCTTAAGCTGTACCAGAGAACCGGTTTGGTTTGTGCCATGGACTCTCCATTGACAAAATTGTCCAACGAGCCGACGCACTCATTGTCATTGATAACGCTTGTTGAGCTGGAAATTCGGCTGTGACGTTCGCAGGCGTTAAAGGCCGTCAGTGCAAGCGCAAACTGCGCCCAATTGTTTTTGTTGTCGCTGTAGGTGTACCCGCTGTTTTGTGGATCAAGATAGTAGCCTTTGCCATCGACATCGGTAACACGCCAACCGCGAAATGAATCTGGTGCGGCTTTTCGCAAGCTCTCTGTTGAAAGCGCAGTGATCTGCATTGGCCGACGACTGCCCTGAAGCGGTTCGATGCTAAAGTTAAATTCTTCAACGGCATCGTTTTGCTGATCGCCGTTCAATGCGAACACCATGCGCCAGGTATAGAGCATGGTGCTTTGAGTGCCCAATATAGGTTGATTGTCAACCGGGTTTGTCACCTCATTACCAAACACCGCACTACTTGTTTTCTCCGTTGATCGGCCCGACAACGAAACCGATGGATTAATGCGTCCATCTTCGCTCAGACCAATCATGATCTGGAAGGTGAAACCCTGATAGCTCGATACCGCAAACAGTTGGTACTGCTCACCTTGTAAACCTCGGCGCATACTGTATTTGGCCATTAGTCCGGTAGGGCGAACGTAACTGCACAGCTTCGTGCCTTGTTGGTCAATGCTAAGCAGTTCACCATCACAAATGTTGTCGTTTAAAGTAGTGAGTGAACTGCCACCAAGTTTGTTGCTGCCAATCAGATCTTGTGGCTCGAATTCATCGTGTTGATGCACTAACACCTGAGCCAGATGCAAATGCTGGAGAACTTTTCTGCTGCTATCGCCTGGTGCCTGGTAATGCAGCTCTTGTAGTTCGAGTGCATGGTCATCATCCAGAACGGCGCAAAAACTCCAGCTCGCACCTGAGTCGAAGGTGTGCCCCAGCTCAGTACCCGACTGGCAGTCGAGCGCAGCCGCCGGAGCCGCATAAGCAGCGGCACAGAGGCACATATAGATGCAGAGGAGCTTGAGTGAGCGCATGTGACGTTGTCTAGAAGCTTTTTTGTAATGTGGTAACGCTCAGAACCTGTAAGTTAACCAGAGGTTCCACAGCAAACACTGTGCGTGTGTGATCAAACAAAGACATGAGCGCGCACCGTTGTTTTGCGCACGGGTGTGTCGAGTCGTTTGGCTCGAATATGCTGGCTTTCACGTCAATGCCGGACAAGTCGTTTAGTACTGGCAAGCCACGCGACTGTTGTTCCTGGCTTAGCTCATCCATTAACTCGGGCTGTTCTTCTATCAATGTCCGCGCAGTTGCAATTTCGTGTTGGTTTAGTGGCAAGTGAATGGATTCGATTGGTTGAGTTTTGACCACGTCGCGAGTATCAAGATCGATCAATATGAGCCGTGATTGCTGCGTGTTGTAGTTAAACTGATACACTCTGGCCCGACGTTGCTTGTTGTTTTTTTTTACCTCGTCAAGTTCGATTGACAGGGTTTGAGTGTCGAGCAAATGATTGCTGTTCTTTTGAATAACGGGTTGCGTTGCGCGTTGGAAAGTGCGTTGCGTACCGGAACCTTTTTGCGACCACGCCTGAACCCTGGCCGTAGACGCGGCGAATTGGTGTTCGTCCTCGCTCAGGCTTGCCGATAAATTGGCAGCTGATACCGACGTTACTGAAGCGGCAAGGGTTGCGATAAGCATGCGCAATCGCATGCTTTGTGCGATTCGCACGCAATACTTGACCGGACTAAATGGACACAAAACAATCATTGAGCAATCTGGAAAATTGAGTTCATACGACACTATAGGGTGCTTGCAGCGATTTTGCCCGTTACACAGTTCGCAACTTTGGGGCCACGGGGCGTGAACAAGGACTTCATCACCTATTTTGGGTACGGTTCGTTGGTAAATCGTGCGACTCGACCAGGTGGTGAGGTTGCTCTGCCGGCTCGCTTATACGGGTGGCAACGAGTCTGGGGCCATCGGGTTTTATCGGCACAGCAGCCCGCAGATGAGTCCCCGAGATCATGCTGCTCATTGACTGTCCAAAAGCTGACCGAACTGGGCTCTGAGAAGGGTGAAAATGTGCCGTTTATCGACGGTGTGGTGGTTAATATTCCCATTAGTGAACTTGCCACGCTCGACCAGCGAGAGGCTGGCTACGATCGCCACGCATTAGCTTGTACAGATTTTGATCTGCCAGGCAGCTGCAAGGCTGCAGATATACAAGTGTATGTTTCAAATAAGGCTCATAGAGGTAGTGCAACTGAGCAGTTTCCAATTCTTCAAAGTTACATTGACTGCGTTCTCGCAGGCTATTGTGCAGTATTTGAACCCTCAGGAATGCAACAGTTTGTTGATTCCACCCGGGGTTGGAATGGTGCTATTGAAAATGATCGTAGTAATCCAAAATATCCTCGCTCGGTGAGCTTGCCGCACGATCAACTAGCCTTGTTCGACGCAATCGTGGCGACGGCCCGGCAAAGCAATCAAAAGGAGAACCGTTAATGTCATTCGACATTTCACGTTATGTTACCGAAGGTGATGCAGGTATGCATTTTAGCCAGGTGCAGGCTAATCATTTTGCCAAAGGTGTTGCGGGTGATTTCAATCCGATACATGACATTGGCGCAAAACGTTTTTGTGTTCCCGGAGACTTATTGTTCGCGGCCTTGTTGAATCGCTTTGGTGTATTCGACAATTTAACCGTAGATCTGATGTCACTGGTCAGTGCTGATGTGGTTGTTGAACTACCCAAAACGTTGTCCGCAAAAAATGAAATTTGTGATGCGCAGGGTCGGCACATATTGAGTCTGAATGTGTCTGGCAATTCAACGGATGATGCCGCTTTTGTATCTGGTTTGGTCCAGCAATACGTGCAATTCTCGGGCAAGACTTTTCCGGATATACTCGTTGATCTCATGCGTGAAAACAATGTCATGATTAATCCCGCGCGGCCTTTGGTTATCTATAAAGATATGTCGTTGCAACTGGATGCGTTGACTGGTGATAATTTGACCCTTGAACTCGACAAAGCCACGCTTGACGCTGACGGTAAAAAAGGCAAAGCCTGCCTGCGCTTCGTGATCAAGAGTGGTGGCAACATTATTGGCAGAGGTGAAAAGAATATGCTGCTAAGTGGACTACGCGAATTTGATGAGGCAGCTATGAACGATGTGGTCGCTCAATATACTGCCTGGAAATCTTCCTACGTAGCGGTAGAACTGGAATAACTTTATGCATTGCGACAACAGTATTTCTGCGGTGGTCACCGGCGCTGCTTCAGGGCTTGGCGCGGCGACGGCTAAACACCTTAAATCACTCGGCGTTGACGTGTCGGGTATCGATCTTCCATCTGAAGAGAACAAGAAGTCGGTTACCGAACTGGGGGCGCATTTTTACGCTTGTGATGTCAGCGACAGTGCGAATATCGATGAAACGGTGAGCGCTATTGTTGCAAAGCACGGAGCGCCAAGAGTGTTGATTAATTGTGCCGGAATTGCGCCTGCCAAACGTACCGTGTCCAGAAGCGGACCACACGACCCTGCCTTGTTCGCCAAAGTTATCAGCATCAACCTGGTTGGCTCGTATCTTATGTGTGCGGCAGTGGCGAATGCCATGGTGGCCGCTGATGCGCTCGACGATGGTGAAAAAGGTGTGCTGATAAATACCGCCTCGGTTGCAGCGTTTGACGGACAAGTCGGGCAGTGTGCCTATGCTGCGTCAAAGGCCGGGATTGCTGGTTTAACGTTGCCATTGGCTCGAGATTTGTCATCGATGGGTATTCGCGCGTGTGCGATTGCGCCTGGGATATTTCTGACACCGATGCTGGCCGCCATGCCAGAAGACGTGCAAACGAGCCTGGCTGAACAAGTGCCTTTCCCCAAGCGCCTTGGACATCCTGATGAGTACGCATCGCTGGTGCAGCATATTATTGAAAATCGCATGCTTAACGGAGAGGTTATACGGCTCGATGGCGCTATTCGCATGGGCGCTAAATAAAGTTCAAGTTCCATTCGCTGGTGCACAGGGATGCTAGTGCGCCATACAATTCCATTATGAAAGAGGTTGTTATATGAAACACACGGACGCGTTAGACATACTGCAAACCATATACGGTTACGACAGTTTCCGGCCACAGCAATCGCGCATCATCGATTCGGTTATCGATGGTAAAGATGTGCTGGTATTGATGCCTACTGGTGGTGGTAAATCGTTGTGCTACCAAGTACCGGCATTGGTGCGTGAGGGTACGGGTATCATCGTTTCTCCGCTCATTGCACTTATGCAAGATCAGGTTGATGCGCTCAAAGCACTAAATCTGAATGCAGCGTTTATCAATTCATCGATGTCAGCACAAGCGGTTGCTCAGACAGAGCAGGAACTGATAGACGGCGATATTGATCTTTTATATGTAGCGCCTGAACGCTTGTTAATGAATTCGACCCTGAGCTTACTCGATCAGTGCAAAGTTGCGCTGTTTGCAATCGATGAGGCGCATTGTGTATCGCAGTGGGGACATGATTTTCGTAAAGATTATCTTGGTCTGAACGTGTTGCACGAACGCTATCCTGATGTACCACGTATTGCGTTAACGGCGACAGCCGATCAACGCACGCGCGAAGAAATTGTTGCCAATCTTGCACTGGATAATGCGGCGCACTTTATCAGTAGTTTTGATCGTCCTAATATTCGTTATGCAATCAGTGAGGCCGGCAATGCTAAAGAGGCGATGCTGCGCTTTCTTGATGAAAATCACGCGGGCGATGCAGGTATTGTCTATTGCCTTTCACGCAAAAAAGTCGATGACACGGCTGCATGGTTATGCAAGCAAGGTCGCAAGGCTGTGCCCTATCATGCCGGGCTCAATGCAGGAACCCGCGAGGCTCATCAAAGCCGGTTTCTGCGTGAGGAGGGCGTAATAGTGGTGGCCACCATCGCGTTCGGTATGGGCATTGATAAACCCGATGTGCGATTCGTTGCACACCTGAATCTGCCTAAGAGCATTGAAGCCTATTATCAGGAAACGGGCCGTGCCGGCCGTGATGGGCAGCCGGCTAATGCGTGGATGTCTTATGGCCTGCAAGACGTTATTAATCTACGCTCAATGATGTCAGATTCTGATGCCGATGAGCAACACAAGCGTGTTGAGCATCATAAGCTTGAAGCCATGTTGGGACTGGCAGAACTTGGCACGTGTAGACGTCAGGCATTATTGGCCTACTTTGATGATGAGTTACCTAAACCGTGTGGGAATTGTGACAACTGTTTGCACCCACCGAGCACATGGGATGCAACCGAAGCTGCTCAAAAAGCGTTGTCTTGCGTTTATCGTACCGGCCAGCGTTTCGGTGTTAACTATCTGGTGGATGTGCTGACAGGCAAAGATGCCGAGCGCATAAAAAGCTTCGGTCACGATAAGCAAAGCACGTTTGGTATAGGTGCTGATCGTAACGCAACAGAGTGGCGAACATTGTATCGACAGCTCATTGCAAAGGGTTTGCTTAGTGTTGATGTTGGTGGGCATGGGTCTGTCACCATCACTGAAATGGCGCGTCCGGTACTACGTGGTGAGCGGACACTTGAATTACGTAAAATTGCGCACAGTGCTGGCAGTAGCAAAAAGAAACGCAGCAAAGCTGCGGAGCCTGTTTCGCAGGCAGATCGACCGTTGTGGGAAAAACTCCGGGCGCTGCGATCATCACTGTGCGAAGGTAAGCCTGCATACCTGGTGTTTAGCGACAGCACGCTGGTCGATATGCTGGACCAACGTCCAACAACACCTGAGCAAATGTCAGCAGTATCCGGTGTTGGAAAACATAAATTGGAAAAATACGGTGATGCGTTCATCAACCTGATACGCGAACACGATATGTTTGCCGATATGGACGATGAAGTTGCCCAGGAAGAAGCCGGTTATTTAACAGAGTAGTTGGATTGATTAGTCTGACTAACTAGTGCAGGTAATCGGTCAATTCGGGTTTTGAATAGCGCACTTCACGTTCAAGTAAGGTGCCGTTTGGGCTATAACGTTCCCAGCCAAGTTGTGCGCGGTAGGGTGGCTGCATGGCTTGGTTGGACCAGCTTCTGTAGCGGGCAACTATGCGCATCTGTTCATCCTGCTCAACATACCAGCATGTTTCATAGCAGGTTTGTGCACGTTCATTCTGCTCATGGTTTTGTTGTTTGAGCGTATGAGTTGGATTGATGTCGAAGCGGGTGATGATGTCGTTAAGCGATTGCATGTGCGCGTTGCCAGTTCTCGTACTGAATGATTAACAGTAAAAGAAGGTTGCCGCTAATGATTTGCGCTTGTGCACAACTCTTGAAAGCCTGATGCGGCACCATCCACAGCTTCGTGCATAACACGGTGCTTGCGTCGACTTAAGCTTCACGACGTGCTGGTGAACGCAGCGCACTGAGTCGCTCCATCCGCAGTGCCCAGTTGTCAATAAGATGATGTACAGGAACGCTAACCAACAGGCAAGTAAGCATAGCGATGGCAACGAAAAGATAAGCTGCCATTTGTCCGTCGCCCAGAACCGGTGGGAGTAGTTTTCTCAATAGCCCAAGTACAAATATATGGCTTAAGTAAAGTGCGTAGGAGGCATCACCGAGCAGAACACCGAGTCGATTCTCTGGTAATTTTATAAACAGCGTACCGGCAACAATCATTGCGGCAGGAATCCCGTTTGTAACAATGCCGGGTAGATCAACTGCGGCAAGCCCTATTTTCTGCGAATGTACCAGCAGCAATGCAAAGCCTGCAATGCATAACACCCAGCCCTTTGAAGAAGACAGTCGCCAGTCGCGCTTATACGCATACGCCAACAACATGCCAAAGATAAATTCAAACACTACGTTGTCGGCGAAGAATTTATTGAAGGGCCCATCGGTATCCGTCAGGTTTGCAATCAGGAAGATAGCGGTAATTGCAACACTGATCAGGATAAGGCGTACGTTTTCGCGTGCAAACAATGACAGTGCAAACAGCATGTAGAAGTACATTTCAAAGTTTAGCGACCATCCGGGAGCAACTATCGGCCAAACCTCGCCAGGATGAGCTGCACTAAAATGCGGTATAAAGAACAGACTTTTAAGCAGGGATTCGATGCTGAGATCTGCTTTGGCAAATACTGAAGGCATGATCAGGTATATTGCAGCCATCAATAACGTAAAGAACCAGTACAGTGGGGCTACGCGTCTTATGCGGTTAAGCATAAACGCACCGGGTGTGTGTGTATCTTTTGAAATGTACAGCATGATAAAGCCGGAGATAACGAAAAAGATATCGACACCGAAACTGCCGAACTCCATCAAATTTGCCGAATAGGCGGGCACCTGAATACACGCGTGGGCGTAAACCACAACCAACGCCGCGATGGCGCGCAGGTATTGCAAAGCATGCAGTCTCATTACAGTTCTTATATGCCGTTTTATTATCTGCTTCAAATTCAACGCAGGTGCAGTTTATAGCACCTATTAGTGAGTGCAGCCGTTATTGCTCAAACGGTCATGATTTATTTACTTCAGTTATCAATCTGATCAACAAAGCCAAGGTATATCTGCGCATTGACGCATCGCATCATTTTTTGCGAATCATTTCTGTGAATCATTTCTGTGAAAAGATGCCTCGCTGTATCTGATCTTCTTCAATTGATTCAAAAAGCGCCTTGAAGTTGCCTTCTCCAAAGCCGTCGTCACCTTTACGCTGTATAAATTCGAAAAATATCGGGCCGATGACGGTCTTCGAAAAAATTTGTAACAAAACTTTGGTCATACCACCGTCGACGACACCTTCGCCATCGATCAGTATGCTGTTCTGTTTCAACCGATCAACCGATTCGCCATGATTCGGTAGACGATCATCAATCCCCTTGTAATAGGTATCGGGAGGAGCTGGCATGAACTCAAGCCCGTTTTTGCGTAAATGCTCGACTGACGCATAGATATCGTGGCAACCACAGGCAATATGCTGGATGCCTTCGCCTTTGTATTTTTTGAGGTATTCCTCAATCTGGCTCTTGTCATCGCGCGATTCGTTGATTGGAATGCGGATTCGTCCACACGGGCTGGTCAATGCGCGCGACAAAAGGCCTGAATGCCGGCCTTCGATATCGAAAAAACGAATCTCGCGAAATCCGAAAATTCGACAATAAAAATCGGTCCAGACATCCATATTGCCGCGGATAACGTTGTGAGTTAGATGATCAAGGTAATACAGGCCCGCACCTTCAGGGGCTGGGTCCGCAGTATCAAGCCAAATGAAGTCCATGTCGTATATCGAGCCATTCTCGCCAAATTTATCGACAAAATAGAGATGGCTGCCACCAATACCTTCAATCCCGAGTAATTGCATCTCACCCGCATTGGCCGGCGCATGAATCTCTTTTGCTCCATTTGCTACGGCATGTGCCAGAGCCAATTTTGCATCGGCTACACGCCAGGCCATTGCGCATGCACACGGGCCGTGTGACTCGGCAAATCCAGCTGCGAAGCTGTCCTTTTCTGCGTTGATCAGATAGTTGACTGAGCCTTGGCGGTAAAGCGATACCGCTTTGCTCTTATGCCGGGCGACCTCTGTAAAGCCCATTTGTCGAAACAGTGAGGCCAATTGCTCTGGCTCAGGATGCGCAAACTCAATAAATTCGAATCCAGCGGTGCCAGCCGGGTTCTCTTCGGTTATCTGTGCAACGGGTTCTTCGTGAGGATATGGGCCCATGGATAGTCCTTTTACAAATATTCGCTATTTTAGTGCAGTATTACGCCATTGTTTGTGCGTTTCATGAACGGAAATGCGGCCGATATGCACCAATTCTTCGTTAAACTACTTATATTTACACGGAACATGTATGGATACTGCTGATAGAAACTTGCTCCGCGCTATTCAGTCATCGGCTGAATTGAGCAATGCTGCTCTCGGCGAGGCTATTGGGCTGTCTGCTTCACAGGTTTCGCGCAGACGGCAAAGGTTAGAGGAGCAGGGCGTCATCACCGGCTACCGAGCCGTACTTAATCCTGCAGCGCTGGGTTTTACGCTGGATGCGATTATACGAATCAAGCTCAACTCCCACAGCGAGCAAAGTGCGGGTCAGTTTCGCCTGTTTATTGAAGGGCTCTCAGAGGTTCAATTTGCCTGCGCCATTACCGGGGATGCAGATTATCTTTTACACGCTCGGCTGGTCGATTTAGCCGCGTTATCCGCACTGATAAACAAGCGCTTGTTACCGCACAAGCTAGTCGGCGAAGTTCGGTCAGAAGTGGTTCTCGATCTTATTAAAGATGATGGTGAACTGGCCGTTCGCTGATGTTAAGGATTAGCTACGGCTCGCTGTAAGCCATCATAGTAACGTCGACCCATTTCTCTTAGGGCAGCTGCACCATAATGTATGCAAGTCGTGTTGCCGCAAGGGTAGCCGTTGGAAGGGATCAGGTCATCGTGTGTTGAAGTGGCGGCATGACGAACTTTGTTGGGCAGGTTTCTATGTGCATTATCTACCAGTTGCTTGTCAAACCAGAAGTCTGACAAATCACCGCGCTCGTCAATTCCTTTTGACATAGTGCCGACAATGAACGGAATGTTAGCGTCGGGTCGGCGTAAGTCTCCACCGCGTCTATCCACATCAATTTGAAGTCTGAGCTGTTGAGCCAGTCGTTCAAGATTGGCCTCGTACGCTCCTGCACATCGGTTGTTGGAATCAGACTCACCTTGATGCCACAGGATACCGCGCAGAATGCCGCCGGTCTCTGCCAGAGCAAGATTGGTTCGAGTCACCGCACGATCAAACAACCAGGTATTTCCCAGATTTGCATCAGGCGAAGACTGTGCGTTCCATTGCCCGATTGGACCTTGATCGTTGGTGCAAAATGCAGAGCCTGACCACGCAGCAGGTACAAGAATAATATTTTGAGTTGTGTTTTCAATCGCCGCTTTTGCAAAGCTTATACCCATGCCAATGTAAGAGAAATTCTTGTTTGACGAGTTTGATGGGTCGAGTGATACGTGCAACGGGTCTTGGGCTTGAACAATCCGGGCAGCGGTTATTGCATTGTTTTCTTCAGACACAAAATCAGCTTGTTTCGTGAACACAGTTTGCTGATCGTTTTTTGTAACATTAAGTTGATAGATGCGAGGATGGGGTTCATCAGGGCCGCCAGCGTTTGCGAGTTTTGTACCATCGCCGCTAAAGCCAACCATATTGCTTTGTCCTGCCAGTAAATAGACATCAGGCGCGTTAACTGGCTGCACATTAATTAGAACACTTGTGCGCGCGCTATCGGTGCCGTCGCTGGCGTCGATATGAAAGGTTCTTTGCTGTGGCATTATCGGCAGATCATCTATTGCCAAGCGCACGTTGATAGAAGCGTAATTCTCGCCTGATGCCAGTTGTTCCGGGAATAGTCCCACCGTGATCAGTCGATTATCAACATCGTTAGCTCCTGAAAGGCTTATGGTAATTGGCTTGTTGTGACCATCGAGTCGATTTAGCACGATTGGAATGTTTGCACCTGCTGGATTACCTTCTTCCAGATTCAGTGGGCTGACGTCTTGTAGGGTGAAAACACCAGTCGATGTGCTGCCGCCTGTTGTGCCGCCGGTTGTGCCACCATTGTCACCTGAGCCAGAACAACCGGCCAGACCGATCATTACCAGCACCGCAGCCAGATAGCTGACGAATTTGTGATTCGTTAAATTCATTAAATCTGATCTTCTCGTTATCGTAGACGCAACACACCGCAGACAGGTAGCGGCGGATGTACACAGTGAGTTTTTCACTGCATGCCTCAAGCGTGAAATCGTTCTCCAGCTATCTTCAGAAGTGAGAATTACTTCACAAATTGTGCCTGAAAGAGGGTTCGGCTCAGGGTTGATTGGCCTGGAGGATGAAATCGTAGTAGCGAGAGCCCATTTCGCGGTAGGCCGCAGAGCCGAAGTGGATACAATCGCCGTCTGCGCTGCCACAGGCGTAGGCTGGCGGAACAAGGTCATCGTTGTACACGATCGCCGAGTACGGCACTATCGATTTGATATTGCGGTGTACGCCGTCGACGATTTGTTTGGGCTCGGGTTGGTCGACGTAGCTACCGCCTTGTGACATGGTGCCGAGCACAAACGGCACATCGGAGTTCGGTCCACGAGCTATTGGCCCTCTTGCGTCCTGATTGATGTTTGTTCGTAGTGATGCAACCAGTGCCTTAAGATTCTGCTCGTAAGTTGTTGCGCAAGCCATGTCGTCCGAATCGGCCTCTCCCTGATGCCATAAAATGCCGCGTAAAATGCCGCCTGTTTCTGCCAACGCCAGATTCGCTCGTGCTATGGCTCGATCGTGAAGTAGAGTGCCGCTGAGTGCGGGGTTGTCAGTAGCGCTGGCATTCCAGCCAAGATCGCCTTGATAGTCAGGCCGAGAGCGCTTGCAGAATCCAGTGTTTGACCAGGCTGCAGGCACAAGATAAATCGTGGTTTGCGTATCCAGAATTGCTCGTTTGGCAAACGACATACCCAAACCAATGTTAGTTCCTTCTTTACCGTTAATGGTCGAATCGTATCCGTCGTGTAGCGGGTCGATGGCTGTTGTTAAACGTTGACCAGGTACTGCGATGGTATTGATGTTACTGAACGAGGCTTCGGTCGGGAAATTTTCTACACCGTTACCAGTGACATTCAATTGCTTGATGCGAGGGTTCGGAGCATCGGCCTGCCCGGGTGCACTTCGCTTTGCCATAGGCTCACTGATGCCAACCATATTGCTCTGGCCCACCAACAAGTACACATCGGCTCGGCCTGTTGGCTCAATTTCGAGTTCTAACACAGAGGATATTGTTTGGCTGTTGCCATCCGTGCCCAGAATGCGCAAAGTGCGAAACTGGCGTTGGATAGGCATTGCACCGATGTTCATATTAAAGGTAATTTGAGACGAGTTTTCCGTGCCGGTAATCTGCTCATCGGAGAATTCCCACCATAGACCTGCGTCATCAGCGTCGGTTTGTCCGTCGACTGCCAGATTGATCAACCGGTTGTGGCCGGCACTTCTGTTAATCTGTAAATTAACGGTTACCGAACCACCTTCAACCAGAAGGACGTTGTCGTTTGAAAGATTTAAGGTGTACAGACCGTTGCTGGCGGCACCGGTAGTGTCCGGATTATTGCCAGAAGTCCCATTGCCGGCTGTTGAGCCAGTGTCAGTCTCGGCGTTCTGACCATTGGTGGTCGTGCCGACCGGGTCTGTACTCTTGATATCGCTCGAGCAGCCAGCAAGGCCCAATGAAACCAACAGGAGTGAGGCAATCAGCGTATTGTTCGGTCTTGTATTATTCACAGCAGAGTCAGTTTTCCAGTGTCGCGTCCGCGACTTACAGGTTAATTTGTTCAGCGCGGGAGTTTAACAGAGCCTTGAAACTAAGCATCGGTATTAGTACCCCAACTATCTGCCTTTTAACGGTTTTGTGTATTGAATTTAGTTAATGAACTGGTTTTGGTATCAGCGTGAGGCAAACTGGCAAACATGGTAAAATAAGGTGTCAGAAGGAGGCTGATGTTTGTGCGCTGTTACTCATTTGGCGTTGCAGGCTTAAATCAGATCAGAATAAATCAACAATGCAATAAGCGATGCTGACAACTCGACTCGTCATCACCATGGCAGTGCTTTGGCTGCTGCTATCCGGGATGTTCAAAACACAGCTCTTGGTGCTTGGAGTGATGTCTGTAGCGTTGGTTGCGTGGTTGGCAATCAGAATGGGTGTGCTTACTCACCGTGGGCATCCAATCTATTTTCGTTTTTTACACATTTTCGAATATTGGGGCTGGCTTGCCTGGCAAATACTGCTGTCCAATATTGATGTTACACGACGGATACTGGCCCGGGACATGCCGATCAAACCGACGCTTCGGCGCGTCTCCGCGACCCCTGATTCAGATATGGGCCGCGCGATCTACGCAAACTCAATTACGCTGACACCCGGCACCACGGCGATTAATTTTACGGTTGACGGTGACATTCTTGTGCATGCGCTCCACGAAGACAGCTTGAGTGATCTCGAAAAAGGTGAAATGGCAGCCCACATCAGCAAAGTTGAACCACATTTCAAACCGTTGGAGCCACCACCTTAATGTTTGCTGTAGCTACTCTTGCGTTATTGGTCACCATGCTGCTCACGTTAGTCAGAGCGTTGCTGGGCCCGAGTATATTTGATCGCATTCTTGCTGTGAATTCCTTTGGAACAAAAACCGTGCTGCTGATTGCTGTTTTCGGGTTTTTAACCGGGCGGCCGGACTTTGTCGATATTGCGTTGGTCTATTCACTGATCAACTACATTGGAACCGTAGCGGTGTTGAAGTTTTTTGAATACGACGATCTGGGCAGTGGGGCTTATCAGGAAGATGACTTCTGATGTTTGACTGGCTTATATGGGCGGTATCGTGGTTACTCATTCTCACCGGCTGTGTGTTTATTGTGAGTGGCGGTATCGGGTTAATACGCATGCCTGATTTGTACACTCGACTGCATGCGGCAAGTGTGACTGACACGGGTGGGTCTATCTTTATTGTTCTGGGGCTACTATTGCAGGCTGTGTTTGTTTTCGAAAATCCGATGGCTGCTATTAAAGTGGTACTGGTTTTGTTTTTCACGCTCTTTACATCACCAACCGCATCGCATGCGCTGGCTAAAACTGCGCTGCTTTCAGGGCACATACCAACTGACGAAAATGGTGAGCCCATTCTGGATTCGCCGGAAAAAGCACAAATGCTCGCTCGTTCAAGGCCTGAGAAATAAACATGGAATTGCTGGTAACGGTTGTACTGCTGACTTTTCTGGTAGCTATTGTTGTAGGGATTATCGTGCTGCGTGACTTGCTGGCCGGCGTCATCTTGCTCGGTTTGTATAGCCTGATCGCTGCCGCTGTGTTTGTGGTCATGGATGCGGTTGATGTCGCCTTTACAGAAGCTGCAGTGGGTTGTGGCATATCTACCATCCTGTTTCTCGGTGCACTCTCATTCACTCGGCACGAGCAAAAGCCACGTGGTCATGATTCCGTTGTTGCCATGGTGTTTGTTTTCCTGACTGGTGCGCTGCTGATCTACGGTACGCTTGATATGCCGTACTACGGCGATCAACAATCTCCGGCGCAAACGCACCCAGAGTTGGTGCAACACTACTTGTATAAGTCGTCCGACGAAACGGGTATGCCTAACGTTGTCACCTCCGTACTAGCCAGCTATCGAGGCTACGATACGCTCGGGGAAACGGTGGTTGTTTTTACGGCCGGTATTGCTGTGCTGAGTATATTGGGACTGATACGCCGAAGACCAGAAGATGAAGCACCAGAAGATGCTCCCGGTGATATACCAACCATTGGTGAGAGTGATTCGGAGCACATCTCGTGAAGCTTTATAAACGACAAAGACACCGTGTTCTTCAAATTGTCACCAAGCTTGTTATTCCGTTCGTGATGTTGTTTGCTCTGTACGTGCAATTCCATGGAGACTACGGGCCCGGTGGTGGATTTCAGGCTGGTGTTATTTTCGCGTCTGCATTTATTTTGCACGGCCTGATCTTTGGATTGCAACGCACCAGAAAAGTTATTACTCCTACTGCGCTGCGAATTCTTATGTCTGTAGGTGTCTTGATCTATTTGGGCACAGGGATAGCCAGTATGTTGCTTGGTGGGAATTTACTGGACTACAACATGCTTGCCCAGGATGGAAAACACGGTCAGCACTGGGGCATATTCGCAGTGGAACTCGGTGTCGGTGTCACAGTCACAGCCGTTATGATCAGCTTGTTCTATAGCTTTGCGAGCAAGCGTTAATGCAAATACTGGGTCTCTACAATTACTGGATTGTTATTGTGCTGATGATGGCCGGTTTGTACATCATGATTGCGCGATACAACCTGATTAAAAAAATAATTGGTCTCGGCGTTTTTCAGACATCCATATTTTACTTGTATATCTCGATGGGTAAAGTGGAGGGTGGCAGTGCTCCTATCCTTGCCGATGATGTGCAGGTTTATTCCAATCCGTTAGTACACGTGTTGATACTGACTGCGATAGTTGTTGGTGTTGCTACTACCGCTGTGGCGCTTGCTCTTATCGTACGCATTTATGAAGAGTACGACACCATAGAAGAAGATGAGATAAAAGCAATTGAATCGCTGGAGCACGATTCGTGATTGCAGATCAGCTTCCTGCCTTGCAGATCGTCATTCCCATGCTCGCAGCGCCACTGTGTGTGCTGGTCAAAAGACCGCTCGCCTGCTGGGTAATAGCCCTGGTTGCAAACATCCTGGTGGTCATTGCCGCCTGGCTGATGTTTTTACAAGTGCGCAGCGATGGTGTCATTCGTTACGCGTTGGGTGGTTGGGCAGCTCCAACCGGAATTGAATATTACGTGGACATGATGAATGCAACCATGTTGCTGTTGGTGTCATTTATCAGCTGCGTTGTATTGGTGTACGCATACAGGAGTGTTAATAAATCTGTACTGACGTCCAAACATTATTTGTTCTATGCCGCGTGGATGTTGTGCCTGACGGGTTTGCTGGGCATCTGTATTACCGGGGATGCGTTCAATGTGTTTGTATTTCTGGAAATATCATCTTTGTCTATGTACATGCTAATTGCGTTCGGTAGTGACAAACGCGCGCTAACAGCCAGTTTTCGCTATCTGATCATGGGCAGCATTGGTGCCTCGTTCATACTCATTGGTATTGGTTTTTTGTACGCTGCAACTGGTGCGCTCAACATGGTCGATCTTGCGCAACGTATTCCCGATGCTGAATCGCAACGCGCTGTTCTGGTTGCGTTTAGTTTTCTGACCATTGGCCTCATGATTAAGTCGGCTGTGTTTCCTCTGCATGGTTGGTTGGCCAACGCCTACCAGCATTCGCCGATAGCCGTAACCGCGTTTCTGGCAGGCACGGCTACAAAGGTTTCTTTATACGTGTTGCTGCGATTTTTTTATAGTATTTTTGGTCCGAACTACAGTTTTGGCGCAATGCTTCTAAACGTTGTGCTATTGCCAGCCGCTGTTGCAGGTTTTGTATTGCTCTCACTAGTGGCTATATTTCAGACTGATTTACGGCGTATGCTGGCGTTTTCCAGTGTCGCGCAGATCGGTTACATAATAGCCGCGTTTTGTCTTGCATCCCAATCAGGGCTAACCGCCGGTATCGTTCATATCATTAACCACGGCATTGTCAAAACTACTCTGTTCATGTCAGTTGGTTGTATCTTGTATCGAGTCGGGCATACGCACAGCAATAGTTTCGACAATCTGTTTCATAAGATGCCGTTAACGGTATCGGCTTTTATAATCTCTGGTCTGGGCTTAATCGGAGTGCCGCTGACGGTAGGGTTTGTCAGTAAGTTCTCACTGATTGGCGCTGCAATGGAACGCGGTTGGTGGATGGTCGGTGTATTAGTTCTGCTCAGTTCTCTTTTTGCCATTGTCTATGTGGGCCGTGTTGTCGAAATCATGTTGTTTAGGAAAGCGCGCAGTCCGGTACCGTTGCCAGAAGGTAGAAATGAAGCACCGTTGATGATGTTAATTCCCATGTATGTGTTGATTGGCATCAGTATCTGGTTTGGCGTTTCAGGTAACACCACGCTGGCAGTTGCCGGAGAGGCCGCCGCTGCGCTATTGGGCGGTTACCAATGAACCCGCTATGGACTTTGGTACCACCACTGCTGGTCATCCCGTTCATTATATTTTTTGGTGAGCGCCGGCGAAACCTGCGTGAGGCGTCGATCATTCTGGCAGGAATCGCCTTACTGGCAATCAACGATCGAATTTACTCAGCGGTAGTTGCAGGTGAACGGGTTGAAAGCGGTGAGCTTGCGTTGCTGGCAAATTTTTCGTTAAGACTCAGTGCAGAACCCATGGGGGTAATGTTTGGTCTGCTGGCAAGTTTTTTATGGGTGGTTACCACGGTCTACAGCATTGGCTATATGCGCGGCCACAATGAACAGAATCAGACTCGATTTTACTGTTGCTTCGCGTTGGCCATAGCCTGTGTCATGGGTGCAGCGTACGCCGATAATCTGCTTACTTTGTTTGTTGCCTATGAAGCGATAACACTGTCCACTTTTCCATTGGTGACTCATGCGGGAAATGAGGCATCTAAAAAAGCCGGGAGATTGTACTTATTGCTATTAATGTGCGGTTCAATCGGTTTGTTTCTACCAGCTGTTATATGGATTTCTACCGCTGCCGGCACGCTTGATTTCAAAGCGGGTGGGATACTGGCCGATGCTGGTATGAGTAAATCGGCCATCGCATTTTTGTTGGCGTTGTGTGTGTTTGGTGTTGGCAAAGCGGCCGTTATGCCAATGCATCGCTGGTTACCGGCTGCCATGGTTGCTCCAACTCCGGTAAGTGCGTTGTTGCACGCAGTAGCGGTTGTAAAAACCGGCGTGTTTACTGTTCTGAAAGTGGTGACATACATTTTTGGTATTGACATGATATCAACCAGCGGGGCTGCAACTTATATTTTACCGGTGGTGGCATTTACCGTGATTGCCAGCTCATTAATTGCATTTTCAAAAGACAACCTGAAAGCGCGTTTAGCTTATTCAACTATAAGTCAACTGTCCTATATTGTGATGGCGGCGCTACTAGCAACAACCATGTCAGTTACCGGCGGTGCGTTGCATATTGTTATGCATGCGTTCGGTAAAATTACCCTGTTCTTTTGTGCCGGCGCCATAATGGTTTCTTTGCACAAAACACAAATTTCTGATCTTGATGGTATGGGTCGGCGAATGCCGATCACCATGACGTGCTTTTTTATTGGAGCGCTCGGTATCATTGGTTTGCCACCGGCATCAGGTGTTTGGAGTAAATTACTTATTGCTGGAGGTTCACTGGAGGCTGGCAACGCCCTCTGGCTTGGTGTGCTAATGCTAAGTACCTTGCTCAATATTGCATACCTGCTACCAATACCATTGAGGGCATTTTTTAAACCGCCCAAAGAGCCCCAACCAGAAGGCTGGTCTGAAGCTCCGTTTCCATCGTTATGGGCAATAACGCTAACTGCATCAGCCTGTGTGTTGCTGTTTTTCTTTCCGCAGCCGTTGATTAATTTACTCGGTCTTATTGAGTGGCGATGACTATGTCAGAAAAATCAACAACTCATAATCCCTCACAGCCATCGGATACCGAGCACGACACTTTCTCGCCATTGGCGAAAAGGTTCTTATGGGCTGAATCGAGCAGTGCCGTTGAACGCGTTATATTCTGGCTCGGCATTTTGTGTGTCGTGTTGTTTGTGCTGGACTTCATTGTCCATCGACACACTTACGCGCCGGGTGAAGGTTTTCCCGGTTATTACGCGTTTGTCGGATTTATCGCCTTTACACTGATTGTTTTGGGAGCGAAGCAGTTGCGTCGCTTGATTCTGCGTAATGAAAATTACTACTCACCGTATAGTGTTGATGCAGAAGAATACCCCGAGCATGGTTTGGATAAGTTGCCGCATAACAAGCAAGGCGATGCAGACAATGCATTGGATACAAGCTCGGGTCAGTCGTCATGAATTTTCTGGCACCACCTTTTCTGTATTTGTATGCAGCACTACTGTGCCCGCTGTTGAGCAGTCGGCATCGCGCCATCGTGTTGTTGGTTGTGCCGGTCTTAGGGCTTGTGTCTTT
>Ga0114956_1001378_pt1 | contig 19031 bp, 14 predicted proteins | sample MaitaG_FD_87304 | JGI IMG/M metagenome (GOLD analysis project Ga0114956, IMG submission 87304) | Marine algal microbial communities from Maine, USA - Maine_Asex2 metaG | ecosystem: Host-associated > Algae > Red algae > Unclassified | place: Maine, USA | collected 2015-01-05 | reverse complement strand
TGAATCATTCCGGCACCTTTCGCCATGCCAGTGATGGTTATCACCTCGCCATCAATAGCGATTTGCTGCGATGTTAATTTAGGTACCGTATCGGTCGTCATGATGCTTCGCGCGGCACCTGACCAATCATCGCCGAGCGCCTGCGCAGCGGTTTTAATGCCGTCAGTCATGACATCGTCAGGTAAAAGTTGACCTATAACACCCGTTGAATACGGCAATACCTGATTAGCTTGCAGGCCCAGCGTTTTTGCAACAACTTCGCAATGCCGCAACGCCATCTCTATTCCGGGTTGGCCGGTTCCGGCATTGGCGTTACCTGAATTTATTAACATGGCTCGCACTGCACCGTTTGATGAGCGCAAATGCTGCTTAGCAACGGTTACCGGTGCTGCACAAAAAACATTTCTGGTAAACACACCAGTGCAGTTACTGTTCGCCGGTAATTCGATCAACAAAAGATCGGCAGTACCATCAGTTTTTATTCCAGCACAGACAGGAGCCAACCCAATGCCTGCGATTGGAATGCCCGGGGCAAGGTTTAAATTAACAGGCATGGCCTAGACAACTAAAGTCATTAACACATGATAATCAAGACAGCTTGCCATGACACTGCTTGAATTTTTTGCCCGAACCACAATGGCAGGGATCGTTTCGGCCTAATTTTTTCTGTTCACGCACAAACGGTTTGGACGGCGCCTGTTCAGAAGCAGCCTGACGATTCACCGCCGCCTCGCGTGCAGCTGCAGCCGAAGCTACTGCTGACTGACCTTCACTGGGCTCTGCTGCTTCTTCAGAATTGTCCGCCAGGGCACTGGTTGCATCTTTGTGCTCATAGCTAATTTCTGTCGGCGCTGGTCGAGCAACTTGTGCCTCTTCCACCTGCTCCGGGTCGCGCACTTGCACCTTACTGAGCACAGTAACTACATCAGTTTTGTATTCCGAGAGCATTTTTTCAAAAAGCTCAAACGCTTCGCGCTTGTATTCCTGCTTGGGGTTCTTTTGCGCATAACCACGAAGACCAACACTCTGACGCAGGTAATCCATACCCGCCAGATGCTCTTTCCAATGATCATCAAGGGCCTGCAACATCACGTAAGTTTCAAATCGGCGCAAGCCTTCAACACCAGCAGCTTCTTCTTTCTTCTGGTAGCTTGTTTGTAGAATTTCCAGAATGCGATCAGTAATGTTATCTTCGGGAATATCCGGATCGGCTTCAAGCCACGATTGCACCGGAATACTCTCACCGGTCATGTTCTCCAGTTCAAGCTCAAGCCCGGGCAAGTCCCAAACCTCATCGAGCGAACCCGGAGGAATGTACGTTTGCACAACCGGTGGAATAATTTGTTCACGTAAATCGGTGACGCGACTTTCCAGCTCTTCGTTGTTGTCGGCCATTAGCTCATCGCGTTCTTCATAGACAACTTTACGCTGATCGTTAGCAACGTCATCATATTCAAGCAAGTGCTTACGCATATCGAAGTTATGGCCTTCAACTTTACGTTGTGCGTTTTCGATAGCTTTGGTCACCCAGGGGTGCTCAATTGCCTCGCCCTCTTCCATGCCAAGCTTCTGCATCAAACCACTGACACGGTCGGAGGCAAAAATGCGCATCAGGCTGTCTTCGAGTGACAAATAAAATCGGCTTGAACCCGCATCACCTTGTCTACCAGATCGTCCACGCAGCTGATTATCTATTCGACGAGACTCATGACGCTCTGTGCCAATAATGTGCAGGCCACCCGATGCCAGCACGGCATCATGGCGAGCTTGCCAATCGGCGGTAGCGGCTTCACGCGCTGCTGTGTCATCCTCTGGAATGTCAGCCAATTCTGCTTCGAGCTTACCGCCCAGCACAATGTCTGTACCTCGACCTGCCATGTTGGTAGCTATGGCAACCTTGCCGGGCCGACCCGCATTCTCGATGATGTTCGCTTCACGTTCGTGCTGTTTTGCATTGAGCACTTCATGCTCGATATTCTTTTCGCGTAACAGGCCCGCCAGATACTCCGAGGTTTCAATCGACGTGGTACCCACCAGAACGGGTTGCTGACGATTCGAGCAATCTTCTATATCTTCAATGATGGCGTCATACTTTTCCTTCTGTGTCAGGAAAACCAGATCGGCTTTGTCATCACGCAACATCGTCTTGTTGGTCGGAATAACCACCACTTCGAGGTTGTAAATAGACTGAAACTCGAATGCCTCGGTATCAGCAGTACCTGTCATACCGCTTAATTTTTCGTATAAACGAAAATAGTTCTGGAAGGTAATGGAGGCGAGTGTTTGATTCTCGCGCTGTATGGTCACACCCTCTTTGGCTTCTATAGCCTGATGCAAACCGTCTGACCAGCGCCGACCCGGCATGGTACGACCGGTAAATTCATCAACGATAACAATCTGATCGTCTTTGGCTATGTATTCGACGTCTTTGGTATAGATTGAATGCGCGCGCAACCCGGCATTCAAGTGATGCATTAACGGGATATGAGCCGGAGCATATAGACTCTCACCTTCTTCGAGTAATCCAGCCTCAACCAGCAAATCTTCGACGGTATCGTGACCAGCTTCAGTCAGATGAACCTGTTTACTTTTTTCATCTACCGAGTAATCACCCTCCCCGTCTTCTTCCATTTGACGTTGCAGCCTTGGTACAAGGTCGTTAATCGTGTGGTAGAGATCGCTGTCACCATCTGCCGGACCAGAAATAATCAGCGGTGTACGAGCTTCATCGATAAGGATGGAATCCACCTCATCGATAATGGCAAAGTTCAAACCGCGCTGTACTTTTGCGTCTAGGCTGTGCGCCATGTTATCGCGCAGATAGTCGAATCCAAATTCATTATTGGTGCCGTACGTGACATCGCAGGCATAGGATTCACGACGTTGATCACTGTCGAGTCCGTTAACAATGACACCAACCGACAGACCAAGAAAGTTATACAACTTGGCCATCCATTCCGAGTCGCGTTGTGCCAGATAGTCGTTCACAGTAATAACATGAACGCCTTTTTCTGAAAGTGCGTTGAGGTAGACGGCTGCAGTTGCCACCAGCGTTTTACCTTCACCAGTGCGCATCTCTGCAATTTTTCCGCTGTCCAAAACCATTGCACCGATAAACTGTACATCAAAGTGACGCATGTTAAGTGAACGCACACCGGCTTCACGAACAGCCGCAAATGCTTCCGTTGTCAGAGACTCAAGGGTTTCGCCGTTTTGCAGGCGCTCGCGAAATTCAGCCGTCTTGTCTCTAAGCTGCTCATCGGACAACGCTTGCATTTGAGGCTCTAGCGCGGTAATTGCTTCAACATCGCGGGAGAGCTTTTTAATCATTCGGTCGTTGCTGGTGCCAACGATCTTTTTGACCAGATTGCCTATCATGAAATATCAGAACCTTGAATACCGCTGAGGCGGCTGTTTGCGTCACCGACAAACCTCGGCGATACGTGTATATGGGTACTTCCAAGCAGCGCACCTATTATGACACCGACGTGCAATGCTTGGGCATCGCTTAGCGTACGAAAAAGCCAGGATCTATTGGCGAACCATCCAATCGAACCTCGATGTGCACATGAGGTCCGGTCGATCGGCCAGTAGAGCCCAAAGTGGCTATGGCTTCACCCTTTTTTACCCTCGCACCGCGCTTCACCAGATTCGCCTGATTATGCGCATATCTGGTTCGAAGGCCATCGACGTGTTCGAGTTCCACAAGATTGCCATAACCTGAATTTTTCCCTGAAAAAGTTACTATTCCATCAGCCAGGGCCAGGATCGGTTCACCAACAGGACCACTATAGTCGAGACCAAGGTGCTCGAGTCGCTCACCGGAAATTGGGTCAGTGCGGTAGCCAAAACCCGATGTGCGGTGACCTTCAACCAGCGGCCTGCCTGAGATTTTCTGATCAAAAGCCATGCGGCGCAAATCGAAAATCGATGAGAGCGTTCCACTACTGCCAGACATATGGGCAATGCGGCGATTTAAAAGACCCATCTTCTGCAGACTCGACTGTTCTTTCCAGTCCAGTAACGGTGACTCCAGATCGAACTCACCATCGTCAAGCTCAGCCAGCTCGGCCAGACGCACAAAAACAGTATGCAAACGCAGCAATTCAGCGCGCATCTGACCCAACTGATCGGTAATTTCAGTTTGGACAAGCAAGGCCTGCGCCTGCGCATCGGCGACGCCTAGCGGCTGAGTTTCTGCCGAACCTGTGCCGCCAGCGACAGTTGCTTTCAGGCTGATGGGCGTTATCGTGGTATCTGCGTGTTCTGAATGCTCACCCAGACCGAGCAAGTACCCACCAACGACACTCAAACCGATTATCCCGATAAGCATCAACCGCGAGGCAAGTACTTTGGGGTCTGAAGGTGTATCCTTTGGAGGATTCTCGACTGGCAAGCCCTGCTGCGCCGCTGAGTGTGGCGCAGGTAACTGATCAGATTCGTCGTACGGTGCCTCAGAATTCTGGTCAGTGCGGTAAGTAACAATGCTATCGTTCTGGTAAGCAGAGTCACCTGCGGCGTCCGTGCCATGCGGAAAAGCTTGCGGCTGTGCAGCATCATTGCTGGATGGGTTCCGATCTACAATTTTATTCATGAAAAAATTTAGCGAATTAGTCGATCTTGATGTTAAGCAAGCATTGCAGGATGATCGCAAAATCAGGCAGATAATAGCGCGAATTCTTCCGCCTGACGGCCTCGAGCGCGTGCAATTTTGCCGCATCGAAAACCGCATTCTCAAGTTGACACTGGACAACTCAAGTTGGCTTGCGCGCTTGCGCTTCAGTTCTGGCCAAATTATTGACGAACTGAACAGTGAGGGTATCACTACCTCTCAGGCAACGTGGCATGTTGCACCCGAGCGCGCTCGCGCTGAACCTCGCGCCAAAACCTTTAGATCACGCGAGCGCAGCCAGTCGTCTGCCAATATTCTTCGAACAACAGCCGAAGGTATGGAGTCAGATGAATTACAACGCGCACTATTGAAAGTAGCAGAACAACTCGCTAAGCGCTCAGAGGACTCAAAACATTAGCTATCCATTTATTTTAATATGTCATCCCAGCACGTAGTTATCGGCGATGGATTAAGCGCCGCGGAATTTGCAACAACTCGACGTGCAGAGGCAAACGACACTATTACGATAATAGGACCGGATGTACACAATCTCGGTCGCGGCGTGGCCTACTCAAAAGCGCCTGAAGACGCCCCGTGGCGATACGCCTACTTGCTCAACTCACCATCTCGCAGCGTTGACCCCGAATTTAGTAACTGGTTACCGGCTAACTGGGATTTGATGGTTGAACGCATGTCGGGACGCTTACCAGACTGGTTAGCTGCCGCCAAACCGTACGTTAAGGTCGGAGATATTGCCGGCCTGAATGCCCCGCGTGAAATTTACGGTGATTTTGCGCACCACAGAACAATGAAAAAACTGGATGAATTGCGCAGCCGTGGTGTGCGTATTCAATTGCTGCAGACACATGTCGAGGATATAAAACCTGACAGCTCCACACTTAGTGTTACGACCCGGGATGGTCAGCAGCTTGTCGCGGATTCAGTTGATATTGCCACGGGGGGTCCACAAAACCAGCGCTTTGATGGAGATAATGAAGCCAGCAGCTTTCCGGCATTGTTCGGCTATGAAGAACACATTACCAACAAGTTGCAAAACGGTGGACGAATTATCTGCATTGGAGCATCTGCAGCCATGCTGGATTGTCTGCGATTGACTCAATCAGTCCAACATGAATCGGCGATTCAATTTACCGCTTTATCTCCCACCGGAACCCTGCTTAAAGCACTTAAACCATCAGCAAATTTCAACCCGACTCAGTATGAATTAACCGGCACGTTTGAACGCGCTGAAGATTTTCTTGATGCCATAAAATTACTGCATCAACGGGCTTTGGATTCTGGAGACAGCTTTTACGAAACCCGCGTGGGTATGCGAAATCTGTTTGCTAAAACGAGTTTGACCGAGTTTGTTCCCGACCTGATCGAAGCACGCAAAGTTGCGCGCCCATTGTTCAGTCACTTTCAAGGTGGCACGCGCGACAGTATTGATGATTTCCATCGACTGATGATGAGTGGCAACACAGATATTGTTGCCGGTCGGGTAAAGCACATAGCACATAAAAACGGCGTGGCAACAGTTCACTATAGTGACGTCGCCGGACAACAGGCAACACTTACAGCTAATGTTGTCGTTAACTGTGCAGGTCCGGGAAATGAGAATCGCTTCGACAAATTGACCCGCACTATGTTGAAACGCGAATGGATTTCAACTTGCGAGCAAAGTGGCGGTCTTTTAGTTGGTGAAGGTGGTCGTACAACGGTTGACGGTGTGCGCTATCTTGGACCGGCAGTGACCAGTATTGGTAATAAGGTAGAAGCGGTGCCTTTGTTTGATGCTTCGCGGCTACGACGTGCAATTCAACTATTTAATGCATCACTTCATTAGTGAGGGTAAAAACAATGCAATAGAGGGCACCAGCGCAAGCAAAACCAGCCGCACAATATCTGCAATCCAGAACGGTGTTACCCCTTTAAAAATCGTTTTTACAGATACATCCTTCAGTACACCTTTGAGCACAAACACATTCAATCCAATTGGTGGCGTGATCAGGCTGATCTCAGTGGCAACCACAACCAGTATGCCAAACCAGATGATATCCATTCCAAGCCCTTCGATCAGCGGTGCAAAGATTGGCACAGTGAGCAATATCATCGACAACGATTCAAATACGCAACCCAGTATCAAGTAGATAATTAATATAATGAACACAACGCCAAGCGGTGACACTTCAAAACTATTGACGATACTAATGAGTCCATCCGGCAAGCCAGCGCGGTTAACAAAGTTCGAGAAAATCATAGCGCCAAAAATCACCATGAATAATTTAGCGGTGGTTAGCGCAGTTTCTCTGGTTACCTCAAGCAATACTTGCCAGCTCAGCACCCGACGCCAGGCCGCAATAGCAATAGCACCAGCCGCACCCATACCGGCAGCTTCTGTAGGAGTGAAAGCGCCTATGTAGATGCCACCAATTACAAACACGAACAAAAGAAGGGTTGCGAACACATTTAACAGAGCCCTGAATCTTTCGAGCCAGGTACAACGATCACCAGCGGGTCCGGCTTCTGGATTGCGGCGAACCACAAACACCACTGCACCCAGATAAAACAGCACGCCAACCAACCCGGGGAGTATGCCGGCAATGAATAGCTTGCCAACGGATGCGTTAGTTATTAGCCCATAAATAACCAATATAACGCTTGGAGGAATGAGGATGCCCAGCGTACCACCGGCAGCAATTGATGCTGTCGCCAATTCGTCACTGTATTTATATCGACGCATTTCAGGCATTGATACCTTCGACATAGTTGCAGCGGTTGCCAGCGACGAACCACAGATTGCTGAAAACATTCCGCATGCACAAATAGTCGACATGGCCAGACCACCGCGCCTGTGCCCAAGGAATACAAAAGCGGCCCGATACAACTCTTTTGCCATACCGCCACGCTCAACCATCAGGCCCATTAATATGAACAACGGTACAACGGAAAGACCATACGATTGGCTGGAGTCGATAACCAGTCTGCTGGCACTGGACATGGCAGCACGAAAACTGGCTTCATAGGTGAATCCGGCAACGCCAACCAGACCCAGCGCAATGCCAAGCGGCATACGCATAAAAGCCAACACAAGAACCGCTGCAAACCCAATTAACGCTGAAATCATTTGGCGTCTGAGTCCTGCACAGCTCCGCGCTCAACGGCCTGGTTTGCGAGCTCCTCACTTAACACTTCGATACTGATACCCGGTTTAGTTAACAACGTAAGCAACTTCAGCAAAGATATTGCAGCTGCTGTAAAGATCATTGCAGTGATGAATCCGACCACCGGGTAGCGAGGTATATCGAGATATTCGGTAACATCGCCATCTTCAAACGCACGAGTGGCATAATCGAAAACGCGACCACCGAGCTTAAGCGCGATATAAAACGTGACGGCCAGAAATACTAATGAGGTTATCCACCCGAGATAGCCGCGTTTGAAATGTGGAACAAGATCGACAATGATGTGATCGTGACGCGAAAACATCAACGGAAAAGAGAAAAAGGTAATTGCGCCCATGCATATTTCTACCAGCTCTACGGCACCCACCAATGGAGAGTTATAGAAATAGCGACCGATTACGTCAACGCAGGTGATGCCCACCAGTAACAGCAGTATCATGGCTGCAATGTTGGCAGCAAAAAGGCTAACGGAATCCGTTAGCCTTCCCAGTGTTGCTAATGTACTTTTCATTACCTTATGCAGCTACTCTCGCTGGTTAATGATCAGGCTTTCACTGCAACATCTTCTGTACATACAAAGCTTGCGGCAACTATTGAAGTAGTGATTTCATATACTCCAGAGCCGCTTTAGCGTCAACGCCACGACTGTCGATCTCTGCCAGTACTTCAGCCTCAATACCAGCGGTCTTTTCTTTAAAGTAGGCACGTTCCGCTTCATTGGCTTCTATAACAACCGAGCCACCAGCAAGAGATTCTGCTAGTCCAATTTCATCGGCCTCATCCCAGAATTTGCCAATCTGTCGAGACATTTCCACACCGCTTGCACCATCGATGCAGGCCTTGTGTTCGTCTGAAAGATCGTCATAGCTATCCTGACCCAGGATAAGTGCGAATGATGTGGTGTACATACCATCCGGGTTTTTGAACGAATATTTTGTCAGCTCATTGATCTTGAAAGAGTAAAGCGTTTCAAGCGGAAAAAAGACACCTTCTGCAACGCCTGAAGAAATTGCCTCATAAACGGCTGGCGCTGGCATGTTGACACCGGCAGCACCAAGGGCGATACCTACGGCGTTTGCAACACCACCGCCGACTCGTATTTTCATACCTTCGAGCTGTTTGTAGGAAGTGATCTCCTTGGCAGTGTTCACCATTCCCGGACCATGTACAAAGTTCGACAAAACCTTCACACCTTTGGCTTCTTTTGCAGCGGCGAAGAATTTCTCGTGTGTTTCCTGAAAAGCAACCGACATAGATTCAGCATTACCCGGCAAGCCCGGCAGTTCGATCATTTTGGTCGTCAGGAATTTACCCTTTGTGTAGCCGTGAACAATCCAGCCAAGATCGGCAACACCATCGCGAATGGTATCGTATTGAGCTGGAGGCGGTGCAAGACCGTTTTCCAGTTTCACCGTGAGTGTACCGGCAGAACAGGCACTGAGCGTTTCATTCAACCATGGGTAAACCTTGGTTGCCATTGCATGCTTGGGTCCGGCCCAGTGCGAAAAGGTCAGCACTTTATCAGCTGCAGACGCCGTTCCTGACATAGCCATCGCCGTGGTGGCTGATATTAGAAGGGTTTTTATACTGTTTCTCATTAACATCTCCAATATGGTTTGCGGGAATATTCCATTCCAGCGAAAATCAATCTGCGCGCTCTCAGGCGCGTTCTGCGACTCATCTTATTGTAGAGTGAAACTGCTTGCAAATGCTACTGAAAACGGGCCAGGTAGAATGGCGACGAACCAGCAAAAAGGTGCGTGAGTACGCAAAGGGGCTAACGACAGGCTCGGAGGGTGGAAGGCACCAAGATACGAAAACACTAAGACGCGGAAAATTAAGACGCGGAAAATAAAAACGCGGAAAATAGAGACGAACAAAAGTTGAGACAGAGGAACTAACGTCACTCCCTCTGTCCGCTAAATTTACAGAACGAGGGAGTTTAGCTCCTCTCGTTTGTGTTTAAACTGTCTTAACCCACTGCTTCCTGGGGTTGAGTGTAGGAAATAGGTGCATTTTCTACATCTTCAAACACGACCTCTTCCCAGGCAGCTTCATTAACCAGAAGCTCTCGAAGCAGTCGATTGTTCAATGCATGGCCTGATTTGTAGCCAGTAAACGAGCCGATAAGGCTGTGACCCAGCAAGTAAAGATCGCCGATAGCATCAAGCATTTTGTGTCGGACGAATTCGTTCTTATAGCGCAAACCATCTTCATTGAGCACACGAAAGTTATCGATAACAATGGCGTTATCCATGCTGCCACCCAGTGCCAGATCGCGCTTTTGCAAGGCTTCTATGTCGCTCATGAACCCAAAGGTTCTGGCCCGGCTGATTTCTCGCACAAAGGATGTGGTTGAAAAATCCATTTCTGAGGTTTGCGGCTTGCCTTTGAACAATGGATGGTCAAAATCGATGGTGAATTTCATTTTGAACCCGTTAAAAGGCTCGAAGCGTACAAATTTCTCGCCATCGCGTACTTCAATGGCTTTCTTGATACGAATGAATTTTTTCGCAGCGCCCTGTTCGAGAATACCGGCAGACTGCACCAGAAATACAAATGGTGCAGCACTGCCATCCATAATAGGCACTTCGTCGGCACTTACGTCAACGAAGCAATTATCGATACCCAGACCTGCTAATGCCGCCATTAAATGTTCGACGGTTGATACGCGAACACCGTCCTTGCCCAGTGACGTAGCAAGTTCAGTATCTTGCACATTCAGGGGGTGGCCGGGGATAACAACGGGCGGAGTGCTGTCGACTCTTCTAAAAACAACACCAGAATCGATTGGTGCCGGACTCAGGGTCAGATAAACCTTTTTCCCTGTGTGAAGCCCGATTCCAGTCGCCCGGATGGTGTTTTTCAGAGTTCTTTGTCTTATCACTGTTTGATCCCAACTACGTTTAATCGGCAAGCCCGCACATTATATAGCAGCAGAATCGATCTGATGCTGGCGAACTTGTTAGCCACGACACATCTAGCAAGACTTCTGACCTGAAGCCTTGCCTAACCGAGGCATTCTATAGGATCGCACTACTGCTCTCCACCTACCTTATTCACTGGTAATCTCGAAGAGATTAATCAGCTTGTCGACGCAAAAAAGCCGGAATATCGAGATAATCCTGATCACCTGTACCAGACGATGCCGGAATACCACTATTTCGGGCTGTTCCGGCTACAGTTTTGCGTTCAACGCCAACTGGTTTTTGATAACTGCTTCCACTTTGACCACCACCATAGTTCGGAGGCGTTGCCGCCGCAGGCGCATAAGGCGCTTTATTACCCGAATTATAGGTACCACTAGGCTGTTGATACGCGGGGCCGCCAGTTGTTCCTGTCGCCCGGTTAACATTTTCAGCCACAGGACGCATGGTTTTTCTGACCGAACTGGTTTGCTGACCCAGTCCAGTAGCAACGACAGTGACGTGCAGCTCACCTTCAAGCGACTCATCGATGGCCGTACCGACGACGACGGTAGCATCATCAGCCGCAAATTGACGGACCACATTGCCCACTTCCTCGAATTCGCCAATGGCCATATCCATTCCTGCGGTGATGTTCACGAGAATACCGCGAGCACCAGCCAGATCGATATCTTCAAGCAAAGGACTGGCAATAGCCATTTCCGCAGCTTCGGTTGCACGCTCGTCGCCACGACCAATACCAGAACCCATCATAGCCAGACCCATTTCGGACATAACAGTGCGAACGTCAGCGAAATCCACGTTTATCAGACCAGGGTTTGTGATTAGCTCGGCAATACCTTGCACGGCTCCACGCAACACATCGTTCGCTGCACGAAAAGCATCCAGCAGGCTGATGTTCTTGCCCAAAACAGACAATAGCTTCTCGTTCGGGATTGTGATCAAAGAGTCAACGTGAGTGCGTAGCTCCTCGATACCAGCCGATGCGATTTGCATTCGCTTGCCACCTTCAAACGGAAATGGCTTGGTCACAACTGCGACGGTCAGCACACCCATCTCACGAGCGATCTGTGCAACTACCGGTATAGCACCAGTACCTGTTCCACCACCCATACCGGCAGTAATGAACAGCATGTCAGTACCTTCAATAAGATCTTGAATACGATCGCGATCTTCCATTGCAGCCTGACGGCCAATTTCCGGATTGGCACCTGCGCCAAGACCCTTGGTGATGCTCTGCCCAATATGCAGCACAGTTTGCGCGTGCATGGATTTCAATGCCTGAGCATCAGTATTAGCGCAGATAAAATCCACACCTTCGATACCTGAAGCCACCATGTGTTGCACAGCGTTACTACCACCGCCGCCAACACCGATGAGCTTAATTACAGGTGCGTCGTTTATTGAATCAACGAGTTCAAACATAAGTTACGTCCTCTAGTCACTGTTTAAAAAATTTATGCAATGAATCAAATCCAGCTATTAGCTGGAGCATTCCCCTTAAAAATTGCGCTTAAACCAGGCGGTCATTCTTCGCAGCAAACCAGCTTCGGTTTGTGTATCTACAGCAGAATGATGCCGGGGACTCAAACGACTTTGTTTTCCAAAAAGCAATAGGCCAACACCAGTAGCGTGTATTGGGTTTCGGACCACTTCGGCCATTCCCGTGACATGCTGCGGTACTCCCAGCCGCACTGGCATATGAAAAATTTCTTCCGCCAGCTCTACTACTCCTTCCATTTTCGAGGTGCCGCCGGTTAATACAACACCAGCCGCGCACGCCTCTTCAAAACCACTGCGTCGGAGCTCTGCATGGACAAGTCCAATCAGTTCTTCGTATCGCGGTTCAACCACTTCTGCGAGTGTTTGTCTTGCCAGTCGGCGAGCTGCACGATCGCCGACTCCTGGTACTTCAATCATTTCATCTGGACTAGCCAGCTGTTGTAATGCACATGCGTGCTTTACCTTTATTTGTTCTGCAAATTGCGTCGGCGTACGAAAAGCCACCGCGATATCATTGGTAACCTGATCTCCGGCAATTGGAATTACCGCAGTATGTCGAATCGCCCCATCCGTAAATATGGCAATGTCGGTTGTGCCACCGCCCATATCGACAAGCAATACACCAAGATCTTTTTCATCCGGTGTTAGCACTGAATGACTAGACGCAAGCTGTTCGAGAATGATGTCTTCTACTTCCAGGTTGCAACGCCGAATGCACTTGGCAATATTCTGAGCCGCGCTTATGGACCCGGTGACCAAATGTACTTTCGCCTCTAAGCGCACACCCGACATACCAATGGGCTGACGAATGCCATCCTGATTGTCGATAATGAATTCCTGCGGCAGCACATGCAAAATGCGCTGATCAGCGGGAATGGCAACCGCCTTGGCCGCATCTATAACGCGCTCGACATCATCGCTCTCAACCTCGTTTGCACGAATAGCCACAATGCCGTGCGAGTTCAAACTTTTTATGTGACTACCAGCAATACCAGCGAACACTGATTGAATTTTCACGTTCGCCATATTTTCCGCTTCCGCCACCGCTTTTTCTATTGCAGAGACAGTAGTATCGATATTGATCACCACGCCCTTCTTTAATCCCTGAGAAGGATGCGAACCCATACCTATAAGCTCAACATTACCGTCAGCATCGATTTCAGCAACGATGGCGACAATTTTTGACGTGCCTATATCCAGACCAACAATCATCTGGCTATCGCTCTTGTCGACCATGCTCAATTCCACCCTCTTTTTGCTGAGCCAGACACTAGTTACCACTCCCGATCAAACCACCCTTTGACATGGCAAAGCCATTGCTATAACGCATATCAAAGCTGGCAGGTTGTCCGTTAAGCGGGGACACCAAACGTTCGAATACATCTATAAATCTTTGCAAGCGCAGCTCATGAGATTCGTACCCAATGCGAACTTTCACGCCATTGGACAGCTCAAGCGTTTGTGATCGACGTTCATCTTCGAGCAGCGACGTTATTGAAACTCCAAACGTCACTAAGGCCAGCTCATAATTTCGATAAGCATCCAGTACAAACTCATGACGCCCGGCAGCCCCTGACAAACGCGGTAGCGCAGAAAAATTTTGTCGCCATTCCAGATATTGCGGATTGTCTTTAGATAACTGCTGCGGTTTGAACAACTCCATACTTTTACTGATTAACGCATCATCGTTATAGCGGGCAGCAGGTTCATGCTCTTCCACACTAACGGTCAATCTTGCTGGCCATACGCGGCGTATATGTGCGCGCGAGACCCACGGCATCGATTCAACACTGTCGCGAATGGAGTCGACGTCCATGCCATAAAAACCTTGCTTGGTGTGTTGTTCAACGAGCTCTCTTAGCTGCTCACGGTTGGTGTAGTCGAGCGTGCCGGCAACATCCACATTCATGACTGGAAAGTGTGTTGGATCAGAAGCGGCATCAGATAAATACAACACTGCAGCAACTACGCTGACTAGTCCGAGAATGCCGATGGTCCAGCGCAAACCCATTTTCATTGGCGGTTTGCCAAGTGGCAAAACCGGCTCTGTGCGAATCACGGCGCTCATGCGGCCAGCTCCGCAGGCTTCAATGTTTCAGCCAGAATGTGCAAACACAAAGACTCGAACGACACACCACACTCCAATGCAGCAATGGGTACCAATGAATGACTGGTCATCCCCGGTGCCGTATTGCATTCAATAAAATAGGGGTTGTCTGATTCATCAAGCATAAAGTCGACACGTCCCCATCCAGAGCACCCCAGCGCTTGAAATGCTGTTAGCGCGTAGGCTTGAATCTGGCTTGTTAATTCATCACTCAAATCAGCCGGACATTGATAGAACGTATCTTCGGCCAGGTACTTGGCATCATAGTCATAGAACTCTCCACTGCCTTTCATACTGACTAGCGGCAAACTGTTATTTCCTAATATGGCAGCAGTCACTTCACGACCCATCAAACGGCGTTCAACCATGACCGGCCCATGCTTAGCAGCCTCGATATAAGCAGGCTCTACTGATTGAGTACCGTTTACCATAGAAACGCCAATGCTGGACCCCTCAAGCGTCGGTTTAATAACAACCGGCAAGCCAATGCTGCTAGCTGCCGCATTCGCTTCTGCAACGCTGGTGACTATCTGCGATTCAGCTGTTGGTACGCCGATTTCGCGACAAATTGCTTTGCTGCGAAACTTATCCATAGCCAATGCTGAACCCAAGACACCGCTTCCGGTATAAGGCACACCCGCGAGTTCGAGCGCTGCCTGTACATTACCGTCTTCCCCACCACGTCCGTGCAAAATAAGGAACGCGCGGTTAAAACCACCCGATGCCAGCACAGTGGCAACATCACGACCAGCATCAACGGCATGCGCATCAACACCAGCAGATACCAGCGCTTCGAATACCTGTTGCCCACTCATTAGCGATACATCTCGCTCAGCAGACCAGCCGCCCATAACGACAGCCACTTTGCCAAACTGTTCAGGGTTCGGATGCTTGATATCAATCATGCTTCTCTCCCTTGTGCAAAGTGTTGAGGTAAAGAATTAGCAAGACTGCCCACGTTGCCGGCTCCTAACGTAAGCACGACATCACCGTCCCGCAACACACTGTGCAAGGCCTTTGGCACATCACTGATATCTTCGACGAAGATAGGGTCGACCTGACCACGATTTCGAATCGCTCGAGCCAGCGAACGACCATCAGCGCCAATTATTTTTTCTTCGCCAGCGCTGTAGACCTCGGTTAGCACGAGCACATCAGGGAACGATAAGCTTTCAGCAAAGTCCTCAAAAAGATCACGCGTACGGCTATAGCGGTGCGGCTGAAATACCACCACAAGACGTTTCTCCGGCCAGCCACCAGCGATAGCTGCAAGCGTTGCGGTCACCTCGGTCGGGTGATGTCCGTAGTCGTCAAACAATCGAGCTGAGCCATTTTCAAAATACAATGTACCGGCCGCCTGTGCACGCCTGCCAACACCGGCAAAGCTACTTAACGCACTTTTAATTGCCTCCTCACTCACACCCAGCTCATTCGCAACTGCGATGGCTGCCAGTGCATTGAGTACGTTGTGATAACCCGGCATATTCAACACGACCTGCTTTATGGCAATACCACTTTTAAACTGCACATCGAAATGCATTTGCAGACCACGCTGCTGAACATTGCTGGCACGAATATCCGCTTCCTCGGATAACCCGTATGTTCTGACCGGCCTGGCAACACTTGGCAGCACCTCGCGAATATGTTCATCATCTATACATACGATGGCCAGTCCGTAGAACGGCAAGTGCATAAGAAAATCAACAAAAGTCTGCTTTAGCTTTTCAAAGTCACCATCGTAAGTAGACAAATGGTCAGCATCGATGTTGGTAACGATGGCAATCATCGGTTGCAAATGTAGAAAAGATGCATCGCTTTCATCAGCTTCTGCGACCAGCCAGTCTGATTGACCAAGGTATGCATTGGCTGACGAACTATTGAGTCGCCCGCCAATAACATCAGTTGGATCGAGTCCACCTTCGGTTAACAAGCTAGCCACCAAACTGGTGGTTGTGGTTTTACCGTGCGTACCGGCAACGGCAATGCCTTGCTGAAAACGCATTAGTTCTGCCAGCATCTCCGCTCGTCTTACCACTGGTATGTGTAACTCTCTGGCGCGAGCCAGCTCTGGGTTATCTTCTGGAACAGCGGTTGACACAACGACCACATCAACACCTTCAACGTGTTCTGCCGCATGCCCCTGCTGGACCGTGACACCCAGCGATGCCAGTCTTTGGGTTAACGCATTGTTGCCCAGATCGGACCCGCTGACTTTAAAGCCCAGATGGTGCATCACTTCTGCAATGCCACCCATACCAACACCACCGATGCCAATAAAGTGCATTGTGCGCACACGCCGCATCTGACTTTTTACGGTAGGCGAAATATCAACAACCATTAGTTGCTCGCCTCCTGTAGTGCATCAGCAACAACAACCGCTGCATCGGGTTTATGCAATGCCTGCGCTGCAGCCGACATTGCCGGCAACACCTCAGGCGATGCGGTCAGATTCAACAATGTATCGCACAGTGATGATGCGTTGAACTTATCTTGAGTCAATAAAACAGCAGCACCTGCATCAACCAGAAATTTTGCGTTCTGAGTTTGATGATTATCAGCATGATGTGGAAAGGGCACAAACACACCGGGCAATGCAGCCGCACTAAGTTCGCTTACCGTCATTGCACCAGCGCGGCAGATAATCACATCGGCCCACAGATACGCTTCACTCACATCTTCGATATACGCAGTCACTTTATTATTCTTGGTTTTTGTTTTCAGTGCGCTATAAGCCTGGTTAACGCTTTTTTCATCGGCAGGTCCGGTTTGATGCCAGACATGCACTTCTAATTGTTCAGATGTCTTCGTCAATGCTTGTATTGCTGGTGGTACAACTTCATTGAGTACTCGCGCACCACGACTGCCGCCAATAACCAATATTTTTAAAGTCGTATTGTCACGTGGTGCTGTTTGCGTCGTATCTACTTTCTTCAAACCTACTGATTCAATCGACTCTCTTACCGGATTGCCAATGGCGAGTGCGCCTACTTTTTCTGGAAATACCTTCGGCATTGCACTGTAGACACGTGTGGCTAGTCTTGCCAGCCACTTGTTCGTCATACCAGCGACCGCGTTCTGTTCGTGCAACACCAGCACTCGGCGTGTTAACAAGGCCGCAATACCTACTGGTCCGGATACAAACCCACCCATACCAAGCACTGAGCTGGCGTGTACGTCAGACAAGATACGCATGCTCTGCACGCAGGCGCCAAAAACTTTGAATGGTCCGCTTATAAACCCTTTAACACCTTTGCCGCGTAATCCACTGACCTTGATAAACCGGATATCAATATTGGCTTCAGGTACGATGCGCGACTCAAGACCTTCTTTGGTGCCAATCCATACAACCGGAATTTTCCGAGCCTCTAAAACACGGGCAACCGCAATCGCCGGGTAGATGTGGCCACCAGTTCCACCCGCTGCAATCACAACTGTTCCAGTGGCGCTCATGCTGCGCCTCCTGCCGTAGTTCGAAGCGTGCGGTTGGCGAACTGCCGGGTTTCAAATTCAATTCGTAAAAGCAATGCGAACGACACAGCAAATACAATCGCACTACTACCGCCATAACTCATCATGGGCAGCGTTATACCTTTAGTAGGCAGTACACCCATGTTCACACCGATATTAATAAACGACTGCAATCCAATCCAGACACCAATACCCAATGACAGGTAACCGGCAAATCGGTTGCCCTGTTGGTCGGCAATTTTTGCCAGATTGAAACTTTTCCACAAAATAAAGCCGTACATTGAAATGACACACAGCACGCCGATGAATCCAAATTCCTCACACATAACAGCAAACAAAAAATCGGTGTGCGCTTCAGGCAGATACAATAATTTTTGAACGCTGTTGCCCAATCCGGCACCGGTCAGGCTGCCACTGCCAATTGCGATAAGAGATTGTGTCAGCTGAAACCCACTGGCAAACGGATCGTCGAACGGGTCCAGAAAGCTGGCCAATCGACGAGCGCGGTATGGCGATACGGCAATCAGAATTGCACCAGTGACAGCCAGACTGACCAGCAACGCCATAAACTGCTTCAGCTTCACACCGGCAATAAACAACATTGCACAAGCGGTCAACACAATAACAACAACGGCCCCAAAGTCAGGTTCAAGCAACAACAGAACGCTGGCGATTAAAATCAAGAACAGTGGACGCAGAAATCCGCCAATAGTGTTCTGCACAAGCTCACCACGCCGCACAAGATACCCGGCCAGATACACAATAATGAACAGCTTGACGGTTTCTGATACCTGCACAGTAAATAAACCCAAATCTATCCAGCGTTTACTGCCGTTAACCTCCTTACCAACAATTAGCACCAACAGCAAAAAGAACAATGAAATAATAATCAGGTACGGTCCGTACTTCTCCCAAGCAGACAGTGGAATCTGAAACAACAGTGTTCCGGCAATCAAGCCTATAGCTAAAAAGAACAATTGCCGAAAAGCAAAGTAAAACGGCGAACTGTAGTTCTGTTCGGCAAAGGCCATAGATGCAGAGGCAATCATTACCACACCAAACAATGACAGAACGATAAACACAATAAGCAGTGCTTGATCTGAAAGTTCAGATCGCGACTGATTTGCACGATCTTCACGCGAAATGATCTTGCCGGTAGCTACTTTTGAGACCAGACCACTCATGCAGCAATAGTCTCCACAGCTTGTTTGAACAAAATCCCGCGTTTT
>Ga0114956_1001376_pt1 | contig 19038 bp, 14 predicted proteins | sample MaitaG_FD_87304 | JGI IMG/M metagenome (GOLD analysis project Ga0114956, IMG submission 87304) | Marine algal microbial communities from Maine, USA - Maine_Asex2 metaG | ecosystem: Host-associated > Algae > Red algae > Unclassified | place: Maine, USA | collected 2015-01-05 | reverse complement strand
TTAGAAGATTTCTTTAAAAGCTTTGAAGCTTTAGCAATTAATATAAATGCAAATACATTAGTACAACAAGGTTTATTCGATTTGGTTGAAACTGTTGTAAGGAGCTTTAAATTAGTAGAGACCTCTAACGCTTATGTTCAATTTTACCTAGATACAGTTTTAGAGTATTCACAAAAAAATATTTCAGATCTAAATTCGTTTTTAGAATATTTCGATACTAAAAAGGACAAATTAAGTATTGTATCTCCAAAGGAACAGGATGCAATTCAAATAATGACCATTCATAAATCTAAAGGTCTGGAGTTTCCGGTTGTTATTTTTCCTTATGCAGAGATTAATATATATGAAGATATTGAACCTAAAGAATGGTATACTTTAAATCCAGAAAACTATAACGGATTTGAATATGCTTTATTAAATTATAGCAAAGCATTCGAAGAGTATGGAGAAGAAGGCAATGCTATTTTCACAAAACATGAGGCCGAATTAGAACTTGATAGTTTAAACTTATTATATGTTGCATTAACACGACCTGTAGAGCAACTCTATATAATAGGTAAACGAGATATTAATAAAAAAGGTGAAATAAATTTAAAATCGTACTCTGGATTACTAATAGATTATTTAATAAAAACTGGAGATTGGAATAATGCTAAAACAGTTTATAGTTTTGGCACTCCCGAAAAACCGGAGACAAAGCACGAGGAACAAAGTATTAAAACTATAGAGCAACAGGAATTTATTTCTACAGCAAAAGAAGATCATAATATCAAGGTTATTGCTAATTCAGGATATCTCTGGGATACCAAACAAGAGGATGCATTAGAAAAAGGAAACTTAGTGCATGATATTATGGAGCATATAAAGGTAGAAAGTGATGTCGATTTTGCAATTAACGATTTTAAAAGTGAAGGCATAATAAATAAAACCCAAGCAAAGACTTTAAAAGCTTCAATTATAGAAATAATAAATCATCCAGAATTAAAACCTTATTTCTCTAAAAACAATACTATATATAATGAGCGCGATATTATTTCTAAAACAGGCAAATTATTTAGACCAGACAGGATAGTTATAAATAATAAAAATGAAGTTGCAATTATAGATTATAAAACAGGTTTGCATAACCCAAAATACCAACACCAGTTACAAGATTACCAAGATGTTTTAGAAGAGATGGATTTTAAAGTCATAAAAAAAATACTCCTCTATATTAATAAAGATATAACAATAAAGAGTTATTAATAATTCTTTTTAAATTTGAAATAAACAAACAGCATAAAATTATGTACGGTAAAATACAACAACACTTACAACAAGAAATAAAAGAAATTAAAGAAAACGGACTCTATAAAGAAGAACGTATTATCACTTCTCCTCAAGGTGCAGAGATAACTTTAAGCACTGGTGAAACAGTTTTAAACTTTTGTGCCAATAATTATTTAGGTTTATCGTCGCATCCAGAAGTAGTACAAGCGGCAAAAGATGCAATGGATACTCATGGTTTTGGTATGAGTTCTGTGCGTTTTATTTGTGGAACCCAAGACATACATAAAGAGCTTGAACAAAAAATTGCAGATTTCTACGGTACAGAAGATACCATATTATACGCAGCAGCCTTCGATGCTAATGGTGGTGTTTTTGAACCCTTATTAGGAAAAGAAGATGCTATAATTTCAGATTCTTTAAATCATGCCTCAATTATAGATGGTGTGCGTTTATGTAAAGCAGCACGCTATCGTTATCAAAATAACAATATGGCAAACTTAGAGGAACAGCTAATAGATGCCAATAAAAATGGAGCAAGACATAAAATAATTGTTACAGATGGTGTGTTCTCTATGGATGGATTAGTTGCACCTTTAGATAAAATATGTGATTTAGCAGATAAATATGATGCTTTAGTAATGATTGACGAATGTCATGCAACTGGATTTATAGGAAAAACAGGTATTGGAACACTTGAAGAAAAAGGAGTTTTAGGACGTATAGATATAATTACAGGAACCTTAGGCAAAGCTTTAGGAGGCGCAATGGGTGGCTATACAACTGCCAAAAAAGAGGTTATTGATATTTTAAGACAGCGTTCTAGACCCTATTTATTTTCAAATTCGTTAGCACCTGCAATAGTTGGTGCATCTATTAAAGTATTCGATATGCTTAAGAACGACACTTCTTTAAGAGATAAACTTGAAAATAATACCAATTATTTTAAAAAAGAAATGAAGGCTGCTGGATTTGATATCATCGATGGAGACTCAGCTATCGTTCCTGTGATGCTTTACGATGCAAAATTGTCTCAAATCATGGCAAATATGCTATTAAAAGAAGGTATTTACGTCATTGGCTTCTTTTTTCCTGTGGTACCAAAAGAAAAAGCAAGAATTAGAGTACAACTATCTGCTGCTCACGAAAAAGCCCATTTAGACAAGGCTATTGAAGCTTTTATAAAGGTTGGAAAAACACTTGAAATACTTAATTAAGTAGTAAAAAATTAACAAAAATTAATATTTTTTTATATTTATCTTTGTTAATAATATATAACAACTTATTTTTGCTTTTAATTAACACTTAAAAATTAAATTTTTTGAATATGAAAAATCTTAGCAGATTATTGTTCACTCTAGTACTTTTAGTAAGTTTTAGTAATGTGAATGCACAAGACCAGGATAATCCTTGGGCTATTAGTTTAGGAGCCAACGCAGTTGACTTTTTCTCAGGTGAAGACTCGTTTAACGCAAGCGTTTTTGACGAATACTTTAATGCAACAGATCACTGGAACATTTTACCAGCATTATCTACAGTATCTGTAGCTAAGCATTTAGGTGATAACTTTTCTCTACAAGTTGGTGGATCTATCAACAGAATTGAAAAATACGGAGATTTAGCTGTTAACGATCTTAACTATTATGCAATTGATGGTAATGTAAGATATAGCCTTTCTAACCTAATTGGTCTTCAAAAACTTGAGCCAATGATTGGAATTGGTGGTGGTTACACATGGGTTGAAGAAGGACCATTAAACGATAATTTTGTTAGTGGAACTAACAATAATGGTGCTGGAACTTTAAACGGTTCTTTAGGTTTAACTTACTGGGTTTCTGAAAACATTGGTTTCTTTGTAGAGTCTAAATATAAGCATGCTTTTGAAGATTACTTAGATACACATTTCCAACATTCTGCTGGAGTTACAGTTCAATTTGGTGGAACAGATACTGATGGTGATGGTATTTTTGATAAAAATGATGCTTGTCCAGAAGTTGCTGGTTTAGAAGCTTTCAATGGTTGTCCTGATACTGATGGTGACGGAATCGAAGATTCTAAAGATTCTTGTCCTAACGAAGCTGGTTTAGCTGAGTTTAACGGTTGTCCTGATACTGATGGTGATGGCGTTGTAGATGGTAGCGATGATTGTCCTACTGTTAAAGGTCTTAAATCTTTAAACGGTTGTCCTGATTCTGATGGTGATGGAGTTACTGATGCTAAAGACAAATGTCCTAAAGAAGCTGGTCCAGCTGCAAATAATGGATGTCCTTGGCCTGATACTGATGGTGATGGTGTAACTGATAATGTTGACAAATGTCCTAAAGTAGTAGGTACAGTTGCAAACAACGGTTGTCCTGAAGTAGTTGCTGTTGTTCAGCCAACTCAAGAAGTTATGGATAAGTTAAATAGTTATGCAAGAACAATCTTATTCGATTCTGGAAAATCATCTTTCAAGAGTCAAACTATGGAAGTTTTACGTAACATTACAGCAATCTTAAAAGAGTATCCTGCTTCAAACTTCTCAATTGAAGGACATACTGATAGTGTAGGTTCTAAATCTTCTAACCAGTTATTATCTGAAAGAAGAGCTAACGCAGTAAGAGATTACTTAGTAGCTAACGGTATCTCTAGACAGAGATTAACTTCTTATGGTTTTGGTGAAGATTACCCAGTAGATTCTAATGCTACAAGAAACGGTAGAGCAAACAATAGACGTACTGAGATTAAACTTAAAAAATAAGTTTCTCAATACTTTTAAATAAGTTTTTAAAAACGCTTCGGTTTACCGAAGCGTTTTTTATTTTTATACAATGAAGAGTTTTATTTTCGATGTATTACAAAATTTAAAAAATAAAGGTGAAGAACTATCGAACCTTAATTTTATTTTACCCAGTAAACGTGCTGGTGTCTTTTTAAGGCAAGAACTATCTACAGTAGTTAATAAAACAATCTTCTCTCCTTCTATTGTTAGTATTGAGGAATTTGTTGAAGAATTAGCACAGCTAAAATCTATTAACAATACAGAACTCTTGTTTGAGTTTTATAACTCTTACTTAGCATTAACTCCTAAACAAGAACAAGAAACATTTGAAACCTTTTCTAAATGGGCTCAAATATTACTTCAAGATTTTAACGAAATTGACCGTTACCTTATTCCACAAGATAAAATCTTTGGTTATTTAAGTGCTATTAAAGAATTAGATCATTGGTCTTTAGAAGAAAATAAAACCGACGTTATAAAAAACTATCTTAAATTCTGGAATAAACTAAAACTTTATTATAACCATTTTGCAGAGGCTTTAATTACTAAAAAAACAGGCTATCAAGGTTTAATATATAGAAAAGCAGTTGAGAACATTCAAAACTATTGTTCAAGTACTAAGCAAAAACATATTTTTTTAGGATTTAATGCTTTAAATACTGCTGAAAAAACAATTATTCAAGAATTACTTGAAAACGATTTAGCTGAGGTATTTTGGGATATAGACGAGGTGTTTATTAGAAACCCAATTCATGATGCTGGTTTGTTTACAAGAACACATAAAAAGAAATGGAAATATTTTGAAAACAATACTTTTAATTGGGAAACAAAACATTATTCTCAACCTAAAAATATTGAAATATTAGGTGTCCCAAAAAATATTGGACAAGCAAAAACAATAGGCTCAATTTTAAAAAAAATAGAAGTTAAAAATCCAAATCTTAAAAGTACTGCAGTAATACTTGGAGATGAAAATTTATTAATCCCAGTATTAAATTCTATTCCATCTACAATAGAAAAACTTAACATAACAATGGGCTTCCCATTAAGCTCCATTCCACTTGCTTCACTATTTGAGCAATTATTTACAATACATAAAAAGGCTTCAGATAAATATTATTATAAAGATGTTATTAGTCTATTATCGCATCAATTTATTAGACCTTTATTCTCAAGTGAAGAAACCTATACTGCATCAAAATTAATAGAAACTATAAAAAAGAATAACAGTGTATATTTATCACTTTCAGAATTAAAATCATATTCTAAAAATAATTCTGAAATTATAGAACTAATCTTTAACAATTGGCAAAACAATGCAAATAATGCTATAGAAAATTGTTTCAAATTAATAGATAAAATTAAAAAGCATCTTAGTGTAGAGAAAGAGAACAACTTAATCTCATTAGAGTACCTTTTTCGCTTTAATAAACTATTTAATGAGCTCTTTAGACTAAATGAGAGCTACAACCATATAAATGATATCTCTGCTCTTTTTAGTATCTATAAAGAGCTACTAACAAGTGAGACTTTAGATTTTAAAGGCGAACCTTTACAAGGGCTTCAAGTTATGGGAATGTTAGAATCTCGTGTACTCGATTTTGAAACTGTAATTATTTCAAGTGTAAATGAAGGTATTTTACCTTCTGGCAAAACAAACAATTCTTTTATTCCTTTTGATGTTAAGTTAGAAAACGAGCTGCCAACATATAAAGAAAAAGATGCCGTTTACACCTATCACTTTTATAGATTACTACAACGTGCTAAAAACGTATATATACTTTATAACACAGAAGCCGATGTGTTAACAGGTGGAGAAAAGAGTCGTTTTATTAATCAGTTAGAATTAGAAGGAATTCATTCAATAACACATAAAATTGTAACACCTCAAGTACCAAATTCTACCATTAAATTAAAAGAGATTGTAAAAACTGAAGCAGTAATAAATCAACTTAAAGATATTGCAAATAAGGGATTTTCACCTTCTTCGTTAACAAATTATATTAGAAACCCGTTAGAATTTTATTATCAAAAATTATTAGGAATAAAAGATCTTGAAGATGTAGAAGAAACGGTTGCTGCAAATACAATGGGAACTGTTGTTCATGATACTTTAGAGGCACTTTATTTACCGTGTATTGGAAAACACTTAAAAGTTGATGACATCGAAAAAATGAAGCCTAAAGTAGATAGTAATATTACTAAATTTTTCCATAAGGCTTATGCAGATGGAGACATGACAAAAGGTAAAAACCTTATTATTTTTGAAATTGCTAAACGTTATGTTCAAAATTTTTTAAATCTTGAAATTGAAGATTTAAAAGCAGGAAATTCTATTAAAATAATAGCTTTAGAAGAAAAGTCTAATATTAAACTTAACATACCAGAATTAGGTTTCGATGTTGTTTTAAAAGGAACTGTAGATCGTGTAGATGAGTATAACGGAATAACCAGAATTATAGATTACAAAACTGGAAAAGTAGATAGCTCACAAGTTTCAATTGTAGATTGGGAAGACCTTAACACAGACTATAAAAAATATAGTAAAAGTTTTCAAATTTTAGCGTATGCTTATATGATGAATGCTAAAAAGTCAATAAATTATCCAATAGAAGCAGGAATTATTTCATTTAAAAACCTCAACGCAGGCTTTTTAAAATTTACTAAAAGAGAACAACAAAGAGGTGGTAGTAAAGACACATTAATTACACAAAATACTTTAAATAGTTATTTTGAAGAACTTAAAAAGTTAATAATAGAGATTTGTAATCCTGAAGTTAGTTTTGTCGAAAAAGAAGTTTAATGACACTAAAAGACCAAATTTTACATAGAAAAGAGAAAAAACCTATCGTTTTTGATGCTTTTTTTAATAATAACAAAAAAGAAAAACCATTGGTTATTTTTTGTCACGGCTACAAAGGTTTTAAAGATTGGGGAAGTTGGAATTTAATGGCTAATGCTTTTAAAGAAGCTGAAACCTTCTTTGTGAAATTTAACTTTTCGCATAATGGAGGTACAATAGAAAATCCAATAGATTTTCCAGATTTAGAAGCTTTTGCTGAAAACAATTACACTAAAGAATTAGACGATTTAGACACTGTATTACATTATTTTTTAAGTAAAAATTACGAATACAAAAAAGAAATTAACACAAAACATGTTACTATAATTGGGCATTCTCGAGGTGGCGGAATTTCTATTATTAAAGCTGCAGAAGATTCAAAAATAACAAACCTTATAACTTTAGCAAGTGTTTGCGATTTTGCCAAACGCACTACAACAATTGGAGATTTAGACCAATGGGAAAAAGAAGGTGTAAAATATGTTTTAAACGGAAGAACAAAACAACAAATGCCTCATAACTATCAGTTTTATGAAGATTTTAAAGCGAATGAAGCAAGATTAAATATTGAAAAATGTGAAAAAGCTTTACAAATTCCTCATTTAATAATTCATGCAAAAGACGACCCTTCTGTTAAATATGAAGAATCAAAAGCACTTCATTTCTGGAATAAAAATTCAGAATTATTTACTTTAAATAATAGTGATCATGTTTTTGGTGCAAAACATCCTTGGGACGAAAAGTTTCCTCCAAAAGCGTTAACTCAGGTTATAAACAAATGTATTGAGCAAATTTTTAAAAATTAAACTATTTTTAAATCTCGTTTTCTATGCTCGTTAATTTTATTATAAAGTAGTTCTCTATTAACTGGTTTTGTAATATAATCATTCATGCCTACTGCAATTACTTTTAATCTTGCTGTTTCAGTAGCATCTGCGGTAACTGCGATAATTGGGATGTTTTTATCCACATTTAATGGTGGTGTGTTTCTAATTATGGTTGTGGTTTCGTAACCATCCATTACAGGTATTTGTAAATCCATTAATATAATATCGAAAGTATTATTTTATAAAAGTTTTAATATTTCTTTTCCGTTTCCTGCCAATTTAAAGTCTGTAATAGTTAACCTGTTTAGCATTTTCCTCATTATCATTTGGTTCATTATGTTGTCTTCTACAATTAAAACCTTAATTGAGCTACTCTCATTTTTTGCTAAATTGTCTGTTTCTATTATGGTGTTTTTTTGTTCTGTAATATTAAAATCTAATCTAATAGAGACTTCTGTCCCATATCGTTAATCACTTTCTATTGTAATAGAACCTCCAAATAAAACATCTGTAACTGGCCTTGCTGTTTGTAAATAATAGGTGTTAGTTTGATTTGTAGTATTTTCTAATTTAAATTTTAACCAAAAATCTTTAGACGAAAATCCAACGTTCTGGTTTTCAGATATTAATGGCTTAAATGCAAAATTACTTTTACCATCTATAACATCGTTAATACTTAAATTTGAATTTAAAGATTTTACATAAACTGCATATTCGTACAAGTCGCCTTTACTTTCTAAAGGTTATATACGCTATTTTGTGTAAATAAAGCACAGCAAAATAAGTTAAATACTAATAATACTTGACGCATTTTTTAAGTTGACAGATGTTGTTAAACAAAAAGTCAAGTACAACTAAAGTGCAGAGGGATAAAATAGCTGAACCTTTTATAAATGCAGTATAGTAAAATTTAATTTTTAAAAAATATTATTTTAAACCACTAAGGACTAACACAGGAAATTCGCTTACATAAAAATCTTTTTTAAGCATTTTATTCTTTTCCCAAAACTTTTTAAAGAAGCCGCGTTTACGTCTAACAACGCATAGCATATCTGGATTTAACTGTTTGTAGTTTTCAAGGAAACCTTGATAGGTTGTAGCGTTTTCAGATTTAATAGTATCTGTTACAATGCTTTCAAGCTCTTTGGTTACATTAAAATCTTCTTCATTATAAAACGGCGTTTTTACTAAAAGTAAATTCACTTTAGCACTAAAACTATTTTTAATAGCTATTAAAGGCACTAAAGCTTCTTCTTTTTTAATAATTGCAGATTTTAATGCAAATAATATAGAAGAAATTGGTTTAAACACGTAACCTTCTGGCACTATTAGAGCAGGAATGTTAGTTTGCTTAATAATCTTTCCAGAAGTCTTACCTAAATATACTCCATCTTTTATAGAGTTTGTTCTTGGTTCAAGTACTATCATATCAATACCAAAAGTTTTACATATAAGATCAATAGTATTAACCAGTTTACCTTTAAATGTTTTAGTAATAACTTCTACTCCTTTACAATCAATTTGTGCTACATGATGCTCTAAAAAAGCTTTACTCTCACGCTCAATAATATGATCTATTTTAATCATCGTTCCTGCTTTGGTGTAAACGTTATAAACCTGAACAACAAATAGCTTTGCGCCTGTTGCTCTTGCAAAATCTACAGCATACTGCAAATGGCTCTTAGCATTTTTAGACGATCCAACTGGAACTAAAATATTTTTCATAATATGAGAATTAGTTGTATTTATGGTACAAAAATACAGTTTTTATGCTAAATCTTCCGACATTAGTGGTGTCAAAAAATAAAACACAATTTGAGTACTAATATTAGCTTAAAACATATTAACAAATTAGCAATTCCTGCACTTATTTCTGGTGTTTCGGAACCCATTTTATCTTTAACAGATGCTGCTATTGTTGGTAATATAGAATTTAATGCTACAGAATCTCTTGCTGCTGTTGGCATTGTTTCTACCTTTTTATCTATGTTAATTTGGGTATTTGGGCAAACACGTAGTGCTATTTCCTCAATTGTTTCTCAATATGTGGGCGCAAATAAATTAGACGAAGTTAAAAACCTACCATCTCAAGCCATTTTTATAATTACATCACTTAGTCTTTTAATAATTTTTGGTACCTATCCTTTTACAGAACACATTTTTAAACTCTACAATGCTCAAAATTTAATACTTGATTACTCGGTAAGTTATTATAATATTCGTGTGTTTGGTTTTCCATTTACACTATTTACAATAGCTATTTTTGGCGTTTTTAGAGGGTTACAAAACACCTACTACCCAATGGTTATTGCAATAATAGGAGCAGTCACAAATATTGTATTAGACTATATTTTAGTTTATGGTGTTACAGATATTATTCCAGCAATGCACATAGAAGGTGCAGCTTATGCAAGTGTATGCGCACAGTTTTTAATGGCATTACTTTCTGCTTTTTATCTACTTAAAAAAACCAGTATCCCGTTAAAAATTACTTTCCCATTTAATAAAGAAATGAATCGTTTTTTATTAATGATTGGAAATTTAATTATTAGAACCATAGCCTTAAACGTTACGCTTTACTTTGCAACTCGATATGCAACAGGGTATGGTAAAGAATACATTGCAGCTTACACCATAGCTATTAACTTATGGTTTCTGGGCGCTTTTTTAATAGATGGTTACGCAAGTGCTGGAAATATTTTATCAGGAAAATTGTTAGGCGCAAAAGAATATAATAAATTAATAACATTAAGTAATAGCTTAATAAAATATGGAGTTGTAATAGGATTAATAATTACAACTTTGGGCGCATTATTTTACTTTTCAATAGGCAAAATTTTTATTAAAGAACCCGAAGTTTTAGAACAATTTTACAGTGTTTTCTGGATTGTTTTAGCAATGCAACCTTTATGTGCTTTAGCCTTTATTTTCGATGGTATGTTTAAGGGTCTCGGTAAAATGGCAGATTTAAGGAATCTATTATTAATTTCAACCTTTGTAGTTTTCTTACCAGCGCTTTATATATTAGATAAATATAACCTAAAACTAACAGGTGTTTTTATTGCATTAACACTCTGGATTGCTGCTCGAGGCATACCATTAATAATAAAATTTAGGCAAGAATTTTTACCACTATCTCAAAAGGATTAACTTTGGCGTTATAAATACAAAAAATATGCAACTGCTTACAATATTACAAGAATCTAAAGTTTATGATGCTGGCTACTCTGTTGGTTATACTGTTGGAAAATACCTACCATACATAATACTTGTAATAGCAGCAATAGTCATTTTTATAATAATTAAAAAGAAATCTAAGAAATAATGGAAATATTAAACTTTTTAGGAGGCAGTGGCTTTTTCGCTATTTTAGCTTTAGTAATTATAATAATCTACGTTTATAACAGATATAAAAACCGTAGATAATGGGAAACATTCGTATTACTAAACTTTTTTCTTTCGAAACTGGTCACGCACTTTACGGTTACGATGGTAAATGTAAAAACGTACATGGACATAGTTATAAGCTTTCTGTAACCGTTTTTGGACAGCCAATAAAAGATAACACAAATGTTAAATTTGGGATGGTTATAGACTTTACAGACCTTAAAAAAATTGTAAAAGAAGAAATTGTAAACGTCTTCGATCATGCAACCGTTTTTAATAAAAACACACCACATGTCGAGTTAGCAAAAGAACTACAAAACAGAGGACACAATATTTTATTGGTCGATTACCAGCCAACAAGCGAAATGATGGTTATAGATTTTGCTAAAAAAATAAAAAAACGTCTGCCTAAAAATATTCAATTACACTCTTTAAAGCTTCAGGAAACTGAAAGTTCGTATGCAGAGTGGTATGCAAGTGAAAATAGTTAAAATATAATTTGGGCGTTCCGCTTCACTCATACCAGCCAGGTTAAAAAAACCTTGCTGGATCGCAAAGCGTCGGGCTTTCCACTATATCTTTTTTTTGCCATTTGTGGCAGCAAAAAAAAGGATGCCGTTATAATCCCTAACGCACTCATCCGCAAATTTTTAGGTATATAAAATATTCACTGTCTATTTACAAAGAGATTCCTGCCTTCGTAGGAATTAATTATATTTACAACATGCAAATTCCAAAAGGAAAGAAAATATATTTCGCATCAGACAATCATTTGGGAGCCCCAACAAAGGAGTTGTCCTTTCCACGTGAGCAAAAATTTGTTGCTTGGTTAGACCATATAAAAGAAGATGCTGCTGTTATTTTTCTTTTAGGCGATTTGTTCGATATGTGGATGGAATACAAAACTGTCGTTCCAAAAGGATTTACAAGAACACTTGGCAAATTAGCAGAAATTAGTGACTCAGGAATCCCAATACACTATTTTGTTGGTAATCACGATTTATGGATGAATGGTTATTTTGAAGAAGAACTTAACATCCCAGTTTACCACAAACCTCAAGAATTTACGTTTAACAATACCACTTTTTTTATTGGTCATGGAGATGGTTTAGGACCATACGATAAAGGCTATAAACGTATGAAAAAAGTATTTACTAACCCTATAGCTAAATGGCTATACAGATGGATACATCCAGATATTGGTGTGCGATTAGCACAACATTTATCGGTAAAAAATAAACTTATTTCTGGAGACGACGATGCTAAATTTTTAGGCGAAGATAACGAGTGGTTAGCACAATATTGCAAGCGCAAATTAGAAAGTAAACACAGAGATTTCTTTATATTTGGGCATCGCCATTTACCTTTAGACATTAAATTAAATGAAAATTCAAGATATATAAATCTTGGCGATTGGGTTAGCTATTATACTTACGGTGTTTTCGATGGTAAAACTATGGAGATAAAGGAATACAAAGGTGTTTTAAATTAATTATTTCTAATTTATAAATTACTATTTATTAATCATTAGCTTCAAAATCTTTAGTTAAATCAAGTGTTCTAAAAGTAGGAGAAACAATTGCTGTAGTAATTACAGTAATTAACGTCATGGTACCTCCAAAAACTACAGCTGTTGCAGTTCCCATAAGTTTTGCTGTTACACCACTCTCAAAAGCGCCTAACTCATTAGAGCTACCAACAAACATAGAATTTACAGAACTTACGCGACCACGCATATTATCTGGTGTTTTAAGCTGAAGAATAGTTTGCCTAATTACCATAGAAACACCATCTGTTACACCACTAAAAAACAATGCAACTACCGAAATCCAGAAGGTAGAAGACAAGCCAAAAACTATAATACAAACACCAAAACCAAAAATAGCAACAAGTAATTTTAATCCTGCATTTTTACTAATTGGAATGTATGCAGTTACCAACATGGTTAAAAAAGCACCAACTGAAGGTGCAGCAACTAAAATACCAAAACCTTGTGGACCAACTTTTAAAATATCTTCGGCAAAAACAGCTAAAAGTGCTACAGCTCCACCAAACAAAACAGAAACCATATCTAAAGTTAATGCACCTAAAATTGCTTTACTTTTAAATACAAAATTGAGTCCTTCTTTTAAACTCTCTATAACTGGCTCTCCAATTTTAGGATTTAATATTGGTTTTTTAGTAACTTGAAATACCATTACAAGTGCTGCCATTACTAAACAAAATACAATACATAACGACCAATGTACGCCAATCCAGCCAATAGCAAAGCCTGCAAAAGCAACACCTAAAACACGTGACATTTGCCAAGTAGAACTATTCCAGGTTGCAGCATTTGGGTAGATTTTTTTAGGCACGATTAAAGCCACTAAAGAAAAGATAGTTGGACCAAAAAACGAGCGTAAAAAACCACCAAAAAATACCAAAGCATAAATAGAATAGAGTAAACTGTTTTTAGACCAAGTTTGAGAAATAGTGTCTGATGTTAGCCAAAATAAAGAAAAACTTATTACCGAAAAAGCAGCTAAACAAATGGCAAGTAAATTTCGTTTCTCTTTTTGATCTACAATATGACCTGCAAATAAAGCCATAGTAAATGCTGGAATAATTTCCATTAAACCAATAATTCCAAGCGACAGAGGGTCTTTAGTTAAAGCATACACTTGCCATTCTATTACAATAAATTGCATAGACCAAGCAAAAACCAAAAAAAAACGCATAATTAAAAAGGTGTTAAACTCTTTAAAGCGAAGTGCTGCATAGGGATCGTTTTTAGTCAAATTAATGTGATATTTTAGATTTAATTTAAGACCCTCACAGGTTTTATAAACCTGTGAGGAATATTATAGAATTCTACACAAAAGTATAATAACGAAAGTTCTTATTTTAGTTTTTGCTCAAAAACTAAAATAGCGCATGATTTAATTATAACTTTTTGCCATTGTTGCTGTTATTCACCAACAATATTATTTTTAAAGTGTATTACTGTTATAAAACATCTACAATAATAAACCTTGAAAAGATTAATTAATTCTAATATTTTTCATTCTTGCAAATCTCTCAACTTCAACTGTAAACTTACATTCCCTTTCCACTCATTTTCATCTATAGAATACGTAGCTTTAAAAGTGTTTTTGTTTTTAATTAAACTTAGCTTGTCACCAAGTCCAAAACCAATACAAACAATTTTATCACTATTGGGTTGTTTTACAGTAATTCGTAGGTGTTTATCGTCTTCGCCTACACACTTGCCATAACCAGTATCCTTTAGGTTATCACTCATAAAAACAGGAGACATATTTCCTGGCCCAAAAGGTGCAAATTGACTTAAAATACGATAGAATTTATCATTAATATCATTAAGTTCAATCTGTCTATCTATTGTAATTTCTTGGGTTAATAATCTTTTATCTATGGTAGCTTCAACAACGTCTTCAAATTTTTGTTTAAAGGCTTCATAGTTTTCTTCTTTAAGTGTTAAACCTGCGGCATATTTATGACCTCCAAATTGTTCGATAAATTCAGAGCAAGCTTCTAATGCATTATAAACGTCGAAGCCTTTTACAGAACGAGCAGAAGCTGCCAATTTATTGCCACTTTTAGTAAATACTAAAGTAGGTCTATAATAGGTTTCTATTAATCTACTCGCAACAATACCTATAACACCTTTGTGCCAATCTGGTTGATAAACAACTGAAGTTGCGCGTTCTTTTTCATTATTATCCTCTATTTGTTGTAATGCTTCAATAGTAATTTGTTTATCTGCTTCGCGTCTGTCTGTATTAAAATCTTCAATTTCTTTAGCGTAAACCTTAGCAGTTTCTATATTGGTTTCGGTTAATAAATCTACTGCATATTGACCATGTTTCATTCGTCCAGCAGCATTAATTCTTGGCGCAATTACAAACACAACATCTGTAATGGTTAATATTTCTTTTTTAATTTGATGTATTATCGCCTTAAATCCAGCTCTTGGTTTTTGGTTAATAACTTGCAAACCAAAATAGGCCAAAATTCTATTTTCTCCAGTAATAGGAACAATATCTGCACCAATGGCTGTGGCTACCAAATCGAGATATTCTACTAAATCTTCTATTGTTTTTTCTTTTTTTAATGCTAAAGCTTGAATAAGTTTAAAACCAACACCACAACCACATAATTCTTTGTATGGATAATTACAATCGGTTTGTTTAGGATCTAAAACTGCGACTGCATTTGGGACTATATCTCCAGGTCTGTGGTGATCGCAAATAATAAAATCGATATTTTTTTCTTCCGCGTAAGCGATTTTATCAATTGCTTTTATACCACAATCGAGCGCTATTATTAAAGTAAAATTATTGTCTTCGGCAAAATCTATACCTTGAAAAGAGATACCATAACCTTCGCCATAACGATCTGGAATATAAGTAGCAACATTTGGGTATTCGCTTTTTAAATATGAAGATACTAACGATACTGCGGTTGTTCCATCTACATCGTAATCGCCATAAACCAATATATTTTCGTTATTTTCTATTGCTTTCTCTATGCGTGCAACTGCCTTTTGCATATCCTTCATTAAAAAAGGATCGTGCAAATCGCTTAAACTTGGTCTAAAAAAATTTTTAGCTTGCTCGTAAGTTTCTATTCCTCTTTGCGCTAAAAGTGCTGCAATAGGTTCTTCTACTTGTAATGCATGTTGTAAAAACTGTACAGTTTCAAGATTTGGTTTTGGTTTAAGCGTCCAACGCATTGTTTTTAGTTAAAAGTTGAAAATAAAAAGTTACTTAATAAAACTGTTATTAGTTTTTATTAAAATGAATTGCTGTCTCAACTTTTGCAAACTGACGAAACATTTCCATTACACCACAATATTTTTCAACTGAAAGCGCGACAGCTTTTGTAAGCTTTTTTTGGTCTAAATCTTTTCCGAAGAAAAAATAATCTACAGTTACTGTATGGTATATTTTGGGGTGTTCGTCTGTAAGCTCGCCAAAAACTTCAATTTTAAAATCTTTAAATTCAGTTTTCATCTTTTCTGCAATAGAAACGACATCTAAACCAGAACAAGCTGCTAAAGAGGATAACATTGTTGCTTTTGGTCTTAACGGCTTATCTGCATCGTTCTCATTTTTAGACTGTCCTAAATTAAATGTATATCCATTAGGATTATCACTTTCAAAAATCATTTTTTCTTTCCAAACAGTTATAACTTTATGCGACATATTTAAAGAATTTTTTGTTTATTTATACAACCAAAAATACTATTAAAAAACTAAACTTATGCCATTAGTTACTCCCTTAAAAGCTGAACACGATATAGAAACCAAAAAACTTGCAAATTTCTTTAATGAAACTTTAGGGTTTTGCCCAAACTCTGTATTAACAATGCAACATCGTCCTGCAATTTCGCAAGCATTTATTAATTTAAATATGGCAGTAATGGCAAACGAAGGGAAAGTAACCTCTGCCTTAAAACGTATGATTGCTTGGGTTAGCAGTAATGCAACAGGTTGCAGATATTGCCAAGCACATGCTATTCGTGCTGCAGAACGTTATGGTGCAGAACAAGAACAATTAGACAATATTTGGGAGTATAGAACACATGCAGCTTTTAACGAAGCAGAACGTGCTGCTTTAGATTTTTCTTTGGCTGCTTCTCAAGTACCAAATGCTGTAAATAGCGAAATTAAAAAACGTTTGCACAAACATTGGACCGAAGGTGAAATTGTAGAAATGCTTGGTGTTATTTCACTTTTTGGTTACCTAAACCGTTGGAACGATTCTATGGGTACTACTTTGGAAGGTGATGCTATTGATAGTGGAAACCAATATTTAGGAAAGCATGGTTTTGAAGTTGGGAAACATGTATAATTAGTTTGCAGTAAAACAGTAAAAATAAGCAGTTTTTCTCTTGAAAAGAAGTAATAGTTTAGAATTAAATCTTGTGAAAAATAATAAAGTTTTTTTGGCAAATTTTTTAAAAAAAGGATTTCAAACAAACCGTTCCATCCTTTTCGCGAGTATCAATTATAATTTATAAGCTATTTTAAACATTATAATTCGTGGTAAAATAAAAGTTTTGCTATCGCTTATTAAAAATTCTGAAAAGCTATTGTCTTGTTTAAATTCTGTATTAAACAAATTGGTTGCATTAATTTCGAAACCCCAAGGACTATCTTCTTTTTGGTAAAATAATGATGCATTTGCGTTATCAAAACTATTTCTAATATTTAGATTCTTATTTTGGTAGTTATCTAAATTATAATCGGCTTTAAAAATAAAATCTTCTAAAAAATCGTATTCTAAATTTACAAAAAATGCATTGTTTTCAAATTTTGAAATCGTATTTCTTGAACGATAGTTATTAAAATCTTTAGTGTAACCAATTTCTATGTTTGGATGTTTTTTAAAAGTGGTTTCCGCACTTATAGTTCCAGAAATATTTTTTGAAATATTCTTATTTGTTTCATTGTTTACAATTTGAAAATAATCGCGATAGCTAAAACGACTCTTAAATTTGTATTTAATTTTGTTTATTTTTTTAGCGATACTTCCGTTTACATTAAAACTGTGTTCTGGCTGCTCGAATAATATTTGTGTGTTAAATTGATTAATGCCTTCTAATTGCGTAACATTTTTAAAGTCTTTTACTTTTTTGTTAAAGCTTGTGCCTAAATTAATATTTAAGTTTTTAAATAAACTAAACTTATAATAAGTTAAACTTAATGTGTGATACAAAGTATTTTCCAATTCAGCATTACCTTTAAAAACACTATTAAAATTAGAGAGTATAAAACTATTAGCCAAACGATTAATATTTGGAAACCGTGCATTTAATTTATAACGAAAGTTTAGTTTCTCGCTAGAATTAAATTCTACTTTAGTTGTAAATTGTGGTAACAAAATGGCTTTAGTTTTGCTTAAGTTTTCTTCAAATTGATTCACTTGCCAATTATAAAAATGATAATAAGCAGCTGGTTTAAATGTAGTAATACCTATTTGAAATTTATACTCCAAACCTACAAACGTATCTATAAAGTTATAACTTACATCATTACCAAAACCTGCAGTATTAAAGTTATTGATTTCTCCATTGCTTAACTGTTGCACATCGCTATTATCAAAACTATTAAAGGCTGCATTAATACCTAAGCTAGTATATAAATGGTTAAAATTATTAACTACCCAATAGTCTTTTACAATAGCACTAGCATTATGCGTATTTACAGTTTTATTTTGAAGTATATTAAAAATAATATCGTCTTGTAAAGGTATTAAACCTTGTAAAATTTCTTGATTTGTTAACCAATTAGTAATTGGTTTATCGTTCTGGAAACTATAAGTCGCCTCCAATGTTCCTGTATGCTTTTTAGAGAGTTTCCTGCTGTAACTTATGTTTTGTTTAAGGTTTAAACCTGTAACATCTGCTTGGGTGTTTATGGTATTACTTTGCGTAGGACTAACAGTATTAATTATACCCAAAGCATCATTGTTAGTCACTTTTACAAAACTATTGTAGGCAAAATCTTCTTTGTATGTTGGGTCGTAATCTACAGTTATTTTACTTATGGTAAAAAAGCTATTGGTTTTATTGGTGCGCGTTCTATTTTCTGTAAATGGTTGCGAAAACGTGTATTGGTTTATTGTATTATTCTCGGTATCTATTTTGGCTTTACTAGAAATAACATAACCACTAATATCTGTGACTTCATTAATAGCTTGCCTGATGTTTAAAGCACCAAATTGATTGGTGTTACTTTTAAAATCCTGGTTTGCTAAATACTGTGCAAAATCGCTATTAAATAAATTAAAATAGCCTCCTGCGTCATTAATGAGTTTTCCAAAACCACCTTCAAACTCTAAATAATCTCTAAACGTAAAATTCTTTGAGCCTGTATTGTTTAAATCGCCAATTAAATTTACGTTGGTTTTTGGGCTATAATAAAACAAATTTGGGTGCACCACATAAC
>Ga0114956_1001374_pt1 | contig 19039 bp, 15 predicted proteins | sample MaitaG_FD_87304 | JGI IMG/M metagenome (GOLD analysis project Ga0114956, IMG submission 87304) | Marine algal microbial communities from Maine, USA - Maine_Asex2 metaG | ecosystem: Host-associated > Algae > Red algae > Unclassified | place: Maine, USA | collected 2015-01-05 | reverse complement strand
CCACCGACAGGACTTGAATCTTCGCAATTGACTTGCCCCAAGTCTGGCCGTTGCGGTAGGTTTCTTGAAAGGCTCCGTAAAACCAAAAGATTGCCGCTCCGATCAGACCGGCAACGCCCAATAGCGAAAATCCCAATTCGTCCGTCAAACCTCCCAATCCCAGATAGTACAACAGAGGTGAAATGGCGAATATGAACAAAAGTGTCAGAAGGATCCCGATACCAAATAACAGTGCACCCACCAGAAACAGGTCCAGCATATAAGCGAACAAGCGTCGAAAAGGCCCCACCGTTTGATAGACAAACGAGATCTTCTCCGGCGTGTCAACGCGCAGGGTCGTGTCGAGTTGTCGATGCGGCTTGTTGATGACGGGGCTCGATTAAGGGCAACGATTCTTACGGCTGATTGTAAATTAACCCGCCGACAAAGCCTAATGATCGGCTCCGCTTCTTGGAATCCCCCGGGGCATCTTTCATCGTCAGCGGAAAACGGAAGTCGACTTTTTCGAGCCAAATAGTCGCTTCGCATCGCCGCTTATGGTTTTACGAACTGGCGAACATCGAGTAAACTTCTGGTTTTGATTCTGCGACGACACTCTACGTCAAAATCCACGTCAAAATATTGTCCATGAATTCTCCCGACACTTCGCCGCCCCAAGATGACCGATACCAAGTCGTTGCGTTGCGTTATCGCCCGCAGTCATTTGAATCATTGGTGGGGCAAGGCCACATCGCCACGGCTTTATCCAACGCCACTACCCAAAATCGCGTCGGCCACGCCTACCTATTTACCGGAGCCCGAGGAGTCGGCAAAACATCGTCGGCGCGGATCTTTGCAAAATGTTTGAACTGCGAAAATGGCCCGACCACCGAACCTTGCAACGAGTGTGATACGTGCCAAGCGATCTCCGTCGGCGAAGACGTCGACGTGCTCGAAATTGACGGAGCCAGCAATCGCGGCATCGACGAGATTCGTCAACTGCGTTCCAACGTCGCGGTGCGTCCCAGTCGTAGCAGGTTCAAGATCTACATCATCGACGAAGTCCACATGCTGACTCAGCAAGCCTTCAATGCGCTGCTTAAGACGCTGGAGGAACCGCCGGGGCATGTGAAGTTTATCTTTTGCACGACGGATCCCCAGAAGATTCCGATCACCGTGTTGTCACGCTGCCAGCGATTCGATTTCTCTCCTGTGCAGACCGATAAAATTTTGGAGCGACTCAAAGAGATCGCTGAAGCTGAAAACGTGACCGCCAGCGAGGAAGCGTTACAGTTGTTAGCGCGACGCGCCAACGGTTCGATGCGTGACAGCCAGTCGTTGTTAGAGCAATTGTTTTCGTTCTGCGGCGATGAAATTACGATCGACGAAGTGCATCAGCTCTTGGGCACGACAGACATCGGTCGGATCTCTGAAATTGCTTCGGCGATGGCTGCCAAAGATACCAATGGGACGCTGTCTTTGATCCACCAGAATCTCAGCTCGGGCGTTAACGCGGGGCAACTGGCGGGACAGCTGCTGGGCTACTTTCGAGACATGATGGCGGTGCGCGTTGGTTGCAATGAAGATACGTTGCTCAATTGTGCCGGCACGGATATTCCTGAGTTGAAAACGCTGGCGGACAGCCTCGGTCTGGAGACGATTTTGCAGGTTGTGCAAGTGTTGGACAATGCGATCGTGCGGATGCAAGATAGTCTTCACGGGAGGACGCTGCTGGAAGTCGCGGCGGTGAGAATCTGCGGATTGGAGCAAGTCGATTCGATTTCGGGATTGATCAAATCGCTTTGCACCGTAGGTAATGTAGCCGTCTCATCAGGAGCGGCGGAGAAAAAGCCACTAAAAAAAAAAGAGCCGGACGAAGTAAGTAAACCTCCTACAGATGGTCGCCTTGCGCTCCGCGAAAGCAGCGATCTTGCGCGGAGCGAAAGGCGACAATCTGAATCCGAAATATCTCAATCCGAAATATCTCAATCCGAAGTATCTCAATCCGAAGTTTCAAATCCCGAAGTTTCAAATTCTGAATCAGAACTTGGATCAGAAACGGAATCAAAGTCAGCTGATTCAAACCCGACCGACGAAGACCCAGTCTCACTTTATCGCAAAGCGCTCACCCAATTGACGGACATGACGGCCGACATGGCCGCAAACTTCGAGCAGATTAAATGGGTCGATGGGAAGATGGTCGTGACGCTGTGCGATGCGTACAATACGACGATGTGTTCCAAACCGGATCGCAAGTCAAAAATCGAGTCTGCTGTCGGCGAACTGGCGGGACGTAAGATTCGCGTTGATTTCATGGCGTCCAAAAAACCGCGCGTCGTCAAATCCACTGCGCCCAAGCTCAGCCGAGTGCAACAAATTAGAGAATTACAAGAACACGAATTTGTGAAAGAAGCCGTCGATTTGTTTGACTGCGAAATTACAGATTTCTACCGAAAGAATTAAGGATCATCTATGTTTAAAGGACTTGGCAATATCGCCTCCATTCTCAATCAGGCCAAAACGATGGGCCCAAAAATGGAAGCCATGCAAGAAAAATTGAAAACGATGCGCGTCTCGGGTAGCAGCGGTGGCGGCATGGTGACCGTTCACGCCAGCGGATCGGGCGAAATTCTGAGCATCGAATTCGATGACGTGTTGACTCAGTCGCAGGATCTTGAAATGGCCAAAGATCTGTTGCCCTCGGCGATCAACGCTGCGGTTGAGAAGGTCAACGAACTCCGCGCCGAAGAAATGAAGTCTGTGACCGAAGATTTACCGCTGCCTGAGAACATGGAAGACATGATGAAGAAATTCCTGGGCGGTGGGAACTGAGCAACTATGGAACTCTCGGATTCAGTATCTCACATGATCGAGCAGCTTTCTCGTCTTCCGGGCATCGGCAAGAAGTCTGCTGAACGGTTGGCCTATCATCTTCTACGTGTGCCAGAGACCGAGGCCTTCGCGCTGTCGGATTCCATTCGCACGGTGCGTGAGAACGTACGCTATTGCAGCATCTGTTTCAATTTAGCAGAATCAGAGAAGTGCCGAATTTGCTCCGATGCGCAGCGCGACCAAAAGACGCTGTGCATCGTTCAACAACCGCGCGACCTGATGGCGTTGGAAGAATCGGGAACCTATAAAGGGCTGTATCATGTGTTGCTCGGTCGGTTAGCGCCCTTGGAAAATATCGGGCCGGATCAATTGACGATCGAGCAATTGGTCGATCGCGTTGCAGAGGGGGATTTTGAAGAGGTAATTATGGCGACCAATCCCACGGTCGAAGGCGACGGAACCGCGCTGTACATTTCCAATCAGCTGGCCGATTCAAAGGTGCGATTGACGAAGCTTGCACGCGGAATCACTACCGGCAGCATTCTCGAATACACCAACAAAGAAATACTCGCCGACGCGATCTCAGGGCGGCAGCCACTGTAATAAGCGGTGAATCGTTCGTTCAAATTTAGATCTTATTAGCGGCGTAGCAAATAACAATGAACCGTCATCGGCAGGAATTGGTAGCTTATCTGTCGCGCTTTACTGTTATAATCGGCGTATTGTCGGCACGATGAAATCGTTTAGGAAGAATTTCGTCGGCTAATATTGGGAATCAGTCGTAGTCTTCCTAGGTGTTTTTGATAAAAATGTACGTCGGTGGAACTTAAGCCAACGTCGTTGGGAAGAATCTGCTTCGCTTTTCGAACTGCTCAGTAAAATCGCCCTAGGTTCGGAAATAGATCGCCGTTGAAACGTCCAGCCAATCCTTTATCCTGTTAACTGAAATCTTATCCGCTTATGAAATTCTCTTTTGGCCAGAACCTGCAGCAGAAGATGTCGCAGACGATGTCTCCTCGGATGTTCCAGTCCATGGAGATTCTGCGCCTCGCTCAGGCCGAGTTGGATGAGAAGATTGAGCAGGAGTTGATCGACAACCCCGTTCTGGAGATGCTCTCCGACGGTCCTGAGAACGATGAAAAACCTGAAAAGGAAAGCAAAGAAAAAGACGTCGAACAAAAAGAACTGGTGATCGAAGAATCCCAGAACAACGCTGACGATTTTGAGCGGCTGTTAAATCTGGATCAGGACAATCCTGAGTACTTCGACGAACGGCCACGGATGTCGGCCAACCGCATTCAGGAAAGCAGCGACCGACAGCACGACATGATGGCCAACGTCGCCACGCGCAGTGAGACTTTGCATGACCACTTGATTCAGCAATTGCACGAACGGGATCTTGATCCCAAAGTGCTAAAGTTGGCTGAACGAATCGTGTCGACCTTGTCTGCGGCGGACGGGGCTTATTTTCGCGCCAGCCTATCTGATCTGCTTTCGCCAGAAGCGGGTGAAGAAGAACGAGAGATGGCTGAAACGGCCTTGGCTCATGTGCAGGATCTGGAACCTATCGGCGTTGCGGCGCGGACGTTACGCGAGCGATTGATGATGCAGTTGTCTTCGGATATTCCAAACTACCCACACGTTCGCACACTGATTCTGGATCATTTAGAGGACCTGCAATTCAACCGTCTGCCGACGATTGAAAAGGTGACGGGTTTGTCCATCGAACAGATCAACGAAGCTTGGGCACAGATTCGGCGAATGGATCCCATGCCATGCAGCCATTTCGTCGACAGCCACGTCGCGACGGTGCGGCCTGATCTTTGGCTGGAGAAGGACGAAAACGATAGCTACGTCGTGAAGATGGACGAAGGCCCGCAGCGCAATTTGCACATCAGCAGGCACTTCCGAAAAGTGTTATCCAATGGAAATGCGTCGACCGAAGAGAAGGATTTCATTAAGAAGAAGATCACCTCGGCGCAGTGGTTGATTGAATCCATCGAACAGCGCCGCAACACATTGATGAAGGTGGCGCAGGCGATCGTCGATTATCAATCGGATTTCTTGGATAACGGGCAAGAATATCTTAAACCTTTGAAAATGGAGCAGATAGCAGAGCAGGTCGGTGTTCACTTGACGACGGTCAGCCGAGCGGTGGACGATAAGTATTTGGAGACCGACCGAGGCGTTTTGCCGCTGCGGATGTTCTTTGTACACGGGACCACCAACGACGATGGCGAAGACGTGGCGTGGAATACGATTCGCATTGAATTGCAGAAACTGATCGAGAACGAAGACAAAAAGAAACCGCTCAGCGATTCAGAGATAATGAATCGGTTGAAGGTGATGGGCTTCAACGTGGCCAGGCGAACGGTGGCAAAGTACCGTGAGAAGCTCGATATTCCAAGCTCGCGTCAGCGTAAGGACTGGACCAAGAAGTAGATACCGTTGGCGGACTCAAACTGAAAATTCGCTGGTTTGGCTCGACTAAATCGAAAAAAAAGTGCTCTTGGCGATGTTCCAGACCCCTTCTGTTGCCCAGTTAAATATCTGGTTTCCTACGGCTGATTTATTTAACGGTCCGCTATCGCCAAAGCGTCACACTTTCGGATAAAATACGGTTTCTGAAATCGCCATTGTTCCACCGCTAGACTGCCAATTGCATCCATGACAGATTCTCTTGATAGCCATGAAACGCCAGATTCGAATACACTAGGCGCGGCAGAGTCGCAGCCGAAAATTTTAATCGGAGCAACGTCTGCCCAACTGGATTCGACGTCGAGGGTTGAATCTGAGGGGCAATCCCAAGCCGATCTGACGAAAAAGGTTCCGCTGCGTCGGCGTCCGCGAAAATTGTGGCCGATCGCAGTGGCCTGCCTTTGTCTCCTGTTGGGAGTCATTCTGGCGTCTCAGATCGGAAGGCCGGGACCTGCGATCGAGTTTGAGGAAATGGTGGTCAAACAAGAAGTCGCGCCGGTAAGTGCGGGTGATGATGCGGACCGCTTTGGCGATCGAATCGTTGCGCTGGTGAGCAACGCAAGAGTCAGTAACGCCGAACATCCAATTGATCCTTTGCTGGCGTTAGCTGACGAAGGTTTTAAACGCATCGATGAATCCATCCGCGATTACACCGCCACCATTATCAGCCAGGTCAGAATCAGTGGCAAGCTCCAGCCTGACAAGGCGATCCGATGTAAGATTCGCCATGCGCTTTCTTCTGAGACGACAGAGACACCTTTTAGTGTGTACTTAAAAATGCTCAAGCCCAATAAGATCAAGGGGCAAGAAGTCATTTGGATCCAAGGGGATAATGAGGGTAAACTGATTGCTCATACCACTGGCATGATGAACGTAAAACGTTTCCTGCTTGAGCCGCGCGGTATCATTGCGATGAAGGGAAATCGGTATCCGATTTTCGAGGTGGGGTTTAAGAACCTGATCGCGAAGATGAAGGAATTTGGATTGCGTGATCGTGAACACGATGAATGCGAGGTAACCATCACACGCGATGTTCTGGTTGACGATCGGCCGTGTACACTGATCCAAATCGTGCACCCGGTAGAGCGCGACTATTTCACGCATCACATTTCAAAGATCTATTTGGATCAAGGGCGGGATGTGTTGGTGGGATACGAGGGATTCCTTTGGCCAGAGAAACCTGGAGAAAAGCCTCGCCTGTTGGAGCGTTATTTTTATGTTGACATGCAAATTAACGTCGGTTTGACTGACGAGGATTTTTCTCCTGATAATGCTGAATATGATTTTCCCAGCTGGTAAAACCGACCACTTCAGAGCGTTGCCCAGACATCAATTCAGGGCGGTGCTGAGATATTTTGATAGTGTTAAAAACCCGCCTCTGGTCCTCGGATAATATTGCTCATGAAGCGCTCTAAGCCATCGCAAACGCCCGATCAACAATCCGATGCAGACTCTGTCGATATAGGGAAGATCCTCCCCGCGGTTTCTGCGACTTCTCCTTCTTCTTCGGACGATGACGCCGGTTCTCCCGATCGCCGCAAATTTTTAGGCGTCGCCGCGACGACTGCAACGGTTGCTGTAGGAGCCGGTTTGGGCAGCCAGATAACAGAAGCGCAGGGGCAGACGGCGACGGAAACAAGTTCAGATCTTTTCCAGCCCCAAGCGTATTGGAAGGATCGAATGCAGGCTCCCGATGATGGAAAGAAGTACGGCTGGTTCATTGACACTCGACGTTGTTTCGGATGCCACGGTTGCGAAGTGGCTTGCAAGGCAGAAAACGATGTGCCGTTGGGTAACTTTATTCGGCAGACGTTCTTCAAGGACGTTGGTGAGTATCCCAAGGTGGCGCGAATGTTTCTGCCGATGGCATGTCAGCATTGCGAAGACGCACCGTGCATCAAAGCGTGCCCATGTGGAGCGTTAGGCAAGGCGGCCGGCGGCAGTGTGACGGTCGACTATGAAAAGTGTTGTGGCCATGCCACGTGTGTCCAAGTGTGTCCTTACGGTGCGATTTATATCGACCCGGTGGCGAAACAAGCGGTCAAGTGTCACAACTGCTACCACCGCATCGATCAAGGCATGGAGCCCGCGTGTGCGGCGACTTGTCCATCGGACGCCGTGCATTTTGGTGATCTGAACGATCCCAATTCTAAAGCCTCCAAGGCGATCGCTGCCGCTGAGCAGAAGGATCTTCCGCTTGTGCAGTTGCGAGGTGAAAAAGAGACCAAGCCGCGTATGTGGTTTACTGGACCAGCGCCCGCGGAGATCGAAAATCGCTTACCTGCGGAAGGAGAGTCGTACCATCCTGATGCTTACAATATTTATCAGTGGAAGGATCGGGCGAAGGATTGATGCGTGTCGTTTGTAAGTGGTGCGCAGATTAAGTCATGGATTACGGATCTCTAATTTTAGATTTCCAATTTTGAATTTCCAATTTTGAATTTCCAATTTCGAATTTCCAATTTCGAATATCGAATTTCGAATTTCGAATATTGAATATTGAATATCAAATATTGATGTTTAGATTTTGAAGTTTAGATATTTTGAGTAATTGATTTTGAGTAATTGATTTTGAATCTTTGGTTCGTAATTAAAAATTCGAAATTCAAAATCTGCTCATAGATTATCCACCGGCAGTCCCAGCAATTCAAAAAATTCCCATCTCACAACCCAACATGTCACAAACTGCCACACCACCCAATCAAGCCCGTCGCAACTTCATTCGTCTTGGCGCTGCTCTGCTAGGATCCGCTGCGGTCCCCACACGTGCCAGCGCCGAAGAAAAACCAAAACGCGCGCTGCCCGCTCAGGGCATCGATATGGAGAAATGGCAGAAACTGAAAGAGAAATCCTATCCGCAAGGCACAGAGAATACGCCCGGCGTGTGTGCACTGCCTGGCCCTCAGGCCAAACGAAATTGGCCCGATAGAGATAAATACGCAGACACCCAAAAAGTTCCCGGGATGTGTCAACTGTGCAGTACGATCTGTGGCATCATCGGACACGTTAAGAACGATCGGTTGATTAAGATTGAAGGCAATCCCAATGACCCCAACAGCCGAGGACGATTGTGTGCGCGGGGGCAGGCGGGGCTAAATCACCAATACCATCCCGAACGTTTGTTGTACCCACTCAAACGGGTAGGCAAACGCGGCGAGGGTAAATGGAAACGAATTTCTTGGGAGGATGCGCTTGATGAAATCGCTGAAAAGCTCAAGGCGATTCGTGATTCGGGCCAGCCAGAGAATTTCGCGTTTCATCAAGGCCGACAGCGATCCAAAGATGCCCTGGCGCGTTTCCTTCACGCCTTCGGCACTGGCACACAGTTGTCCCACCGAAGCCTGTGCAGCGGAAACCGACGTGCTGCAAATCTTTCGTATATCTGGGAAAGCGATTGGGATCTCAATGACGTTGAGAACTCGAAGTACATTCTCAACTTCGGCTCCAATGCGTTTGAGGCTCATCAGGGACACATTCCATTCGCCAACCGAATACAAAATGGACGGTTTGAAAATGGCGCAAAGATGGTGACCTTCGACGTGCGGCTTTCCAATACCGCTGGATCATCAGACGAATGGTTTGCCCCTTTCCCCGGCACCGATGGCGCGGTTGCTCTGGCGATGTCCAACGCGATTATGGCCGCCGATGCTCACGACAAAGACTTCATCGACAAATGGTCTACGACCTCGATCGCGGAATTAAAAGACCACTTCAAAAATTACACACCGGAATGGGCCGAAACAATATCGGGAATTCCTGCGGCCGACATTCGCCGCATCGCGTTGGAATTTGCGGCAGCAGCACCCGCTGCGACGACGATGTGTAACCGCGGATCGTCGGCTCATTTAAACGGTTTCTACAACGATCGCGCGATTCAGCTGCTCAATGCCGTCGTCGGCAGCGTCGGCAAAAAAGGCGGATGGTGCTGGTCACCGTGGGGTGGGCTGGATCCGGTGGTGAAGACGCCCAAGCTACCGCCGTCGGCCAAAACGTGGAACGTGTTAGAGGATCCTCCAGAATATCCGTTGGCGAACGTCTGGCGGCGAATGAAAGTTGGCGAGATCATTTATCTGTACCTCATGCAGGGTCGAGCAAAAATAGACGCTTACATGACCTACAACCTCGATTCACCTTTGACATGGCCGGAAGAATCGCTGACCAAAGATGTAATGTGCGACGAAGCGCTGATTAAATTTCACGTCTGTATCAACCCATTTTACAACGAAACGGCTCACTACGCGGATATCGTGCTCCCGTGGACGACGTACATGGAGCGTTGGGACTTGGATGCGCGTGGAAGTTATAATCTCCGGCCGTACGTAGGCTTGCGGATGCCGATGGTTCAGCCGTTGGGCGAAGCGAAGGACGTGCGCGAATTCTTCCCGACCCTGGCCAAAAAAATTGGCGGTGGTATGGAGCAGTGGTATAAGGAAGATGTCAAAGAGTACATGCAACAGTGGGCCAGTTCAGTACCTGAGAATCCTGAAACAGGTAAACAAGGGTTGGAACGCCTGATTGAGGAGGGGGCTTGGGAAGATGAAACGCGCGAGCCATTCTACGAACCGTTCTTGCAACCGCTCAGTGATGAGGATCTGGCAGGTTCCACCACTGATCCGGAGACTGGCATCATCACCAAAGACGGTGGTGGTATCGGAATTATGATTGATGCAAAAGCGATGCGTGGATTCAAAACGCCCAGTCGAAAGTTTGAGGTGCGGTCGGTCTTCCTGAGTCAGACGGGTTTGAACAAGGATACTTCTGATCTGATCGCCGCCAGTAGCATGACCAAGACGAAGCCGCGTCCTCAGCAGCATGAAGGCTACGACGTGCCGATTGAGGAAATGCCGGTGTGGCTACAGCCGATCGAGCATCAAGAGATTGCTGATGATGAGTTGATCATGACGTCCTTTAAGTGGAATGTGCATAATCACGGCAGGACGATGAATCTGAAATGGTTGGCCGAAATCGTACACACCAATCCGGCTTGGCTGAATCCTGCGACGGCTAAGAAATTCGATTTAAAAGACGGCGATTGGATCGAATTAACTGGATACTTCTCTCGCATGCTCGAAGAAACGAATCCAAACTTGGCTCATGGTGACCGCGATGATTCTGGCCGGCTGGTCGCCGGTACGATGCGCGTTCCGATCGTGACGATGCCAGGCATTCACCCTCGCGCGATCGCGATGAGCAACAGTTGTGGTCACTGGCAGTATACCAATGTGGCTCAAGCCAAGAGAGAACCGGCCGATGAAGGTCGCGCCGATGGATTTGTGACGCAAGGATCTGACAGCGGTAAGTTTCGCGACCCTGATTGGGAACGAAATATGTGGTGGGAAGACAAATCCGGCGGCGATATTAAGAAGTACCAACAAAATACCGGTAATGGCTGGAACCAAAACCGGATTATGCCCATCGCTCCGGATCCCACGACGGGGCAGCAAGCGTTCCATTCGACCGTCGTGTCGATGAAAAAGATCTAGTGGTCATAGCGATATTGAGCTTACGACCTGCCTCTGGAATTTTGATTCAATTGTTTTAATTCGTCACTTTGATGTCTGCAAAGGTATTCAAAAGCAACGAGTGAGATTGGCTGTTGATGTTTGGTGTCGTGGATTCACGCGGTCCGGCGACGTTTAAAACGTTGATGTTTTCCTTGGTCAGCCAACTGAGAATCTCCTCGGCTGCCGCGTCGATGGCGTTTTCCTCTTCATCGGCGATATTTGCTAAATCGATGCAGAGACAGGGACGTTGATGGCGTTTCGCGAACTTGACTGTCAGTCCGGTGCCACGCGTGATGATTTGCCGAAATAGGATCAGCGTCCCGTCAGATTCGACGACGTTCTTTTCAGTGCGAACGGCGTAATTGAAAGAAGAGGTTTCAGTCAGATTAAAGGTTTTTGGGATCGGGCCGTTTTCAGCGCGACGCCCTTTGGGGCACCAACCGCCGTGTGGAATCTCCAAGAACAGCGCCACCTCTAAAGCCGCTCGATCAACGCCCGTCTGACCACCTGAGATGACTTTTGTTAGTTGAGCGTTTGGCATGGGACGTTAGTACGGTCAGTGATTGGGAGCGTAGCGGCGAAGCGATAACTACTCGGGCAATAATAACCGAAGTCCGGGGTCTAATGGCGTCAGATGATTGACATCTTGGGGAATGCGGAACCGATTAAGTTCAAAAATTTCCAAATAACGCGAGGCTTGCCCCAATCGCTGCCTGGCGACGTCGAATAGAGTGTCACCGGCTTTGGTGACATGGAAACGCTTGAACATGCTTTGTTCATACAAATCATAATCCGCTTTTGATTCTTCGCTGGCGTTAGTGCCATCGTTATCGCTAAATTTATCGGACGGGCACAATTGCGGATATCGCTTTAATAGCTCGTCGACATCCGGGACGTTAATCGCTGTGTTCGGCGGAAGATTATCGACCGAGGTGATACGTTCGAGATTGTGTTCGTGCAGGGCGCGAAAAAATCGCCCATCGCCGTAGTGATCAACTGCAATTGACCAAAGGCTGTCCGTTGCTTGGATTTGATATTCATCAGGGCCAATTGATTTCTGATTGCCTAATTTCTGAATGATTGGAAATTGAGTGACTGTTTCTTGAGGCCGCAGGTTTGGAAAGGTTTTGTCGTTCTGTTTTGCGACCAGCTCTTTTCTACTTTCAAATGCATGCGCGGCGGGAGGAGTTGGCTTCGGCTTCACCGTAAAGGCACTCTTTTGAGTGTTTCCTAACGCTGGACGCAGTTGAGTCGGAATCGGATTTTTGGCTTTTCTGAATTCCTCTTTTTTTATCGGTGCGTCGAAAGAAGGAAGTTCCCGCGTACTGCCGGCACCAAAGTTGGATCTAATTAAGGGAGGTTGAAAGTTAGGTTGGGTGTCGTCGTCAACGACAGGTTTTAAGTTTTCAACATCGTAATCGTGTGCTTTGGGGCTGACACTCTTGCTAACATCTTTCTTTTTGGAAAGTGGCCTTACTGGAGTCAGCCAAGAAGTATCTGTCTTGATTTTTTCAAAAGGATCGTCGCTGTCGGGTTTGAGCTTTTCTGATAGGTTCGGCGACGTGGTGTTGGGAATCGGCTTTGATTCGGTGGGAGCGATAAATTGCGCTTGGGCAACGCTGGGAGTAGGCACAACTGGCACCGACGCGGCGATGGCCGCTTGTTCAACGGGTAGCGTCTCGATGGGGCGCGTGGGCGGCAAGAGGAGATCTGGCGATAACTGCTTTTGTGATTTGGCAGGCGGTTGCTGATGTGGCAAAAGTGCCCGACTCAATGTCGTCGCTGGTGGGCTCGGTTTTTGATTTGAAGGATGATTTGTAGGACTGGAGCCGACTGCGTTTCGAATGGAATTGAGAGTACCCTGAACAATTTGTGCTTCTTGGTCGAGCAACGTTTGTGCCGGATAGGCGGTGTCATCGATGTGCTGAGCTAAGGGCGCCGTTTGAGCAATTTGGCGAAATTGAAATCTCCTGCCCGTCATTCGATAGAACGCCAGATAGGCCAGTACGCACGCCAACGCCGTAATCACGACAAAGGCAATCTGCGCCTCGCGGATGAGTTGGCGGTTGGAGTTCGGACGGAACGGATCACGCATAAAATTCGAAGGAGTGAAAGATCACAAGGTAAGTAACAGTTTGGACTTTGTAAATTTCTATGACTTATACATAGGTTTTGTCTTCTGCGAAACAGGGAACTCGAAGCAGGTTAAGCTCTGATTGTGACAAAAATATTGAGTAAGGATGATAGCGTTTGTTTTAACGTCCAAAATAACAGAAAACGCATATAAACAGCGTCTTTTCGCGGCTGTTTGTCAGCTATGCCAGCAAAGATTCCTTAAAACTGGAACATTCAGACTCATCGAGGCAAACGGTGCGGGTGGCGGTGACGAGTTGGAATAACGTTTATTTAGGTGCGCAGTTTCAGCATCAGCACTGGCAAATCATAAGTTTGAGGGGGCTCGAAATGTCGTGTCCCCCCGTAACGCAAACTTTTTGGCGCGTGAATGTCTACAGTCTCCCTACAACCTAAAGCTAAATCGAAGCGGATTCTGGAACTCGATGCGCTGCGAGCGATCTCGTGTCTCAATTTGTTGCTGTTTCATTTTACTTACGTGTACGCCAACAAGTACGGTTTTGAGACTCCGCTGGGATTCGCATTTCCCTACGGAAAGTACGGCGTTCAGCTATTCTTTATGCTCAGCGGATTCGTCAACGCGATGACCTTTGTAGGTAAGCGGTCAGCAAAAGATTTTCTGTTTGCTCGCGCGATCAGAATTTTTCCCTCCTACTGGCTAGTGATTTTGCTGAACGTGTTTCTTTTGAGCCAACTCCCGCTGTTCCACACGCCTACCGCCAGCGAGACGGTCGCGAATCTTACAACCCTGCCTCGCTTGTTTGGATTCGAAAACCTCGAACCGGTGACGTGGACCTTGCAAATTGAAATGCTGTTCTACGCGACATTGGTCATCATGATGTTGACGGGAGCCTTTGAAAAGATGCTTCGAAATCTAATGGTGATGGTAGGCATTTGTCTGGTGTTCTGCCTCGCGGCCAGCGGATTTAAAACAGCGTTTCCGGATTCCGGAGCGAATCAGTTTTTCTGGATCGTGGAGAATCTTTGCTTTATGAGAAACATGCCACTGTTCGCGATGGGGATGCTGCTCAATGAGATTAAAAATAGGCGCGGCGTTGCGTGGCAAAACTGTGTTGGCATCTTGGCTGCGGGAATCGTTTTCCATGTGATCGACCTACGCGATCACAACCCGGCGGCAACGATGCTGCTGTTTGGACTGCTGACCGCCTGCGCCTGGGGCAAAGTCCCTCCGCTGCGATACAAGCCTTTGCTATTTATCAGTTCAATCTCTTACACATTGTATTTGTTCCACAACAACGTTGGCTCAACCTGTATTCACTCATTGGAATCGATGGGCATGGGCCCTTTGTTGGCGGTCGTTTTGGTGACGGTGCTTTCAATCGGACTGGGCACCGCGACTACGATTTGGTTCGAGCAACCGATTACTAAATTCCTCCGTCATTGGTGGAAACAACGAAAAGAAGAACGGCCAGGATCATCTCTGGCTTCTCCCAACGCTTCACCGAACAACTAATTTTCAGTTTTACACAATGGTCATTTTCGATGACCAAAACAAACCTTGATAGCTATGAAAATTCAAATCATCGAAACACTAGAGCAACTTACGGCCAGCGAAGCCTCGTGGAATCACGTCGCTGGGGACCGCTGCTTTTTCACGTGGCAGTGGTGTGCGGCATGGTACCGCGAATTTGCCGCCGAAGACGACAGGCTGCACGTCATCGTTGGCGTCGGCGATGACGGTCGCTGGTTGGGCATCGCGCCCTTAGTAATTTCTGGAAGAAAATTACGTTTCCTCGGATCGGGGACGGTTTGCAGCGACTATACGAATTTGATTGCAGAACAATCAAATTACAATTTGTTTGCAGAACTGGTTGTTAAATATCTGGTGTCAGAATTTTCGCCCGAGGGAAATTTGGCGACGGTCGATGTGTTTGAAATCGAGGGTTGCGGTAGTAACGATCGTGATTTGGATTACTTCTGCGATCTGTTGCAGGTGCATGAGTTTGTCAAACATGAAACCGAGACCGAAGGCACTTGGAAAGTCCTTTTGCCGGACTCGTTCGAGCAGTTGAACGCGACGTTTAGTAAGTCGATGCGACGCAAGACCAAAGCAGCACGAAAAAGACTGGCAGAACCCGACGTCAAAATTTCTTATGCTAATGAAGATAATTTTAGTTCGGTGTGGGCCACCTTTGTGCAGTTGCATCAGAAACGACGCAACGCAATAGGTCAGCTGGGATGTTTTGCGGATGAAAATTTTGAACGGTTCCTGCGGTCGGCGACAACGGGTTTGATGTGCTTGGAACGTGCTGATTTAATGTTGGTCAGCAAATCTGATTTGCCTATTGCAGCGGTGTTACTGGTTTACAGTGGCGAAACTTGCATGATGTATCAATCAGGGATCGACCCAGATATGTCTTCTCAAGAACCCGGCTATCAGTCGGTGATGGCGGCGATTGAACACGCCATTGAGAAGGACTGCAAATTCTTTGATTTTCTTCGGGGCGATGAGCCGTATAAGGCCCGTTGGAGCACGACGCGCGAAGCGATCATCCGCCGGAAGTTCATTCCGCCCAACATGTCGGCTCAGTTAAAGCATGGTACTTGGGTGATCGGTCGCTCGATTAAAAACTACGTCACCAATCTGAAACATTTAGAATAAGATTGGCACTGTGACCGTGCCGAACCACTACATGCCCCACGCCCAGAAGGATCCATGCACCGCAGCGATGGTCCAGAAGATAACTTGGTAGGAAGTCTTGCGCGTTTTATGGTGGAAGTAGCGTTGGCCGGCTAGTGATCCTGGCCATCCGCCGACCAATTCGAATGTGTGGAGCGTTTTTTCCGGCACACGCCGCCCGCCGTTTTTTGCTTGCCGTTTGTCGTAGCCCAACATTCCAAACGCGATCACGCTCGTTGGCACGATCAGGATCAGGTAGAGTTGCAAAGAGGAATTCATGTTGGCGGCGACATTTACGAGATGGAAGAACGGTGTCGCTGGGTGGCTGCTTTATTTGATCTTAGCAGCGGCTGATTCGTCTAAGAAAAACGCAAGTTCGCCCGGTTTGGGTTGGATGTGAGTTGCCGGATACTGTTCTCCCGAACCGTCGTAAACCGAGGCTAAGACGTCAGCTTTCCCCGCGCCTGTAATTAAAAAGACGACGAACTTCGCCGCGTTGATCACAGGTCCCGTGATGGTCACACGTTTTTGGCCGCTTTCAGGATGAACGGCAACTTCGCAAATCTTCTTGGACGTCAGCAATTCCATCTGATGTGGGAAGATGGAAGCCGTGTGCCCATCGCCGCCCATGCCAAGAATGACTAAGTCAAACACTGGCAATCCGGATTTTCCAACCGAGGTGTGGTCCTTGATCGTTTCGCCGTACCGATCGGCCTCCAACGCGGGATCGTTTTCACCGACAACCTGATGGACGTTAGTTATCGGAATGTCGATGTTGTCCAACAGCAATTTCTTGCACTGGCCATAGTTGCTTTGTTCGTCCTCTGGAGCGACACAACGTTCGTCTCCCCAAAAAAAATGGATGCGTGACCAATCAATCGCATCGCTGTGATTTTTCGCGAGTTCTTCAAATAAGAGCTTGGGCGTACTGCCGCCCGAGAGGCAGACGGTGATTTTGTCTTGATCAATGTTGTTAACGTGGTCGCGGAAGCACTTTGCGAATTCAAATGCGACCTTGGGATTGTCAGCGAATATTTTCAAGTCAGGCATAATAAACTCGGCGTTGAGTTAGAGTTTGCAGTAATTTGTGTCTTCGGTCAATTCGCGGCAGGGATTTCGCCACGTCAGTTCTTCAGGGTCAATCATTTCGTTCGCAACCAGCGGCCCCCATGTCCCAGCGGGGTATCCGTAGACGGGAACCGATGGATCGTTTTTCCAGGCGTCCAAGATCGGTTCAACAAATTTCCACGACGCTTCAACGCTGTCACCGTGAGCATACAAAGTTGCGTCGCCCTTCATGCAGTCCAGCAACAATCGTTCGTAAGCTTCTGGGACGTCGCCTTCGCTAAGATCGCTGTAGTGAAAATCCATCCCCACGTTTTTGACTTTGAAACCTTGGCCGGGAACCTTCATGCCAAACTTTAGCAATAAGCCCTCATCGGGTTGGATTCTAATCACTAATTGGTTATGCGATTGTACAAATGCATCGGCGTGATTAAACAATTGATGCGGAGGTTTTTTGAATGTAATCGCGATTTCGGTGACTTTCGTCGGCATTCTTTTGCCTGTACGAATGTAGAACGGAACGTTCGCCCATCGCCAATTGTCGATGAAAAACTTGACCGCTGCGAACGTTTCGGTCTTTGAGTCTTCGGGAACCCCTTCTTCCTCTCGATAACCGTTCACCATTTTTCCGCTCATGTCCGACGCCATGTATTGGCCACGGATCGAGTATTTGCCAACTTGGTCGGTCGTGATCGGACGCAGCGACTGAAACAGTTTGGCCTTTTCGCTGCGGATGGATTCTGCGGTGGGAGAAATCGGCGGTTCCATGGCAACGTGAGCAACAATTTGCATCAGGTGGTTCTGCAGCATGTCACGCAGCGCGCCGGAGGTGTCATAGTATCCACCGCGGCTGCCGACGCCTAACGTTTCGGCAGAGGTGATTTCAATGTGATGGATGTAGTTGCGATTCCAAAGCGGTTCAAAGACACCGTTGGCGAAACGCGTCACCAACAGGTTCTGCACCGTTTCTTTACCTAGGTAATGATCGATGCGATAGATTTCTTCTTCCGGGAAGTGCTGTTTGAGGCTTTTGTTGAGATTCTGGGCCGTCTCTAGGTCGTAACCAAACGGTTTCTCAATCACCAAACGGCGGTAACCCGCGCTGGCGTCGTTAAGACCGTGGGCGGCTAAGAAACGCGGGATCTTTTCGTACAACACCGGCGGCGTCGAAAGATAGAAGATCACGTTGCCTTCGGTGGAAAACTTTTTTTCCAATTCTTCGAGGCGATCGGCGACTTTGGAATAGTCGGCTTCTTCGTTGGTGTCGATCGGTTGGTAGAACAGCTTTTCGGCGAACGCCTTTTTGTGCTCTTCTGATTCACCGTCGATTGAATGCAAGTCGTTATCAAGAAACGCCTTGTTCCGAAAATCTTCATCGGAGAGTTTGCTACGGCTGACTCCCAGCAATGCAAAATTCTCGGGGAGCAAGTTGCATTTAAACAGATCGTAAACCGCGGGTACGAGTTTGCGTCGCGCTAGATCGCCCGACGCGCCAAAGATTACAAAAATCAACGGTTTCATTTCTTCTGATTGCACAATGATTCCTAAACGTTTCGGCTCATAGTTTTATATAACGATTTCGCGGCCCAGCTGGCGGCGAAGCACCACCCATTGGCCTGCATGCATCATCCAGTGAGACCCCATCATGTTGACTAACGCTCCCATTGTAGGCGCGTAGCTTCTCATGTTTTCGGGGCCCGGTTTATCGAAGTCATCGTTGGACATGCCACCGATGACTTTTACAATTGCTTCGTGCTGAACCGCAGCGATCTTCATCAATTCCGATTTGGCAACGAACTCAGAAGCGTTATCGCTGCCAGCGGTTTCCTTAGAATATTTTTCTTCGAAGCCTTCGGGTAGCACCGGGATTTCACCGCCGCACGCTGAGGCCATTCCATGTTCCGATGCGATCAAGTGACCAATTTGCCAATTGATGTGATTACAGTTTGGGTGCGGACGTTGCATCGCTTCTTCATCGGTAAGGTCTTCCAAGTAGGCTCCGCAAACCATCGCTGATGTTTTCAGGTTGGTTATCAATGCGTCACGAATGTCCATGGTGGTCTCCCTTGTTAAGTTTCGGATAGCAGTTCGACCTAAGCCGATGAACGTGAGCGACAAGGCGCTGGGCGTCGGTGTGGCACCTCATTTTGTCGCCAGATCGTACCCGCGGCCACCGCCCAATGGCACTTACTTTAGACCCAAACATAAAAAAATTACCTCCCCCTCTCCCTAAAAATTCGGATGACGCTTGTTACCAATGGTTGGGTCCAACGTCCGAATTTTTAGGGAGAGGGGGAGCTAAATTTTGGCTTCTGAACCGTTAGTAAAATCTAAAGTAAGTGCCATTGGGCTAGTGCCCTGCCGCTCACAAGCTATCAGCTCAATCTCCGTTCTCTATACGTTATAT